>Ga0207681_10000900_pt1 | contig 19439 bp, 19 predicted proteins | sample KBSS53metaG_FD_184324 | JGI IMG/M metagenome (GOLD analysis project Ga0207681, IMG submission 184324) | Switchgrass rhizosphere microbial communities from Kellogg Biological Station, Michigan, USA - KBS S5-3 metaG (SPAdes) (version 2) | ecosystem: Host-associated > Plants > Roots > Rhizosphere... | reverse complement strand
TGGGACGGCTGCCAGCCCGGGCGTCGCGCCCGCCGCCGCGGCCACCGGCGGTACGGTGACACCCCGGACCGAGGCGCCCAACGAGGCCCGCGCGCTGTCGCGGGCGTTCTCGAACGTCGCGAAGGCGCTCGGGCCGTCGGTTGTTCGCATCGAGGTCGAGGTCGCGCGCGGCGGCATGGGCGGTGGGCGGAATCGCCCGCAGCCGCCCGGCGGGGACGACGATGACAACAACGTTCCGCCGTTCTTCCGGCACTTCTTCGACTTCAACGGCGGCGGCATGCCCGATCCGGGCCCGGCGCACGGCGTCGGGTCGGGATTCATCATCGGGACGAACGGCGACATCATCACCAACCGCCACGTCGTACAGGGCGCCACCAAGGTCACCGTCACGATGAACGACGGCAAGGAGTATTCGGCGCAGGTGATCGGCAAGGACGCCCAGACGGACGTCGCGGTCGTGCGGCTGGAGAAGCCGCCGGCGAACTTGGTGGTCGCGCGCCTCGGTGATTCCGAAAAGCTGGAGGTCGGCGAATGGGTCGTCGCCGTCGGCAGCCCGCTGGGCCTCGAACAGACGGTCACCGCCGGCATCATCAGCGGCAAGGGCCGGCCGGGCCGTCACGTGCAGATGTCAGGCAAGCGCGTGCGCGGCTACATCCAGACCGATGCGAAGATCAACCCCGGCAACTCGGGCGGTCCGCTGGTGAACCTGGAAGGCGAGGTCGTCGGCGTCAACACGCTGATCCAGGTTGGCGCGGGCGGTGCGTACGGGTTCGCGATTCCGGTCAACGAAGTCCGGCGCGTAGCGCAGGTGCTGGTGAAGGAGGGGCGCGTTCGTTATCCGTACCTCGGGCTGTTGCTGACCGACGTGAAGGATCTGGATGATTCGCAGAAGGCGAAGCTGGGCAGGTCCGCTCCGCCGCAGGGCGCTTTCGTCCAGGAGTTGACGCCCGGCGGGCCGGCGCTGAAGGCCGGGATGCGCGCGGGCGACGTCATCACCGAGGTCAACAACCAGAAGATCGCGGGCGCCGGCGACGTCGTCGACTACGTGTCCGGCCAGTCCATCGGCACGAAGGTGACGTTGCACTACATCCGCGAGGGCAAGCCCTCGCAGACGCAGGTCGCGCTGGCCGAGCTGCCCGATGAGGATCAGCGTCAGGCCGCCGAGGCGCAGGGCCAGGGCAAGATTGGCCTCGGCCTGCAGACGCTGACCCCTGACGTCGCGAGCTCTCTGGGGCTCGAGCGCGGCACGAAGGGCGCCGTCGTCACGGACGTGGTCGCCGGAAGCCCGGCCGAGCGCGCCGGCTTGAAGCCGGGCGACGTCGTGGTCGAGGTTGATCGCCGCCCGGTCGGTTCGTCCGAGGAGGCGGTCGCAGCGCTGCGCGCGCCGCAGAAGAACGGCCATTTGTTGCGCGTGCGCGGTGCCAGCGGCACGCGCTTCGTCACGGTCAAGTAACGCCGCGCCGCGCGCCCGGCGCCGAACCGGGCACGCGGCGTAACACCGCGGTTCGGAAACGCGCGCGTTTGCGCGGCCATCCGGACAATCCGTACGCTCGCTGTGCGAGCGCCCATCACGGCTTAAGTTGTCCGAAGGGGGTCGGGCGATGCGGACGTTGGCGGGAATGCTGGTCGTGGGGGTGACGCTGGCACTTGCGGGCGCGCAGCAGTCGGTGGCCGGGGGGCACGCGACGCGCGTGACGGCAGCGACGGAGGCTCCGCACGAGGCGCGCGCGCTGTCGCGCGCGTTCGCCAGCGTCGCGCACGCCATCGGGCCATCGGTCGTGCGCATCGAGGTGCAGACGGCGCGCGAACGGGGAACGGCGTCGGGCATCATCATCGACACGCGCGGCTATGTCGTCACCAGCAACCACGTCCTGGATGGCGCGCCATCGATCGACGTGGAGATCATCTTCCCTGACGGACGCCGCATGTCGGCCGACGTCGTCGGGCGTGATGCGCCCAGCGACGTCGCGGTGGTGCGCATGCGCGTTCCGCCCGGCGATCTGTCGGCCGCACGCTTCGGCGACTCGGACGGCGCTCAGATCGGCGAGTGGGTGCTGGCCGTGGGCAGCCCGCTGGGGCTGGAACAGACGATCACCGCTGGGATCATCAGCGGGCGAGGACCGCTGGAGGGCGGCGACGGGATCGCTGCGCAGGTCTATCTGCAGACGGACGCGAAGGTGAACCCCGGCAATTCCGGGGGCCCGCTGGTGAACCTCGACGGCGAGGTCGTCGGCCTGGCGGCGCTGATCAGCGCCGGTCCGGGCGGCAGCTACGGCTACGCGGTGCCGATCAATCTCGTCCGGCGCACGGCGACAGCCCTGATCGAGGCCGGGCACATGCAGCATCCGTACATCGGCGTAGCGCTGCGCGACGTTCGTGACCTCGATCGGGCAGAGATTCACAGGTGGGGTTCAGGCGCGCGGTCACTGCCGCCACGTGGATCGCTGGTGACCCGCGTGATGCGGGACGCGCCCGCTGCGCGCGCCGGCTTGAAGCCGGGCGACGTCATCATGTCGATCGACAACCGCGACGTCACCTCGGCAACCGAGCTCGCTGCGATCATTTCCGCGCAAACGGTCGGCGCGCGCGTGGTGTTCGGCGTCGTCCGCCGTGGCGCGACGCTGGTGCTGCCGCTCTCGGTGGCCGACCGGCCGCTCACGGCGAAAACGGCCAGCTGACAGCGCCGCCGGGCTACGCGGTCTCGGTGCTCTCCAGCGTCAGGTGAGTGATCTCGGAGGGCTCCGCCAGACGCATGGGCGGGCCCCAGTAGCCAGTGCCGCGGCTGACATAGATCTGCGCGTCACCATAACGATGCAGCCCGGGAAAGAACCGCTGCTGCAAACGAACCAGCAGACCGAACGGCCATATCTGGCCACCGTGCGTATGCCCGGATATTTGCAAACCGATGCCGAACGGTACGGCATCCAGCAGCGAGCGGGGTTGATGCGCCAGCAGCACCAGTTCACGGCGGGAATCGCGGCCTTCCAGGGCCCGCGCCAGCGCCGCCTCCGGCGCGAGGCCGCCGTACCTGTGTGCTGAACGATCATCAATACCGGCCAGATCGAAGCTGGAATCGCTGTCTCCAATCGAGACGCGTTCATTGCCAAGAACACGAATGCCTAGTCGGGGTAGCTCCTGCAACCATGCATCGGCACCCGAGAAGTACTCGTGATTGCCGGTTACGAAATAGACGCCATGCCGCGCCCTGAGGTTGGCAAGCGGCGCGACCGCATCGCGCAGCGCGCTCACACTGCCGTCAACGAGGTCGCCGGTGATGGCAACGATGTCGGGGGTCAGCGCATTCGTCCGGGCGACGACGTCCTCGACGACGGCGCGCCCGATCGTCGGTCCGACGTGGAGATCCGTAATCTGGACGATTGTCAGCCCGTTCTGCGCGCTCGGCAGACGCGCTAACCGCACGCGGACGCGACGCACTTCCGCCGGCCGCCGCGCCGATCGAACCGCTATCGCGGTGGCGCCAGTTACGACAGCAGCGATTGCCGTTGCCGCGATTCGCGCAATGAACGTGCGCCGTTCCGCGTCAACAACGCCGTTCGCGCTGATGCGTCGCGCGATCCCAACGAGCAGTTGCACCACGTCGAAAGCAACGACCGCAGTGAACAGCAAGAACATCACGCCCAACCAGGTGTACCCGGACCAGACGGCGATCTGCCCAGCGACGGTGTTGGCCCGTCCCCGCGACAGAAAAAGCATCGCAGGGACCCCGACAGCGACGAGGACAAAGAACCAAGCAAGCACGCTGTTCCACGGCGGCGGCCATTGCGGATCGCGAACCAGGCGCGCCCAAAGGAAGTAATGAATGGCGCCAAGCAATCCGAGCGCAACAGCAATGAACGTCATCTGGAAACGCTTTTTTGACACGCAAAATACGAGAATCAAGCATTGCCACTATTCGCCTTTGCGGCTAGTCTGCGCCCCGCTAAACAGGGGGAAAGCAATGCCGAGACGTTCCGATCTTCAGGAAATCGTGCAGCAGTTCGTCGATAAGTTGTCGTCGCTGATCGAGCAGGAAGTGGTGTCACGCGCTCGGGAAGCGGCCTTGAACGCGCTGGACGGCCGCGGGTCGGTCAGCGTTCGTGGCGGCATCGTCGTTCGCAAGCGCCGCAAGGGTCCGATTCAGCTCTGTCCGGTTCCTGGTTGCCCTAACCGGGCGGCGCCCGTTTTCGGAATGGTCTGCTCGAAGCACAAGGACCTGCCAAAGGCCTCGATCAAGAAGTACCGGGAAGCCCGTCGCGCGAAGAAGGCCAAGAAGGCCAAGTAGTCCGGCGGGAATCCGCCCGCCTTTCCGGCAACCGTTTGCCGGTAGGACGTCGAGGGGTCGTGACAGGCCGTCGTAGCAGGCGGCCTTTGCACCGGTTTTTTCACGGGGACTGTGGCGACCGCGACACGCGCGTCATGGGGGCGGTCTGACCTCCCGGAAAATCCGGAACGATTTCGCCATCCTTGAATTGGCACCGGGGTTGCGAATGGCATCTCTGCCAGGAGGCAGACAATGGCCATCGCGACCGCCCCAGTGGACTTTGAAGCTTACGATCGCAACTCGAAACCCACCCCCTTGGACGGGCCGGCGCTCGAAGCGCTCAAGGCCTGCACCGAGCTCCGGAGCGCCTCGCTGGACGCCCTGCGATCGCTGTCGCGGCAGGCGACGCTGCGGCCAGTAGGGCGGGGCGCCACCGTGGGCGCGCAGGGGACGCGGGTAGATTCGGCGATTCTCGTCGTTCGGGGACGGATTCGTTCCGTTTGTCGTGCGCCCAACGGTCGCGAGGTCTCGGTGGAAGTGTTTCGGACCGGCGACCTGATTGCGGACTTTGCGTTGGCTCCGGACCTGCCGCTCGGCAACGACTGGGAAGCAGTCGAAAGTTCGACCTTGCTCATGATTCCGCGCGAGGCGTTCATGCTGTTTCTGCGCGGCGCTCCCGAGGTGCTTCTCGCCCTCGCGGCGGGGCTGTGCGGCCGCCTGGAACGTTCCAAGCAGCTTGCCACCGGGATCGCCTTGTCGGGCGTGCAGGAGCGCGTCGTGTCGCGTCTGGTCGCTCTGGGCCGGCAGGATGGACCGGTACAGCCCGAAGGTCTGCTCATCCGCAATCGGCCTACCCAGCAAGAACTGGCCAACCAGATTGGCGCCTGTCGGGAGACCGTCTCTCGCACCGTGTCCGAGCTCGTCCGGCAAGGGTTGCTGACGCCCCGCGGGCGCTCGCTGCTTGTAAGCAAGCGCCTGATCGAAGGCAGCGCCTAACCCTGCGTCAGCGCGTAGTTAATTGACGCTACGCCATACGCAGGCGAAACTTTGCAGGGTTTGGCCAGCAAGCCCAGAGCCGTAGACTCGGCGGAGAGGACGTTTGTCCCGTTCGCCGAAGTCGATATTCGCACCTCGATACGCCCTACGGTCGCCGAGATCGATCTGGGCGCCGTCCAGCGGAACCTCCTTCGGTTTCGCGAGAAGATCGGCCGGTCGGTCGCGGTCTTCGGCGTGGTCAAAGCGGATGCCTACGGCCACGGCGCGGTGCCCGTGGCGCGTGCTCTCGAACCGCTGTGCAACGCCCTGGCGGTTTCGCTGGTTGAAGAGGGGCTGGAACTGCGCGCGGCGGGGATACGGGCACCGATCTTCGTCCTGGGGGCCTACTACAACCGGCACCAGGACGACGTCATTGCCCAGCGTCTGACGCCGGTCGTGTACGACGTCGGCGATCTCGAACGCTTCGGAGCGGCGGCTGCGCGGCGCGGGCGGCAGATCGACGTCCACGTCAAGGTCGACACCGGAATGAGCCGCCTCGGGGTTCCGGTCAGCGAGCTGCCGGCAGTGCTGGCGCGATTCAACGATCTGACTGGATTGCGGCTGGCCGGGCTGTGCACGCATCTGGCGTCGGCCGACTTGCCTGACGCCGGCGTGACCGAACAAGCGCTGGACCAGTTCGACATCTGCATGCGGCACGCGCAGCGCGAAGGGTTCACGGACCTTGCCCACCACGCCGCCAACAGCGCCGCCGCCGTTCGCTTCCCGCGCGCGCGGCTGTCGGCGGTGCGACCTGGGCTGGCACTGTTCGGCGCGATGCCGTCCCGTCACGTCGCCGTGGCCGATCTGGAACCAGCCTTGCGACTGTCGACGCGCATCATGGCGATCCATGACGTTGGTATCGGCACACCTGTGAGTTACGGGGGCCTTTGGCGGGCCGCGCGACCGTCCCGCATCGCCACGTTGCCCGTTGGCTACGCTGATGGCTATCCGAGGCACGTCCGCGACGCGCACGTGCTCGTTGGCGGTCGCCGTATGCCGATTGTCGGCGCGGTCTGTATGGACATGCTGATGATCGACGTGACCGACGTGCCGCAGGCGGACGCGACCCTCGGTAGTCCCGTGACGTTGATAGGCCGGGACGGCACCGAGCAGATCACGGTCGACGATCTGGCGGGCTGGGCGGGAACGCTCAACTACGAAATTCTCTGCGGCATTTCAAAGCGTGTCCCGCGCATCCTGCGGGACGCTCCGGTGACTGAGCCTTCTGGCGTGGGGGCACCGCCAAAGTCGCGACCATGACTACGTCCTCGTCCGCGGATAATCCGCCGGAGATCCCGACCCTCGAGCGCCGGCTTCGCGGCGTTCTGGAGTACCTGATCGCGCCGGGGACGATCATCCTCGACTACTTCGGCGTGCGCGCAATGATGCTGGGCAGCGCGACAGCGGCGCTGTTCCGGCGCCCTTTCCGCTTGCGACTGTTTCTGGAGCAGATGGAGTTCGTGGGCGTCGGATCACTGCCCATCATCTTGCTGGTCGGATTCTTCTCCGGCGCAGTGTCGGCGCAGCAGGCGATCAACGCCCTTCGCATCTTCAACCAGGAACGCTTTGTCGGCGCGACCGTCGGTATCTCGCTTGCACAGGAACTGGCACCGGTGTTCACCGGTCTGATGATCACGGCGCGCGCCGGATCGGGCATGGCGACCGAGCTCGGGTCGATGCGGATCACGGAACAGATCGACGCGTTGAGCACGTTCGCCGTCGATCCGATCCAGTACCTCGTCACGCCGCGCGTGGTCGCGACGACGTTGGTCATGCCGATCATGGCCATGGTGTTCAACATCGTCGGCCTGCTGGGCGCGTACCTGTTCTCCATTTACTTCGAGCACGTCGATCTCGGTCAGTTCACGGAACAGTTCACGTACTGGACCGACCCGAAGGACTACACCATCGGCGCCTTGAAGGCGCTGGTGTTCGGCGTGACGCTTTCGGTCGCCGCTTGCTATCAGGGGTTCAACGTGCGCGGCGGCGCCAAGGAGGTCGGCCGTGCCACGACGAGCGCCGTCGTTTCGGGTTCGGTCTCGATTCTGGTATCCGACTACTTCTTGATCGACGCTTTTCACATCTTGTGGCCGTACAAGTCGTGAATCAGCCGCCCGCATCGACCTCGCATCCTGCGTTACCTCCCGGCGCCGTCCCCGGCCAGCCGGGGAATTCGCTCGCGCGCCGCGACGAGCGCTGGCAGATCCAGGTGCGCGGGCTGAACAAGACGTTCGGGCCGCAGCACGTTCTGCGCGGCGTCGATCTCGACATCGAACGCGGCCGCACCAACATCATCATCGGCGGGTCCGGGCAGGGGAAGTCGGTGCTGATGAAGCACCTGATGGGTTTGTTGCATCCGGACTCCGGGCAGATCTGGGTGGACGGCGAGGACGTGGTGCCGTTCAACGCGGGCGAGATGGGCAAGCTGCGGCGGAAGTTCGGCATGGTGTTCCAGTACGCGGCCTTGTTCGATTCGATGAACGTGGTGGAGAACATCGCTTTCCCGCTGATCGAACGCTACAACCTGTCGCGCGACGAAATCATGGAGCGGGTCCGCGATCTCCTGAAGCGGTTGGACCTCGCGAAGGTCGACGGCATCGAGAGGAAGATCCCACCCGAGCTGTCGGGCGGCCAGCGCAAGCGCGTGGGCCTGGCGCGCGCGCTGATCGATCGCCCGGAGATCCTACTTTACGACGAGCCGACCACGGGGCTGGACCCGGTCGCGACGAAAAACGTCGATGAGATGATCCGGCAAACGGCGGACGACTTCGGCGTGACGTCGGTCGTCATCTCGCACGACATGGCGTCGACCTTCCGCATCGGCGATCGCATCTCGATGTTGCACGGCGGGAAAATCGTTGTCAGCGGCACGCCGCAGGAAGTGCTGGTCAGCCGTCACCCGGCGCTGCGTGAGTTCGTCGAGACATCCGGTCTGGTGGCGCCCGAGGAAGGCGGCCAGGCATGAGACGCAGCTGGGCGTCGATCACCGTCGGGGCGCTGGTGCTGATCGTCGGCGCGATCAGCTACAAGTTGGTTCGGTCGGTCGACGACCGCAAGACCGGCGGCGAGGGGTACGTTGTCTACGGCATCTTCCACGATGCGTCCGGCCTGTTCGAGAAGTCGCGCGTGATGACGGCGGGCATCTCGGTCGGTACGATCGAGAAAAGGGAGCTGGTGCCTGCGACGGCGCGCGCGAAGATTTCGATCCGCATCTCGCCGAACATCACCTTGTACGAGAACGCCGTCGTGGCGAAGAAGTCCGCCTCGCTGCTCGGCGAGTACTACCTCGAGATCGATCCGGGCACGGAATACAAGGAGGTCGACGGACGGCCCCAGAAGCAGCGAAAGCTCGTTAACGGCGACGAGATCAAGCATGTGCTCGAGCCGGTCGCGTTCGGCGACATGATGGCCAGCATAGGAACGCTGATCCCGGTCATGCGGGAGATCCTCCAGGACGTCCGCACGTTGACGTCGGGACCGATCAGCGACATCGCCAACAACGTCAACGAGCTGATCGAGAGGAATTCTCTTGCGATCGACCGCCTGCTCGGCCGCGTCGAGCACATCGCCACCACCGTCGACCGCGTGACGACCGCGGAGGCGGACGACGTCACGCAGTCGCTCAAGAACATCCGCGAGATCACGGAATCAATCAAAGGCCTGATCGGTACGACGCACGAGCAGATCGCCAAGACCGGCGAAGGGGCGCGCGGTTCGCTCGATAAGCTGCAAGCGTCAATCGACAACCTCGACAGGACCATGAAGAACGTCGAGGAGGTCACCTCGAAGATCAACAAGGGGGAAGGGACGCTGGGCGAGTTCGTGAACAACCCGGCCATCGCGCGCAACGTCGAGGAGATAACCGAGGACGCGGGCAGCTTCGTCAAGAGCATCACCCGCCTGCAGACCATCGTCGGTCTGCGCAGCGAGTACAACTTCCTCACCAGCTCGTTCAAGAACTACCTGTCGATCCAGCTGATGCCCCGGCCCGACAAGTTCTATCTGATCGAGCTGGTCGAGGATCCGCGCGGCTATCGCAGCAAGACGCTGACCGTCATCAACAACAGCCAGACGGGCACCGCTTCGGAAACGAAGGTCACGCTCAGCGAACAGCTTCGCTTCACACTGCAGTTCGGCAAGCGCGTCTCGCTGTCGCCCAACACAGCCATCGGCGGCCGGTTCGGCATCAAGGAGTCGACGGGCGGCGTGGCCGGCGATCTCTACCTGTTCCGCGACAGGCTGCTGCTATCGGTCGACGTGTTCGACGCGAAGGCCAACCGATACCCGCGCATCAAGGCCACCATGGCGTACGCGATCTGGCAGCGGAACCTCTTCCTGATCGCGGGCGCGGACGACATGGCGAACTACGTGCGTGCGCCCGGCGGCGGCGCGCTGTTCGACTACTTCGCCGGCCTGCAGCTGACGTTCAACGACGAAGATCTCCGTTCGCTGCTGCTGTTCGGCGGCGGCGCCGCGGCGGGCGCCGCCAGCAAATAGCTGCGATCACGCCGCTTCACCTCGGCCGCGGCCGTTGGGTAAGCTTGACTCGGCGGGGCCGCCCTCTATAGTTACGGCGCTTCCGGCGGTCTGTAGTGGCCCGTACAAGCAAAATGCGGTTTAAAATCAATGAGATAGGAGACGGCGGGCTGCCGGTCAACGTCTCCGTCACGACCGAATGGTTGGCGGCGGCGTGTCCCGATATCGACGCGCGTCCCGGCGCGGCTGGGCTGGCGTTCACCGGACAGATCACGCCGTCCGGTGACGACTATCTGCTGCGCGGCGAACTCGTCGGCGATCTCGAGACGCCCTGCGCGCGCTGTCTGGAACCGGCTTTGGTGCACGTTGACCTTCCGTTGACGGTCACGTTCGTCCCCGCCGGCGCCGAGGACGTCGATCCCGAGGAGGATGCCGATCCCGACGTGGTCACGTTCAAGGGCGGCGAGATCGATTTGTCGGGCGAACTGCGCGACGAGTTGGTCCTCGCGGTTCCGTTCAATCCGCTGTGCGACGAGGCGTGCCGCGGTCTTTGCCCGCTTTGCGGAGGCAACCGCAACCTCGTTCCGTGCACGCACGCGGCCGCGACGCCGACCGCCCCGGGCGGCCTGGCCGCGCTGGGCAAGATCAAGCTCTGACCTCACCGAGACAATAGAAAGGTACGTACGATGGCCGTCCCGAAGCGAAGACAATCCAAATCACGTTCCGCAATCCGGCGCGCGCAGGTCATGAAGAAGGCCGTGCCGAACTTCGTCCCGTGCCCGCGCTGCGGCGAGCCCAAGCTGACGCACCGGATGTGCGCGGGCTGCGGCTACTACCGTGACCGGCTGGTGATCGAGCCGAAGGAAGAGGAGCAGGCGTAAGGCCCTCGAGGGCCCTTGCCCCCATGCCCAGAATCGCCGTCGACGCCATGGGATCCGACGCCGCGCCGCGCGTCGAGCTCGAAGGCGTGCTGGCGGCCGTGAGGTCGCGCGGCGTGCAGGTGATTCTGGTCGGTGACGAGCCGCGCCTTCGCGCGGAGCTCGCGGCGCTCGGGGCGAACGACAAGAAGGATCCGATTGTCGTGCGTCACGCGCCCGACGTCATCACCATGCACGATGCGCCGTCGATGGCCGTGAAGCAGAAAAAGCAGTCCTCGATGCGCGTCTGCTTCGACATGGTCAAGGCGGGTGAGGCCGACGCCGTTGTATCGGCGGGGAACTCGGGTGCGATGATGGCGTGCGGTCTGTTCGTGCTCGGGCGGCTGCCCGGCGTCGAGCGCCCCGCCATCGTGACGACCTTCCCGACCAAGGCCGGCGAATGCGCGCTGCTGGACATGGGCGCGAACGTCGATCCGAAACCGACCGTGCTGGCGCAATTCGCGGTGCTGGGATCGGTTTACGCGCGCCTGCTGCACGGCAAGACCAAGCCGAAGGTGGGGTTGCTCTCGAATGGGTCCGAAGACCACAAGGGAACGCCGCTGACGCGTGACGCCCACCAGCTGCTGACGCGTCCCGATCCGGCCGGCGACGCCGACTTCACCTACGTCGGCTACGTCGAGGGCCGCGACATCTTCCGCGGCCAGGTCGACGTCGTCGTCACCGACGGGTTCACGGGCAACGTCGTGCTCAAGAGCGTGGAAGGTGCCGCGGAGGTCATCCTGGACATGGTTCGCGAAGAGGTCGCGCGCTCGGGCTGGCTGTCGAAGCTGGGCGCGGCGCTGATGACGGGCGCGCTGAAGCGCCTGCGCCGCCGCACCGATTACGCGGAGCACGGCGGCGCACCGCTGCTGGGCGTCGACGGCGTGGCGCTGATCTGCCACGGCGGATCGAACGCGATGGCGATGAAGAACGCGGTGTTCGTCGCCGATCGGTTCGCGCAGATGGGGTTGCGCAAGGAGTTGACGACCGCCGTCGCCCGCCATAACGCCTTGTGGGACGGCGCGCCGCCCGTCGCGGGGGCAGTGTCGTGATCCGCAGCCGCATCGTCGGCACCGGACGCGCGGTGCCGTCCAAAAAGCTGACCAACGACGACCTCGCCAAGATGGTCGACACGTCCGACAGCTGGATCGTCGAGCGAACGGGCATTCGCGAGCGCCACATCCTGGACCCGTCGCTGGCGGCGAGCGACCTCGCGACGGAGGCGGGGGAAAAGGCGTGTCGGGCAGCCGGTATCGATCCGTCCGCCGTCGACTGCATCATCGTCGGGACGGTCACCGGTGATTGTCCGTTCCCGGCCACCGCGACGTTCGTGCAGAAGAAACTGGGCGCGAAACTGGGCGGGTGCGCGTTCGATCTGTCGGCCGCATGCGCCGGGTTTCTCTACGGCGTCTCGATCGCGGACTCGTTCATCCGAACGGGGCAGTTCAAGAACGTGCTGATCGTCGGCGTCGAGGTGCTGTCGCGCATCGTCGACTGGACGGACCGCGCGACGTGCGTGCTGTTCGGCGATGGCGCCGGCGCGGTCCTGATGACCGCGGATGCGGGCGGTGTGCGCGGGCTTCTGTCGACCCATCTCTTCGCAGACGGTTCGCAGACCGACATCCTGTGGCAACCGGCCGGAGGCAGCCGCGAGCCACTCACCGCCGAGAACCTGGCTGCCAAACGGTTCTTCGTGAAGATGAACGGGCGCGAGGTCTACAAGCACGCCGTGCGCAACATGGCGGCGAGCGCGCGTATCGCCCTGGAGGCGAACAAGTTGACGCCCGACGACGTCGCGTGGGTCATCGGCCACCAGGCCAACCTGCGCATCCTGGAGGGTGTCTCCGAGCGCGTCGGGATTCCGATGGAACGCTTCTTTCTGAACGTCGATCGCTACGGCAACACGTCGTCCGCGTCGGTTCCGACGGCGCTCGACGAGGCGATCGAGCAGAAGAAGCTTCGCGAGGGCGACATCCTTCTTTTCACGGCGCTCGGCGGCGGCCTGACATGGGCCTCCGCGGCGGTCAGGTGGTAACGTGGCGCTCGCGACGGAAGCCCGCACCGCGTTCGTGTTCCCCGGCCAAGGTTCGCAGAAGGTGGGGATGGGCCGCGCGCTGCACGACCAGTATCCGGAGGCGCGCGCCGTGTACAGCGAGGCCGACGAGAGCCTCGGGTATTCGTTGTCGAAGCTGTGCTTCGAAGGACCGGAAGCCGACCTGACGCTGACCGCGAACGCGCAGCCCGCGATCCTCGCGACCAGCGTCGCGGCGCTGCGTGCGCTTCAGGCGCGTGCGCCCGTGCGGCCGGTCGCGGTGGCCGGGCACTCGCTGGGTGAGTACAGCGCGCTGGTTGCGGCAGGATCGTTGCGGCTTGCCGATGCGGTCCGGCTGGTCCACATGCGCGGCAAGTTCATGCAGGACGCGGTGCCGGCCGGTCAGGGCGCGATGGCCGCGATCATCGGGTTGTCGGGCGATGACGTCGCGGCGGTCTGCCGCGACGCCGCGAACGGCCAGGTGGTGAGCGCCGCGAACCTGAACGGCGGTGGCCAGGTCGTCATCGCGGGGCACAAGGACGCCGTCGACCGCGCCTGCGCCGCCGCGAAGACCAGCGGCGCGAAGCTGGTGAAGTTGCTCGCTGTCAGCGCGCCCTTCCATTGCGCGCTGATGCAACCCGCGGCCGAGCGGCTCGCGTCGGAGCTGGCGCAGGTGGAGGTGAAAGCCCCCGCCGTGCCCGTGGTCAGCAACGTCGAAGCGACGCCAAATCAGGATGCGTCGCGCGTGAAGGATCTGCTCGCGCGCCAGGTGACCGCGCCGGTTCGCTGGGAAGAATCGGTGCAGTGCCTGGCGGGGTTGGGCGTGAATGCGATCGTCGAGGTTGGCGCAGGGAATGTGCTCGGGGGCCTCGTCCGGCGGATAGCCCCCGATATCGCGGTGCATGGCGCCGGGGATCCCGCTAGCATCGAGGCGTTGGCACATGCGTGAACTGGAAGGGAAAGTTGCGCTCGTGACAGGTGGGTCGCGCGGCATTGGCCGCGCGATTGGTGTCGCGCTGGGCAAGCTGGGAGCGAAGGTCGTGCTCAACTACAGCAGCAACGAGGCTGCGGCCGCCGAGTCCGCCGCCGCGGTCGCCGCTGCGGGCGGCGTCGCCGTGACGAAGCGGTTCGATGTCGCCGATCCCGCCGCGGTCGATGCCGCGTTCAAAGAGGTGATTGCCGCGGAAGGCGCGCTGCACATCCTGGTCAACAACGCAGGCGTCGCCGTCAATACGCTGGTGCTGGGCGCGAAGGACGCCGACTGGAAGCGCGCCATCGACGTCAATCTGAATGGCACGTTCTACTGTTGCCGTGCCGCGCTGCGCGCGCTGTTGAAGGCGCGCGAGGCGGGCCGCATCATCAACATCACCTCGATCACCGGCGAGGGCGGCTCGGCGGGCCAGGCGCCCTACGTCGCCGCCAAGGCGGGCATCATCGGCTTGACCAAGACGCTGGCCAAGGAATACGCGTCGCGGGGCATCACCGCGAACGCCGTATCGCCCGGCTACATCGACACCGACATGACCGCCACCGAACTGCCCGAGGCGAAGCGGGCCGAGCTCCTAAAGACGATTCCGCTGGGGCGCGTTGGCAAACCCGAGGATGTCGCCGCCGCGGTCGCCTACCTGGCGGGGCCCCTGGCGGGCTACGTGACAGGGCAAGTCTTGCGCGTCAACGGTGGACTTTTAATGTAAGGTACGCGCCGCCAAACCGTAACAACTGGATCGAGAGGACCAATCCCATGGCCGACGAAATCGAAGAAAAGGTCAAAAAGATCATCATCGAGCAGCTCGAGGTGGCCCCCGACAAGGTCAAGCTTGAGGCTTCCTTTGCGGACGACCTGAAGGCGGACTCGCTAGCGGTCGTCGAGCTGGTGCTCGCGCTCGAAGAGCAGTTCAAGATCGAGATTCCCGACGAGGACACCGAGAAAATCAAGACGGTCGGGGACGCCATCAACTACATCAAGGCGCACGCGAAATAATCGCGGTCACCCCGCGACGGAGGAAGCACGCGAATGGCACGAAGGGTCGTCGTCACCGGTATCGGGCTCGTCACGCCGATCGCCGTGGGCACAGAAGAGACGTGGCAAGGACTGCTCGCCGGCAAGTCCGGTATCGGTCCAATCACGCACTTCGACCATTCGACGTTCGCGACGCACTTCGCGGGCGAGGTCAAGAACTTCGACGTCACGCGCTGGATGACATCGCGCGAAGCCAAGACCATCGATCTGTTCATTCAGTTCGGCGTCGCGGCCGGTTTGATGGCGGTCGCCGATTCCGGGCTGGAGATCAAAGGCGAGTTCGCGGAACGGGTCGGCTGCTTCGTCGGCGCCGGCCTGGGCGGTGTCAGCACGATCGAAGCGACGTGCAGGACCCTGTGGGACAAGGGCCCCCGGCACGGGATCTCGCCGTTCTTCGTGCCGATGATCATCGTCAACCTGGTCCCCGGTCAGATCTCGATCCGGGTCGGGGCCAAGGGGCCGAACATGTCGCAGGTATCGGCCTGTTCGACGGGCGCGCACGCGATCGGCGACGCTGCACGCGTCATCGAGCGCGGCGACGCCGACGCGATGATCTGCGGCGGTGCGGAGGCGACGGTGTCGCCGCTGGGCGTGGGCGGGTTCAACAGCATGCGCGCGCTGTCGACGCGCAACGATGCCCCGCAGCAGGCGTCGCGTCCGTTCGATCTAGACCGCGACGGCTTCGTGATCGCCGAGGGCGCGGGCGTGATCGTCCTCGAAGAGCTCGAGCATGCGAAGGCGCGCGGCGCGAAGATCTACGCCGAGGTGCGCGGTTATGCCCTGAACGCGGACGCGCACCACATCACGTCACCGGCGCCGGAAGGCGAGGGCGCGCAGCGCTGCATGCGCCTGGCGCTGAAGGACGCGAAGCTTTCGCCGACCGACATCGGTTACATCAACGCGCATGGAACATCCACGAAACAGGGTGACATCGCGGAGACGATGGCGGTGAAGAAGGTTTTCGGCGACGCCGCACGCAAGGTGATGATGAGCTCGACGAAGTCGATGACCGGCCACATGCTGGGCGCCGCGGGCGGCGTCGAGACCGCGATCTGCGCGCTGGTCGTCGCGCGCGGTGTCGTGCCGCCGACAATCAACTACACGACGCCGGACCCCGACTGCGATCTCGACTACGTGCCGAACACCGCCCGCGAGGTGCGCGTGCAGCACGCCCTCACGAACAGCTTCGGTTTCGGCGGCACCAACGCCTGCCTCGTACTGAGCCGGGTCTGACCCTCGTTCGAGCGACGGCCGATTTTCATCGACCGCTGCTGGGCTTCATCCGCCGCTACTTGCGGCGCAGCTCGGCTTCGGCCAGCAGCCAGTCTTCTTCGCTGTAGCCGTCGAGGCTGCCGCGCGCAAGGTAGAGCTCGTAGGCGCGCGCCGCGATCTCTTCGTGCGTCGGTTCCGAATTCGGGGCGGCCGCCACCTTACCGTTGGTCGCCGCCTTCACCTTGGGCGCGGATACCTTCGCGCCCTTAACTGTCTTCCGCCCAATGAGTTTCATGAGCCACATATACGGCGCGGTTGTGGTGGTGGGCAAAGAATTTATACGAAAAAAATATGTCGACGCGGAACGTTGACGATCCGGAAACAGGAATCTGACGGACGTCGCCGAACGCGCCGTCAATCAGCGTGCAGCAGGGCGATTTCTGCGGTTCCATCCGCTTCGTCGCCGCCGAACGCTTCGCGTTCTTGCTCCAGCTCGTCCACGATCGCGACCAACAATCTGGCCGCGAGCTCGCGCGGCATCGCGACCGGCTCGTTCATGATCTCGGCCAGCGTGAACGACCAGCGGCGGTCGCGTTTCGCCCAGTCGATGATCTCGTGGGGAGCGTCGATGCGACGCCGGGCAAGCTCGTGCAGATGCGACCGCCGCGGCGACCGTCTCATCTCAGCCTGGAGCTCACCAATCAAGCTGGGCAGGGTCGATGACGGTTTGTGCACTTCGCCGGCCTCCTCGAGAATTTGCTTCCGCATTCCCCGCTCGCAAGGTCTGCTCGACTTGCATGAGCGGGTCTACCTTGGGATCCAACGATGTCGATTCGCGGTCTAGGTTCCTGTACGAGCCTCCGTCTCCTAATTTTCGTCAGCGCTGCTGTTTACGCATCGGGAACGAATCGCGCGCGCGCTGAAAGCGACGAGGCGATCTCACCATTTTCGAATGTCGGTGGTCCAGCAGATTCGACCCCGTCCGCGGATTACGTCAGAAGGCAAACCGAACCGCCGCGATTCGATCCGGACAGCGCGGCGGCGAAGGAAGGTCGAGCGCGTGCGCCCGACCTTGCGCCCAAGCCGTTGCGTCCGAAGCCCAAGGCGGAAGTCGGCGGTATCGTTGACGTTGATCGCGGCAACGACGGCGTGATGCCGCCGTCGTCGGACAGCAACGCGGCGTCTCGCAGGCCTGCCGACAACTCCCACGCGCGCTGGCCCGTAAACGATTCGACGGCGCGCTGGCCGACGACCAGCGCGGGGCCGCCCGAGGAGCAGCACCGGTCGAAGGAGAGTTCGCAGAAGCCCGCAGGTCCGCGCTGGCCCGCGACCAGTTCGCAGAAGTCCGCAGGACCGCGCTGGCCCGCGCCAAGCGCGCAAACCCCCGAAACGCCACGCGCGCCGGCTGGCAATTCGCAGACGCCCGACAGTCAGCGCTGGCCGCCCGGCACGGCGCCTGTCTCGTCGTCGCAGGTCGCGCAGGCGCCCAGTACTGCCCCCAGTGCTGCGACGGCCGTGCCATCCACTCCTCAGCCAACGATTGATAATGTGCGACCGCCGCCCCCGGCGATTCCGCCGGCGCCGATCGCTGTTCCGCCCGCGCCGGTGAGCGGGCCGGCCACGCTGGAGCAGGCGCGTCCGCCGGCGCCGCAGCCGCCCGCGGCGCCGACAGGGGTTCCCCCGACGCCACCTGCGCCCGCCACGATCGAGGCGGCACGCCCAGAGGCGGCCGCGCCGTTCACGGCGCCGGCTGCTCCCACGCTGTCACCCGAGGCGCAGACTCCGGTCGCTCCTCCGGAGCAGCCGCCGCCCGCGCCCGGCGCAACGACCGCGACGCCGGCCTCGCCGACGAATTCGGCGATAGTGCCCTCGCCCGAGACGGCGGGAGCGACAGCTGCGGGGACGCCCGGGGCGCCCACGACAGCAGGGGCGACGACGGCAGGGACGCCGACAGCGGGGCCCGGGGCGCCGGCGTCAGGGACGACGCCGACGACGCCGCAGACGCAGCCGGAGGCCGGTGGCGTCTTCGGTATCGAACCGCCGATGGTGAGTCCGATGGCGGAGCCGGTGCCGCCGCCGATCACGCCGCCCACGGGAACCGGCCCCTCGATCGAGGGATCCATACCGCGGCCGGAGGACAGCGGGCCGGAGCGTTCAGCGGGCCCCGAACGGGCCCAGTCTCCGGAGCGCGCGGTCGGCCCCGAGCGCGCGTCCAGCCCGGAGCGGGCCGCCGCGCCAGCCGCCGCGGCGCCGCCCGGAACCGAAGAGGCCGCGCCACCCGTCGGATCGCCGGCGCGCCGCCCCGAATTCCAGGCCGGTCCGAGCGCGGCGGAAGTCGCCGCCGCCAACAGCGCGCCCGCCGCTCGCGAGGGAACGGCGCCGGCCGCGCAGGCACCGCCGGCGCCGGCTGGTACCGCGCCGCCGCCATCGACGACGACCGCGCCCCCGACGCAAAACCTGGGTACGTCACCGCCCGCGGCTGCGCCGCCGGTCCCTCCCGGCGCAGGCCCGGTCTTGCAACCGTCCCCGTCGCCGATTGTTTGGCCGCCCGTCCCGGACAGCCCCCCTCAATAATCGATCGAGGCGATCAAGCGGCCATCGCCGCTTCGACGCCGGCGATCGTCTTCGGAATCGCCTCGGTCAGCACCTCGCGTCCGGCCGTCGTGACCAGCACGTCGTCCTCGATGCGGATGCCGCGGACGTCGGCGAAGGCTTCCAGCCGCTTGCGGTCCAGCCGGTCGCCCGCGACCCGGTTCAGCACCGGGTCGGCGAGGATCGCGGGCGACACATAGAACCCCGGCTCGATCGTCACGGCCATTCCCGGTTCGAGATCGCGATCGAGGCGCAGCGATCGAAGTCCGAACCCCTTGGCGCGTTCACGGCCGGGCGCGTAGCCGGCGCGATCGCCGAGGTCCTCCATGTCGTGCACGTCCAGCCCCAGCAGATGGCCGATGCCGTGCGGGAACAGCAGCGCGACGACGCCATCCGCCGCGAGCTCGATCGGGTTGCCGCGCAGGATGCCGAGGTCGACGAGCCCGGCCGCGAGCGCCTGACAGGCGAGCACGTGAACGTTGCGGTAACGGCTGCCGGGCGTGACGGCGGCGATCGCCTGCTTCTGCGCGGAGAGGACGACCTCGTAGAGCTCGCGCTGCGTCGTCGAGTAACGCCCCGACGCGGGCCACGTGCGGGTGACGTCGCCCGCCCATCCGGCCGGCGTCTCGGCGCCGACGTCGGCGAGCAGCAGGTCGCCGTCGGCGAGCCGTTCATCGTAGCGTTCGCTGTGCAAGATCTCGCCGTGCGGCGTGACAATTGATGGATACGCGCATCCCATGCCCCGCGCCATCAGAGCGGCTTCCATCGCCGCGCGCACTTCCGCCGCCATCAGGCCGGGGCGCGTGGCGGCCATGCCGGCGGCGTGCGCGGCCGCGGTGGCGGACGCCGCCAGCCGCAGCTCGTCGCACGCGGCGTCGTCGTGGTGCAGGCGCA
>Ga0207681_10000899_pt1 | contig 19447 bp, 18 predicted proteins | sample KBSS53metaG_FD_184324 | JGI IMG/M metagenome (GOLD analysis project Ga0207681, IMG submission 184324) | Switchgrass rhizosphere microbial communities from Kellogg Biological Station, Michigan, USA - KBS S5-3 metaG (SPAdes) (version 2) | ecosystem: Host-associated > Plants > Roots > Rhizosphere... | reverse complement strand
CAGCTCCTACATGTTCGTCACCGGCCCCGACGTCGTGAAGACGGTGACGCACGAGGAGGTCAGCGCCGAGGACCTCGGCGGCGCGCTGGCGCACACGACCAAGAGCGGCGTCGCCGACCTCGCGTTCGACAACGACGTCGACGCGCTGGCGATGCTGCGCCGCTTCTTCGACTACCTGCCGCTGAACAACCGCGAGAAGGCGCCCCACCTGCCCGGCGACGACCCGGCCGAGCGGATCGACCTCTCGCTCGATACCCTGGTGCCGGATCACCCGAACAAGGCCTACGACATCAAGGAGCTGATCTGGAAGACCGTCGACGACGGCGACTTCTTCGAGCTGCAGCCCGAGCACGCGAAGAACATCGTCATCGGCTTCGGCCGCATGGACGGGGCGACGGTCGGCATCGTCGCCAACCAGCCGCTGGTGCTCGCCGGCTGCCTCGACATCAAGAGCTCGATCAAGGGCGCGCGCTTCGTCCGCTTCTGCGACGCCTTCAACATCCCAGTGATCACCTTCGTCGACGTCCCGGGCTTCATGCCGGGCACGGCGCAGGAGTACGGCGGCATCATCAAGCACGGCGCCAAGCTGCTGTTCGCCTACGCCGAGTGCACGGTGCCGAAGATCACCGTCATCACCCGGAAGGCTTACGGCGGCGCCTACGACGTGATGAGCTCGAAGCACCTGCGCGGCGACGTCAACTTCGCCTGGCCGAATGCCGAGATCGCGGTGATGGGCGCCAAGGGCGCGGTCGAGATCATCTTCCGCGACGAGAAGGGCGACCCGACGAAGCTCGCCGCGCGCGAGGCCGAGTACAAGGAGAAGTTCGCCAACCCCTTCATCGCCAGCGCGCGCGGCTACGTCGACGACGTGATCCAGCCGCACGAGACGAGGAAGCGCATCTGCCGATCGCTGGCGATGCTCGCCGCGAAGAAGCTCGACGACCCGTGGCGCAAGCACAGCAACATTCCGCTTTGAACGGGCGCATCGCATGCTCAAGAAAATCCTGATCGCCAACCGCGGCGAAATCGCCTGTCGCGTCATCAAGACGGCGCGCCGGCTCGGCATCGCCAGCGTCGCCGTGTACTCGGAGGCCGATCGCGACGCACTCCACGTCGAGCTCGCCGACGAGTCGGTGTTCATCGGCGCCGCGCCGAGCCGCGAGTCGTACCTGTCGATGGACAAGATCATCGCCGCCTGCAGGGAGACCGGCGCCGACGCGGTCCACCCCGGCTACGGCTTCCTTTCCGAAAACGAGGTGTTCGCGCGCCGCGTCGAGGAGGAGGGCATCGTCTTCATCGGCCCGAAGCACGCCGCGATCGCGGCGATGGGCGACAAGATCGCATCGAAAAAGCTCGCCCTGGCGGCGAAGGTGAACACGATTCCCGGCCACAACGAGGCGATCGAGAACGCGGAGCTCGCGGTCGAGATCGCGAGGAAGATCGGCTACCCGGTGATGATCAAGGCCTCGGCGGGCGGCGGCGGCAAGGGGCTGCGCGTCGCCTGGAACGACACCCAGGCCGAGGAGGGCTTCGCGTCGTGCCGGAGCGAGGCCAAGGCGAGCTTCGGCGACGACCGCGTCTTCATCGAGAAGTTCGTCGAGGAGCCGCGCCACATCGAGATCCAGGTGCTCGGCGACGCGCACGGCCATTGCGTCTACCTGTGGGAGCGCGAGTGCTCGATCCAGCGCCGCCACCAGAAGGTGGTCGAGGAAGCGCCGAGCCCGTTCCTCGACGAGAAGACGCGCAAGGCCATGGGCGAGCAGGCGGTGGCGCTCGCCAAGGCGGTGAACTACCAGTCGGCGGGAACGGTCGAGTTCGTGGTCGGCAAGGACAAGAGCTTCTACTTCCTCGAGATGAACACCCGGCTCCAGGTCGAGCACCCGGTCACCGAGTCGATCACCGGCCTCGACCTGGTCGAGCAGATGATCCGCGTCGCCGCCGGCGAAAAGCTCGCCTTCGCGCAGGCGGACATCGCGCGCAAAGGCTGGGCGATCGAATGCCGGATCAACGCCGAGGATCCGGTGCGCGGCTTCCTGCCGAGCACCGGCCGCCTGGTCGTCTTCCGGCCGCCGGCGCAGACACTCGTCGCGGGCGAGCCGCAGGCGCCGGGAACCCCGGGCGTCCGGGTCGATACCGGCGTCTACGAGGGCGGCGAGATCGCGATCCACTACGACTCGATGATCTGCAAGCTGATCGCCTGCGGCGTCGACCGCAGCGCGGCGATCGCGACGATGCGCGAGGCGCTGAACGGCTTCTTCATCCGCGGCGTGTCGAGCAACCTCGCGTTCCAGGCCGCGCTGCTCGGCCATCCGCGCTTTGCTGTCGGCGACTTCGACACCGGCTTCATCGCCGAGGAGTTCGCCCAAGGCTTCGATCCGGCCGCGATCGCGCATCGCGACCGCGACTTCCTGATCGCGCTCGCCGCTGCCTACGAGCGCCGCCTGCTGGCGCGATCGGCCGGGCTGACCGGCCAGTTGCCCGGTCACGAGCTCCGCCTCGGCGCGCAGTTCGTCGTCGTCGAGGCCGCGCCCGACGGCACGCGAAGCGAGACGCCGGTCGAGATCGAGGTCGAAGGCGCCGATTACCGCGTCACGATCGCCGGCCGGATGCGACGCATCTCGTTCGTAAGCGCGCTCGCCGACGTCGCCGTCCACGGCCTTGCCGACGGTGCGCCGTTCCGGGCCCAGATCGAGCGCGTCGGGCTCGGCCTGCGCGTCGTCCACGACGGCGCTCGGGTCGAGGCGCGTGTGCTGACGCCGCGCGCCGCCGAGCTCCTCGCGCTGATGCCGTTCAAGCCGCCGCCCGATCTGTCGCGCTTCCTGCTCTCGCCGATGCCGGGACTGCTCGTCCACGTCGCGGTCGAGGCGGGGCAGGCGGTTCGAACCGGCGAGCGCCTGGCCGTGATCGAGGCGATGAAGATGGAGAACGTCGTCGTCGCCGCGCACGACGGCGTCGTCGAGCGGATCGTCGCGCGCGCCGGCGACAGCGTCGCGGTCGACGAAGTGATCCTCGAGTTCGCGGCGAGCGCCGAGACACCATGAGCGCGACCGGCGAGCGCCCCTTCCACGTCATCGGCGTCCAGCAGATCGCCCTCGGCGCGCCCGACAAGGCCGACCTGCGCGCGCTCTGGGTCGACCGCCTCGGCTTGTCGGTGGTCGGGTTGTTCCGGTCCGAGCGCGAGAACGTCGACGAGGACATCTGCGCCGTGGGACGCGGGCTCGCCCGCGTCGAGGTCGACCTGATGATGCCGATCGATGCCGGCGCGAAGCCGGCGGTCCACGTGCCGCCTCTGAACCACGTTGGTCTCTGGATCGACGACCTGCGCGGCGCGGTCGCGTGGCTCGAGGCGAACGGCGTGCGCATGGCGCCCGGCGGCATCCGCGCGGGCGCCGCGGGGCACGACATCTGCTTCATCCATCCACGCCCGAACGACGCGTTCCCGATCGCGGGCGCCGGCGTCCTGATCGAGCTCGTCCAGGCGCCGCCCGACATCATCGCGGCGTGGCAGGCGTCGCACGAAGCGCCGTGACGATCCGCACGATCCTGAAGATGGGCGACCCGCGCCTGCTGCGCATCGCGCCGCCGGTCGAGCGCTTCGCGACGGCGGAGCTGCGCGAGCTCGTCGCCGACATGTTCGAAACGATGCGCGCGGTCGACGGCGCCGGCCTCGCCGCGCCGCAGGTCGGCGTCGACCTGCAGCTCGTCATCTTCGGCTTCAACCGCAACGATCGCTACCCCGACGCGCCTCCGGTTCCCGAGACCGTGCTCCTCAATCCCGTCGTCGAGCCGATCGGCGACGCGATCGAGGAGGGCTGGGAAGGCTGTCTCTCAGTGCCCGGGCTGCGCGGCGTGGTGCCGCGCTTCGCGCGCGTCCGCTATCGCGGCGTCGACATCGAGGGGCGGCCGCTCGAGCGCGAGGCCGAGGGCTTCCACGCGCGCGTCGTCCAGCACGAATGCGATCACCTCGTCGGCACGCTCTATCCGATGCGCATCCGCGACTTCTCCCGCTTCGGCTTCACCAGCGTGCTCTTTCCCGAGCTCGATGCCGGCGCGGACGACTGAGGAATCGTGATCGTCGGCACGGCGGATGCCGGGACGGTGTAAAGGAACGTGTCGGCCGAAGTCCCGGGTCGGCGATCGACACCCCCCGGGCGTTGGAGTAGGCGTCGCAGCGAGGGCTCGCGCCTGAAGCGCGCAGATGGAGATCGACATGCAGACGTGTTCGAACCGTGCCCGTGCGTTGCCGGCGCCCGGCGTTGCCCTGTCGTGGCGCCTCTGGGGCGTCGTCCTCGGGGCATTGCTGGCCCTCGGCGCGGCGCAGTCGGCGCGGGCGCAATCCGCCGGCGATCCGCCGAGCCGGGCAGCGCGCCTGAGCGACGCCGAAGGCCAGGTCTGGCTCTACAGCAGCGACTCCGACGAGTGGGTGACGGTTGCGCGCAACCGCCCGCTGACGACCGGCGATCGCATCGCCACCGACAACGGCGCGCGCGCCGAGATCACGCTCGGCACGACGACGCTGCGCCTCGATGCGGCCACCGAGCTCGAGATCGCCCGCCTCGACGACACGCGCTACAGCGTCCGGCTGCGCGGCGGCAGCGTCGCGGCGCGATTGCGCAACCCGCAGTCGCTGGGCGAGTTCGAGATGCTCACCGACGAAGGTCGCTTTCGCATCCAGGCCGTCGGCCGCTATCGCTTCGACCGCTTCGATCTGACCAGCGACGTCACCGTCTACGGCGGCCAGGCGATCTACGAGGCTCGCAACACGGCGCTGCCGGTGACCGCCGGCCAGCACGCGCAGTTCTGGCTGGACAGCGCCGGCGTGCCCCAGTACGCCATCGTGCCGCCGGCGCGCGACGCGTTCGCGGGCTGGAACGACGATCGCGACCGCGCCGAGGATCGCATCGTGACGGCAACGACCCGCTATGTCTCGCCCGAGATGACCGGCGCCGAGGACCTCGATCGCTACGGCCAGTGGGAGCAGACGCCCGAATACGGCGCGCTCTGGGTGCCGCGCTCGGTGGCCGCCGACTGGGCGCCGTACACCACCGGCCACTGGGCCTGGGTGCGCCCCTGGGGCTGGACCTGGGTCGACGATGCGCCGTGGGGCTTCGCTCCGTTCCACTACGGCCGCTGGGTCTACCACCGCAACGTCTGGTGCTGGGCCCCCGGCAGCTACGTCGCCCGGCCGGTCTACGCGCCGGCGCTGGTGGCGTGGATCGGCGGCCCGCGCGTGGGCGTCTCGATCTCGGTCGGCGCCGGCGCGCCGGTCGGCTGGTTCCCGCTCGCGCCGCGCGAGGTCTACGTGCCTGCCTACCGGGCCAGCCCGCGCTACGTGCAGCAGGTCAACGTCACCCACGTCACCAACGTCACCAACATCACGACGATCGTCAACAACCGCAACGGCGAAGCCGATCGGCGCGATTTCGCGAACCGCAAGTACGCCCATGCGGTCACCTTCGTCCCGGCCGAGGTGATGACGCGGCGCCAGCCGGTCGCCCCGGCAGCGGCACGCTTCCGCAACGATCCGCAAGTGCGCGCGCTGGTCGCCGACAACGCCCAGCCGGCGCCGGTGCTGACCGCGCCGCCTGTCACCGCGCCGCAGGTGGCGCCGCGGCCGCCGCAGGGCCGGCCGGCGCCGCGGCCGCCGTTCGAGGGCCGCGCGCCGGGCGGGTTCGCCGGGCGGCCCGACGGCACGCGTCCCGACGCGGCTCGCAGCGATGCCGCACGTCCTGACGCGGCGCGGCCCGACGTCGCTCGGCCCGATGCGGGCCGCGCGGATGCCGGCCGTGCGGATGCAGGCCGTCCCGATACCGGTCGTCCCGGCGGCAGTCGATCCGACGGCGGGCGAGGCGAGGGTCGACCCGACTTCGTTCGTCCCGGCGAGCGTCCGCCGGCGCCGGGCGGGATGGCGCCCCGAGTGGCCGCGCCGCAGGGCGGCATGCCACCGGTCGCGACGCCGTCGGTCGTGAACCCGGCGGCCACGCCGCCGCCGGTTGCGGCGCAAGCCGTCGCGCCGCAAACGGCTCCGCCGCCGCGCGTCGTCGCGCCGCCGGTAACGGGCGCGCCGCCCCCCAATCCGCCCGCGACCGCCGGAGCACCGGTCGGCGCGCGCGGCGTGGTCACCGAAAACTCGACCGGCCGGCCGGCGGGTCGCGGCGGCCCGCGCAATGAGCAAATCGATGCCGGAGCAGCGCCCCACGTTGCACCGCCCAGCCCGGTGCAACGCAACGCCCAGCCCGGCGAGGCGACCGGTCCGCGCGGCCTGCCGGGTCGGGAGATGCGAGCGCCGGTCGACGGCGGCGCCGGCGAGGCAAGAGGCGCCCGACCGTCGTACTCGGGGCCGCCGTACGGGGCCGGCAGCCGCGAAGCGGCTCCCGGCCAGATCCCCCAGGGAGCGATCCCGCAGGGAACGCTGCCGCAGCGCACGTTTACGCCGCGGCCGGTCGACGCACCGCGCGCGGCCGAAGCGCAGCGGCCCGCGCCCGCGAATCGCGCCCCCGAGGCGGCTGTTGGCGTGCCGCGCCCGGCCGCGGCCGCTCCTCCCACCGCCGCGCCGGCCGTCGTCCAGCGCGCACCCGAGGCGCGTCCCCCCGAAGCGCAGCGACCGCCGGGCGAGGCCAAGATGAACCGTCCGGAAGCGCCGCGCGGCCGCGGCGAAGAGCGCCGCGAAGAGAAGGCCGAGAAGCAGAAGTAGGGCACGGGTCGCGCGCCCGCGCGACCCGCTACTTCAGCAGCGGGGCGAGCACCGGCCAGACGTTGGCGAGGATGACGGGGTGCGCGCTCGCCAGGGGGTGGATGCGGTCGGCCTGGAACATCGACTCGGCCTGCGGAATGTCAGCGACGCCCTTCAGCATGAACGGGACCAGCGCAGCGCCTTCGCTGCGCGCGACGTCGGAGAAGATGGCCGCGAAGCGATCGCCGTAGGCGCGGCCGTAGTTCGGCGGCAGCTGCATGCCGACGATGAGCACCTTGGCGCCCGCGTCCTTCGCGAGGCGCGTCATCGCCAGCAGATTCGCGCGCGTCGTCTCGATCGGCAGGCCGCGCAAGGCGTCGTTGGCGCCGAGCTCGATCACGACCAGCCCGGGCTTCCTCTCGCGCAGCAGCGACGGCAAGCGCGCCAGCCCGCCGGCGGTGGTGTCGCCGCTGATGCTCGCGTTGACGACCGTCGCGTCGATGTGCTCGCGGGCCAGGCGCTGCTCGAGCAGCGCGACCCAGCCGCTGCCGCGAACGAGGCCGTATTCCGCCGAGAGGCTGTCGCCGACGACGAGGATCGGCCGCTGGCCGAGCGCGGCTGCTGTGGGCATCGCCAGCGCCGCGGCAGCGCACGCGATCGCCACGCTACAGTGCGCGACCCAGCGGCGGCGCGTCGACGTCGCCCCCGAAAACACGCCCACGTTCATGTCCGAACCCATCATTGCCGTCGAGCGTCTGACCAAGCGCGTGCAGGACTCCACCGGCACGCTGACGATTCTCCACGAGATCGATTTCACTCTGCCGCGACAACGCTCGGTCGCCATCGTCGGCGCATCCGGATCGGGCAAGAGCACGCTGCTCTCGCTCATCGCCGGGCTCGACACGCCGACGACCGGAACCGTCCGCCTCGACGGCATCGACCTGTTCGCGATCGGCGAGGACGAGCGCGCCGCGGTTCGCGCCGCCAAGGTCGGCTTCGTCTTCCAGAGCTTCCAGCTGCTCGCCAACCTGAACGCCCTCGAGAACGTCATGCTGCCGCTCGAGCTGCAGGGGCGGGCCGACGCGCGGCCGCTGGCGACCGAGATGCTGCGCCGCGTCGGCCTGGGCGAGCGGCTGCGCCACTATCCGCGCGTGCTCTCGGGCGGCGAGCAGCAGCGCGTCGCGCTGGCGCGCGCGTTCGTGGTCCGGCCGATGCTGCTGCTCGCGGACGAGCCGACCGGCAGCCTCGACTTCGCTACCGGCGAGACGGTGATGGCGCTGATGCTCGAGCTCAATCGCGAGGCGGGGACGACGCTGGTCCTCGTCACCCACGATCCGGCGCTCGCCGGCCGCTGCGATCAGCAGCTGCGCATCGAGGCCGGGCGGGTCAGCGTCGCCGAGCCCGCCGCGACCGCACAGTAGTTGCTGCCTGTGGCCCGCCACCGGCGGGGCGCCGGGCCGCCCCAAGCCCGGCCGCGCCCCCTCGGGGGGCAGCGACCGCAGGGAGCGTCGGGGCTCAGTTCGTAAACTTGTAGTCGGTCTTCGCCTTGGCGCGCAGCTCGTCGCGGAACGCGGCGGCCTTCTGCTGGGCGAGGCGCTGCTGGATCTGCGGCTTGACGTCGGCGAGCGGCGGGAACTGCGCGGCGCGCGTGTCCTCGAGCTTGATGATGTGATAGCCGAACTGGGTCTTCACCGGCGTCTCGGTGTACTCGCCCTTCTTGAGCGCGGTCATCGCCTGCGAGAACTCGGGCACGTACGAGCCGGGCGCGGCGAAATCGAGGTCGCCGCCGTTCGGCGCCGAGCCGGGATCCTTCGAGCTCTTCTTGGCGAGGTCCTCGAACTTCGCGCCGGCCTTCAGCTGGGCGACGATCGCCTTGGCCTCGTCTTCCTTCTCGACCAGGATGTGGCGGGCCTTGTACTCGGTGCCGGTCGCCTGCGCCTTGAACTTGTCGTATTCCTTCTGCACGTCGGCGTCGCTGACCTTCGTCGTCTTGTCGAGATCCTGCGAGAGCAGGCCGATCAGGATGCTCTGGCGCGCCAGCTCCATCTGCGCCTTGAACTCGGCCGACGCGCCGAGGCCGCGCCGCTCCGCCTCCTGGCTCAGGATCTCGTCGGTGACGACCTTGTCGCGGACCATCTTCTCGAGATCCGGCGGCACCTGCTGGTTGCGCGCCGCGGCCTGCTTCTGAACCTGGCTGACGATCGTGTCGACGCGGGCCTTCGGCACGGGCTTGCCGTTGACGACGGCGATGTTCTGCGCCTGGGCGGCCAGCGGCGCCAGCGTAGCGGCGAGCAAGAGGCTCGCGGCGATAAAGCTCTTCTTCATGGTGGAACGTGCCTTTCCGGCGGGACGATGTTGAGGAACGAAAACGGGTGGGAGCCCGGGGATGCCGGCGGCCCGGCGCGCTCAGCGCGGTTGCGGAGCGCGGGCGTCGATCGCCAGGGCGTGGATGCCGCGCGGCATCAGGGAGTGCAGGGAATCATATACGAGGCGGTGGCGCTCGACGCGGCTGAGGCCTTCGAACCGGGCGCTGGTGATGGTCACGCTGAAATGACGCCCCTCGCGCGCACCGGCGTGGCCGGCATGAAGGTGGCTGTCGTCGACGACGGCGAGCATCTCCGGAGCGAGCGCGGCTCGCAGCGCCGTCTCGATGTCGGCTGCCGAGACGCTCACCGCGAGTCCGGACCGACGCCCGCGGCCGGCAAGGCGCCGGGCTTTTCCTGCGGCGCCTCCTCGTCGTGCAGGAAGCGCGAGATGTAGAAGCCCTGGGCGACCATGAACGCCAGCATCAGGCCGGTGAGGCCGAAGACCTTGAACGTCGCCCAGACCGACGTCGAGAAGTTGTAGGCGACGTACAGGTTGGCCACGCCCATGAGGACGAAGAAGGCGATCCAGGCCCAGTTGAGCCGCTGCCAGACCGGCTTGGGCAGGACGAGCTGCCCGCCGATCAGCACCTGCAGCAGGTTCTTGCCGAAAACCGCCTGGCTCAGCCAGAGCGCGAGCGCCATCGCCCAGTCGAGCGCGCTCGGCTTCCACTTGATGAAGGTCGGGTCGTGGAACCAGATCGTCGCGCCGCCGAGGACCGCGATGAGACCGAAGGTCACCCAGAGCATGGTGTCGACCTTGCGCCGCATCAACATCAGGATGCCGATTTGCGCCATCGTAGCGACCATGACGACCACGGTGGCGAGCAGCACCGGCGCCTCGTCGACGCCGACGGCGCCGCCGGAGACGACGAAGCCGAGGTGCTCGGTCGCATAGTGCGCCGCGGCTTCGGCGTTCATGTCGGCGAACTTGAAGACGCCGAAGAAAAGGATGATCGGGAGAAAGTCGAGGAACAGCTTCATTGAGGCCCTGTGGCGCGTCGCACTGTCGGCGCGTGCGCCCCGGCGGTGCGGAGTCTATCGTCGCCGCTGCGCCGGAGGTCGCCTCAGGGCTTTCGGGGAAGTCCCTGTAACCCCAGGACGGTGACATCCGTTAACTTCCGCACGGACTACTTTGGCCAGGAGAACCTAATGAACACCCCCTTCAAGCCGGTCGGCAACAGCGTCCTCGCCGCCTGCATCGGCGTCGCCCTTGCTGCTTCGGCCGGCTCGGCTGCGGCGCAGGCCAAGGCCGGCGCCAAGCCGCTCGACGGCCAGGTCGTGAAGATGGCCTGGATCGATCCGCTCTCGGGCCTGATGGCGCCGGTCGGCAACAACCAGCTGAAGAGCTGGCAGTTCATGATCGAGAAGTTCAACCAGAACAATCCCGCCGGCGTGAAGTTCGAGGTCGTCGGCATCGACAACAAGCTCTCGCCGACCGAGAGCCTGAATGCGCTCAAGTCGGCGACCGACCAGGGCATCCGATACATCATCCAGGGCAACGGCTCCTCGGTCGCACTCGCGCTCATCGACGCGATCAACAAGTACAACGAGCGCAATCCCGGCAAGGAGATCATCTACCTCAACGAGGCTGCGGTCGACCCCGACCTCACCAACAGCAAGTGCAGCTTCTGGCACTTCCGCTTCGACGCCGACACGACGATGAAGATGGAAGCACTGACCACCTTCATGAAGGACCAGAAGGACATCAAGAAGGTCTATCTGTTCAACCAGAACTATTCGCACGGCCAGCAGGTCGCCAAGTTCGCCAAGGAGTATCTGAAGAGGAAGCGCCCCGATATCGAGATCGTCGGCGAAGAGCTGCATCCCTTGGCCCAGGTGCGCGACTTCGCTCCTTACATCGCCAAGATCAAGGCAGCCGGCGCGGATTCGGTGATCACGGGCAACTGGGGCTCCGACCTGTCGCTGCTGGTGAAGGCCGCCGTCGAGGGTGGCTACAACGGCAAGTTCTTCACCTACTACACCGGCGTCACGGGGACGCCGACGGCGCTCGGCGCGAACGGCGCCGGCAAGGTCTTCGATGTCGCCTACGGCCACTACAACATGGGCGGCCAGTACGGTGCGTGGGGCGCCGAGTTCAAGCAGAAGTACAACGACGACTTCTACACCGGTTCGATCGTTCGCATCCTGGAGTCGTTGTCGAACGCCATGGCGCAGTCGAAGTCGACCGACCCGGTCAAGGTGGCCTTTGCCATGGAAGGCCTGAAGTTCAAGAGCTCGATGAGCGGCGACGTCGAGATGCGCAAGTCCGATCACCAGCTGCAGCAGCCGCTCTACGTCTCGATGTGGCAGAAGACCGACGCCAAGCATCCGTACAGCCCCGAGAACACCGGCATGACCCTGGCGCCGGTGGCCGAGTACCCGAACTACGTCTCGAGCACGCCGACGAGCTGTCAGATGAAGCGGCCGGGCGCCTGACCTCGCGCCGCTGACCACGGGGGCCCGGCGCGCGCGTCGGGCCTTTTTTTCTATCTCTAGCCCCCGCATACTCGCGCATGGAGTTCTTCACCATCTCGATGCTGAACGGCCTGAGCTACGGCTTGCTGCTGTTCATGCTGAGCTCGGGGCTGACGCTCATCTTCAGCATGATGGGCGTCCTCAACTTCGCCCACGCCAGCTTCTACATGATCGGCGCGTACATCGCGTACTCGATTTCGAAGGTCACCGGATTCTGGCCGGCGCTGGTGATCGCGCCGATCGTCGTCGGCGTCATCGGCGCCGTGTTCGAGCGGCTCTGCCTGCGCCGCGTCCACAAGTTCGGCCACGTTCCCGAGCTGCTGATCACCTTCGGCCTGTCGTTCGTGATCATCGAGCTGGTGCTGCTGATCTGGGGCCGCACCGCGGTCGAGTTTCCACCGCCCGAGTTCCTGCGCGGGCCGGCGTTCACCCTCATCAACTCGTCGGTGACCGGCCTGCATCTCGTCGCCGGCGCCGCGCCGGCGGCGATGTGCGCCAGCGCCGACGCTGCTGTCCGCGTGGTCTGCTCGCCGTTCCCGGCGACGCGCGGCTTCATGATGCTGGTGGCGCTGGCGATGCTGGTATCGCTCTGGTTACTGCTCACGAGGACCCGGATCGGCCTCGTCATCCAGAGCGCATTGACCCACCCGGAGATGGTCGAGTCGCTCGGCCACAACGTCCCGCGCGTCTTCATGCTCGTCTTCGGCGCCGGCGCCGCGCTCGCCGGCCTGGCCGGCGTGATCGGCGGCTCGACCTTCGTCACCGAGCCGGCGATGGCGCTGACGGTCGGCTCGGTGATCTTCGTGGTGGTCGTCGTCGGTGGCATGGGGTCGCTCGCGGGCGCGTTCGTCGCCTCGCTCCTGATCGGCATCCTGCAGACCTTCGCGGTCGCGCTCGACTACTCGGTGCTGAGCCTTCTCAAGCCGCTCGGCATCGGCGTCGGCGGGTCGGACAACTCGTTGCTCAAGCTGACGATCTCGCAGGTCGCGCCGATCCTGCCGTACCTGCTGCTCGTCCTGATCCTGATCTTCCGGCCGAAGGGTCTGCTCGGGACGCGGGAAGGCTAGGCCGCAGACCAAATGGACGCGCTCGCCGCAAGAACCTCCGCCGCCGCGCCTCGCGCGGTGAGGTTGCCGCCGGCGCGGCTAGGGGTCTGGGGGGGCTTCGCCCTCGTCCTGATCGCGGCGCCGCTCGTGTTTCCGAGTGGCCTCGGTCTTTCGATGCTTTCGCAGGTCGGCATCGCGATCGTCGCCTGCCTCTCGTACAACATGCTGCTCGGGCAAGGCGGCATGCTGAGCTTCGGCCACGCCGTCTATTCCGGCCTCGGCACGTTCGTCGCCGTGCACGCGATGCTCGCGATCGGCGACGGCTCGCTGCCCATCCCGGTCAGCCTGATCCCGCTGGTCGGCGGCGTCGCCGGGATGTTCTTCGCGGTCCTGCTCGGCTACGTCACGACCAAGAAGGCGGGAACGCCGTTCGCGATGATCACGCTCGGCCTGGGCGAGCTGGTGACGGCGATGGCGCTGATGATCCCCGAGTTCTTCGGCGGCGAGGGCGGCATCTCGGCGAATCGCGCGGTCGGCAAGCCCGTTTTCGGCATCACCTACGGGCCGCAGATCCAGGTCTACTACCTGCTCGCGGTCTACACCTTCATCTGCACCGCGGCGATGTATGCTTTCACGCGAACGCCGCTCGGCCGGATGCTCAACGCGGTGCGCGACAACCCCGAGCGGGTCGAGTTCATCGGCTACAGCACGCAGCGCGTGCGCTATCGGTCGTTCATCATCGCCGGCTTTTTCGCTGGCGTCGCCGGCGGCATGGCGGCGGTCAATTTCGAGATCGCGACCGCCGAGGTCGTCGGCGCGCTGCGCTCGGGCGCATACCTGTTTTTCACCTTCCTCGGCGGAGCGACCTTCTTCTTCGGCCCGATCATCGGCGGGATCCTGATGATCCTCGGCTTCGCGCTGTTTTCCGAGCTGACCAAGGCATGGCAGCTCTACCTCGGCCTGATCTTCATGTTCATGGTGATGTACGCGCCCGGCGGCATCGCCAGCCTGATCATGATGAACGTGCGTATCGCCAGGTACAAGAAGCTGCACCAGCTCTGGGGCTGGTATGCGGCCCTGACGGCGACTGCGCTCGTCATGCTGGCAGGACTCGCGGCGCTGATCGAACTGGTCTACCGCATGCAGCTCAACGACACGACGGGAACGACGCTGCGCTACCTCGGCTTTACGCTCGACACGCAAAGCCCGGCGAGCTGGCTCGGCGCGCTCGCGGTGGCGGCGATCGGCTTTGCCACCTTCGAGTTCGTGCGCCGACGCTTCGCGCTCCAGTGGGGTCGCATTCAGGGCGAGATCGAGGAGGCGATGACGTTCAAGGAACCCGACTCGCCTATCCCCGAGGGTGGCAAGGCCGCGGCGCGAGAAGCGACCCTGGGAACGCCATGAGCGACGCGACGCCCGCCGTCGAGCTGAAGGACCTGCGCAAGTCCTTCGGCAAGACCGAGATCATCCGTGGCACCGACCTGGTCGTCGCGCCGGGCGAGCGCGTCGCGATCATCGGCCCGAACGGTGCCGGCAAGTCGACGCTCTTCAATCTCATCAGCGGCCGTTTCGGCCCGACGAGCGGCGAGATCCTGCTCAACGGCAAGCGCATCGACGGCCTGAAGCCGTACGAGATCAACCGCCTCGGCCTGGCGCGAAGCTTCCAGATCACCAACATCTTCGGCCACCTGTCGGTGTTCGAGAACCTGCGCTGCGGCCTGCTCTGGTCGATGGGATACCGCTACGCATTCTGGAAGTTCCTGGCCGACCTGAAGGACGCGAACGAGCGCGCCGAGCAGCTGGTATCGATGATCCGCCTCGAGAGGAAGCACGACACCCTGGCGATGAACCTGACCTACGCCGAGCAGCGCGCGCTCGAGATCGGCATCACGATCGCCGGTGGCGCCAACGTCATCCTGCTCGACGAGCCGACCGCCGGAATGAGCAAGAGCGAGACCGCGCGCTTCGTCGAGCTGATCCGCGAGGTCACGGTCGGCAAGACGCTGCTCACGGTCGAGCACGACATGGGCGTCGTCTTCGGCCTCGCCGACAAGATCGCCGTCCTCGTCTACGGCGAGGTCATCGCCTTCGACGTCCCCGAGGCGGTGCGCGGCAACGCGCGCGTGCAGGAAGCGTATCTCGGCTCGGTGCTCGCCGAGCACGCCTGAGCGAGGAAGCCAGACCATGCTCGAGCTTGCCGGACTGCACGCCTACTATGGCAAGAGCCACATCCTGCACGGCGTCGACATGCGGGTGGGCGAGGGCGAGATCGTCAGTCTGCTCGGCCGCAACGGCTCGGGCCGCTCGACGACGGTCAAGACGATCATGGGCCTGGTTCACGGCGAGGGCTCGATCCGGCTGCGCAACGACCAGATCCTCGGCCAGAAGACGTTCGACATAGCCCACCGCGGCATCGGTTACGTTCCCGAGAACCGCGACATTTTCCCCAAGCTCACCGTGCATCAGAACTTGCAGCTCGGTGAGAAGCGCGAGAAGCGCGGCAAGGACAAGCCGCGCTGGAGCTTCGACGACATGTACCGGATGTTCCCGCGTCTGAAGGAACGCGAGCACACCGAGGCAGGCGTCCTCTCGGGTGGCGAGCAGCAGATGCTGACGCTGTGCCGTACGCTGATGGGCGACCCGGACCTGATCATGATCGACGAGCCGACCGAGGGCCTCGCCCCCAAGATCGTCGAGCTCGTCGCCGAGTACCTCAACACGCTGAAGAGCCGCGGCGTGTCGGTGCTCCTGGTCGAGCAGAAGCTGACCATCGCGATGCAGATCTCGCAGCGCTGCTACGTGATGGGTCACGGCGCGATCGTCTTCGAGGGAACGCCGGCGGCGCTCCTCGCCGCGGCCGAGATCCGCAAGGAGTGGCTCGAGGTCTGAGCCGCCATTCCCGTGAAATTGGCAAGCGCGATGCGGAACGATCAGAAAGCCCCACCGATGCGTGCCAAAGCGAACGGCATCGAGCTCTGCTACGACACCTTCGGCGACTCCAACGCGCCGCCACTCCTGCTCATCATGGGCCTGGCGTCGCAGATGATCGCCTGGCACGACGAGTTCTGTGCATTGCTCGCGGCGCGCGGCTACCTCGTGATCCGCTTCGACAACCGCGACATCGGCCTGTCGACGAGCTTCGACTCGGCCGGAGTACCGAACATCGGTGCCGCGATGGCTGCGGCGCTGAAGGGCCAGCCGGTCGACGCCCCCTACCGCCTGAGCGACATGGGCGCCGACGCGTTCGGCCTGCTCGACGCGCTCGGCATCGAGAGCGCCCATGTCGTCGGCGCGTCGATGGGCGGCGCCATCGCGCAGACCATGGCGATCGAGCGTCCCGAGCGATTGCGCACGCTGACGTCGATCATGGCGACGACCGGTGCGCCGGGCTTGCCGCCACCGACGCCGGAGGCGATGGCCGTCCTGCTCCAGCCGCCGGCGACGACGCTCGAGGACTACATCAAGAGCTATGCGCAGACATGGAAGGTGCTGCGTGCGGGAAGCTTCCCGGAAGACGAGGCGCTCGACCGCGAGCGCGCCGAGCGGCTCCACGCGCGCGGCCTCAACCCGCCGGGCGTCGCACGCCAGCTCGCGGCGATCCTTGCGTCGGGCAGCCGCAAGGCGGCGCTCGGCGCCGTGCGGGTGCCGACGCTGGTCATCCACGGTGATGCCGATCCGCTGGTTCCGCTCGCCTGCGGCGTCGACACGGCCGAGAGCATTCCCGGAGCCCGCCTCGTCGTCGTCGAGGGGATGGGCCACGCTCTGCCGGTCTCCTTCTGGAGGCGCATCATCGACGCCATCGCCGCGCATGCCGTTTGAGTGCCATCACCGGAGACGTCCTTGAGAGGAGCCACCGACCCCAATGCTCCGCCATCGCGCGAGCTGCTGTTTCTCGAGTTGCGCGCGATCTGGGAGTTGAGCGCGTTCTTCGCGACCTATCCGCTGCTGCGCATGGCGCCGCGCGGCGACGGCCACCCCGTGCTTGTGCTCCCCGGCCTGGCGGCGAGCGATACGTCGACGCGGCCGCTGCGCCGTTTCCTCACCGACCAGGGGTGGGACGCGCACGGCTGGGAGCTCGGCCCCAACCATGGTCCGCGGCCCGGCGCCGAGGAGAAGATGCAGAACCGGCTCGCGAGCCTGTTCCGCGAGACGGGGCGCAAGGTCAGCCTCATCGGCTGGAGCCTGGGCGGCGTCTTCGCGCGCGAGATGGCGCGCCGCGAGCCCAACCACGTGCGCAGCGTGATCACGCTCGGCAGCCCGTTCGCCGGCGCGCCGCGCGCGAGCAACGCGTGGAAGCTGTACGAACGCGCCAGCGAGCGCAAGGCCGAGGACTGGCCCGGGCGCGAGCAGATGAAGACGCCGCCCCCGGTGCCGACGACGGCGATCTTCAGCCGCTCCGATGGCATCGTCGCGTGGCAGGGTTGCCTCGAGCGCGAAGGTCCGCACGCGGAGAACATCGAGGTCGAGGGCAGCCACTGCGGGCTCGGGCACAACCCGACCGTGCTGTACGCGATCGCCGATCGGCTGGCGCAGCCCGCGGGTCACTGGAAACCGTTCGACCGCAGCGGGCTCAGGAGCTTGATCTATCCCGATCCGCGCCGCGGCGAGGCGGCGCCGGGACTGGCCGGCTGGGCCACTGGCGGATGATCGCCCCGCAATGAAATCAACCGGCAAGGCGAAACGACCATGAAGACACTCGGCGGAATTGACGCGAGCTTTCTCTACATGGAAACGCCGCAGACGCCGATGCACGTTGCAGGCTTTTCGATCGTCGAGGTGCCGCACGGATTCAAGGGCAACTTCTACGAGGTCTACAAGCGTCACATCGCCGGGCGACTGCATCTGTTCCCGGTGCTCAAGAAGAAGATCGTCCCGGTGCCCTGGGACATCGATCATCCGATCTGGGTCGACGACGACGAGCTCGATATCGATTACCACATCCGCCATCTCGGCCTGCCCAAGCCCGGGACGACCGAGCAGCTCGAGGAGTTGGTCGGTCGCCTGCATTCGAACTTCCTCGACCGCAGCCGGCCGCTGTGGGAGTTCTATGTCATCGACGGCCTCGCCGACGGCCACCACGCGATCTACACCAAGATCCACCATGCCGCGGTCGATGGCGGCGCCGGCATGGCGCTCACCAACATGATGTATGACACGAGCCCTGCCGGCCGGCAGGTCGAGCCTGCGCCGAAGCGCGGTGAACATCCCGAGGGCCAGCCCGATACGCTCGCGTTGCTCGGCTCGGCGTACAAGAACCTGCTCGGCCAGCAGGTGAGCGCGCTGCAAAAGATCCCGGACGTGCTGAAAGCGATCGCCAGCGTCGTCGCGCCGGTGGTCGGCAACATCGTGCGCCTGCCCGCCAAAGGGCTGCCGAACCTGGTCGCTCCCAGGACGATGCTCAACGCGACGATCACGAGCCAACGCGCGTTCATGGCGCGCTCGCTCTCGCTCGCCGACGCGAAGGCGGTCGCGAAGGAGACCGGCACCAAGCTCAACGACATCGTCCTGGCGATCTGCGCCGGCGCGTTGCGCCGCTATCTCCTCGAGAAGCACGGCCTGCCCAAGGAGCCGCTGGTGGCGTTCGTGCCGGTGTCGCTGCGTCCGGCTGGAAATACCGATTCGAACAACCAGGTGTCGGGAATGATGTGCAGCCTGGCGACCGACATCAAGGACCCCGTCGAGCGGCTGAAGGCGATCCAGGCGTCGTCGAGCGAAGCCAAGGAACTGAGCGGCAAGGTCAAGGACGCAACGCCGCGCGACTTCTCGATCTTCGGCGCCCCGTTCGTGCTGCATGAGGCGATGGAGCTTTACGGCCGGTCGCACCTGGCCGACCGCTTGCCGCCACCCGCCAACGTCGTCGTCTCGAACGTTCCGGGTCCGCAGGCGCCGCTGTACGTTGCCGGTGCGCGCGTGCTCACGCTCTATCCGGTGTCGATCCCCACCCACGGAATGGCGCTCAACCTCACCGTTCAGAGCTATTGCGGCTCGCTCGACTTCGGTCTGACCGCGTGCCGCAAGACCGTCCCGGAGCTGCGCAAGCTCGCCGACTATCTCGACGAGTCTCTGGCCGAGCTGCACGAGGCGGTGTTCGGCAGCGCGGCCGACAAGGCTGCTGCCTCCCGCAAGCGCCCGGCGCCCCGCAGTCGCAGCGCATCGGCGCCCAAGACTGACGCTCGTCAAGCCCCCCCTGTGCGTGTGCCGAAGGCGACCAAGCCTGCGGCGCGCAAACCGGCACGGTCCGCGCCGGCGCCGAGCAAGCGGCCGCCATCGGCCAAGGCCGGCAAGGCGGCACGCGCGTAGTGCGCCGCGCCTCGGCGCGGATTCAGTTTCAACCACAACGGAGGAAGAACATGGCGACGACGGTTCGGAAAACGGCGAGAAAGACCGCCACCAAGGCGACCCGCAAATCGGCGGCCAAGACGACCAAGACGGCCGCCGGCGGCGCGAGCGCGAAACGTACCTTGGGCCTGCCCTCGCTCGACGACCTCGGCAAGCTGGTCAGCCGGCTGAAACTGCCCGGCGTCGATGTGGCGGCGATCGTCGAGTCGCAACGCAAGGACATGGAAGCGCTCGCCGAAGCGAACCGGCAGGCCTACGAAGGGATCAAGGCGCTGGCACAGCGGCGCAACGAAATCCTCAAGGCGGCTCTGGTCGAGTGGCAGGAAGCGATGAAGGACGTGGCCGGCAAGGACGCTTTGAGCAAGAACGCCGAACGCGCGAAGCAGGGTGTCAAGAAGGCCATCGACAGCGTCCGCGAGCTGGCCGAGATGGAGGCCGAGACCCGGCGCAAGGCCTGGAAGGTCGTTCAGGACCGCTTCCAGGAGAACCTGGCGAACCTGCAGAGCCTTCTCAAGTCGAAATGAGGGGTGCGCCGCCCTGGCGGGCGG
>Ga0207681_10000898_pt1 | contig 19449 bp, 14 predicted proteins | sample KBSS53metaG_FD_184324 | JGI IMG/M metagenome (GOLD analysis project Ga0207681, IMG submission 184324) | Switchgrass rhizosphere microbial communities from Kellogg Biological Station, Michigan, USA - KBS S5-3 metaG (SPAdes) (version 2) | ecosystem: Host-associated > Plants > Roots > Rhizosphere... | reverse complement strand
TCAACTCAACCGTTAGATGCTTCTTTCAAGACTCACCAACTTAGGCTGGCTAGGATTCAATATGGCAAACAAATAACATCTGAGAATTCTTGAAAACAATAATGCGCGGAACAATTGGACAGACGGAGGAATCCTGAAATGGAGTTTACTTCATGACGCCGAAGCAGAATCCCCAAGTCCCCATTCGGCGGCTTAACTTTACGAAAGCGCAAGCAGACCCTGCCGCACAATCGCGCAGAGGGTTCGCGGCGCTCCTCCGACGTTTTTTTAGGCCGGCAATGTCTTTCGTCCGCTTTATAAGTGGACTTGTCCTACGGATCGCAGGCTATTCACCAGCCAAGCCAACGTCGCCGGTTCTCGCAGTACAGAGATCGAAATATCCTTGCGATTTCAAGACCTTGCTTCCCGTGCCGAATTGGAAGCAGGCTCACCTCACATGGCCGCCGTATCCTGGCAAGGACTGGCCGAGCAACATTTCTCCAATCGCCTTTTCTTCGACCCTTTTGTTGGACTCGGCGACGGGAAGTGTTTTCTTCGTCGGCAATGACAGTAAGGTCTACAACTACTATTGGGAAGACGACCAGGCTTGGGGGATTCAGGCGCTGAACTGGAACCAATGGGCGGGCATCGATCCCGGAGGCGGCTTGAAAATGGACGGCGGCAAGGTCTACTGCATCGGCACAGACAAGAAGGTGTACAACTTTTATTACCAAGGGGGCGCGTGGCAATTCAATGCCCTCGTCTCCAATCAGTTCGCTCCTGTCGATGCGCGCGGCGGCCTGGCCTTCGACCACACCGGGAAGGTCTTCGCGATTGGGACGAACGGGAAAGTCTACAACTATTACTGGACGGGGAGCTCATGGACGTTCGTCGCACTCAACCCCGGCCAGTTTAAATCTGTCGATCCCCGCGGGGGCTTGACGGTCGATCACACTGGGAAGGTCTTCGTCATTGGCGTTGATGGCAAGGTTTACAATTTTTATTGGACGGGAAGCGCGTGGGCGTTCGTGGCGCTCAACCCGAACCAATACGCGACCATCGACGCGCGCGGTGGACTGGCGGTGGACCAGACGGGAAAAGTCTTCGCCATCGGCAAAGACGGCAAGGTCTACAATTATTACTGGGACGGCAGCGCGTGGCAGTTCCAGTGGCTCAACCCGAATCAGTACGCTACCATCGACCCCGTCGGCAAGTTGCTGGTTCACGCCGGAAAGGTCTTCGCCGTTGGGACAGACGGCAAGGTTTACAACTACTACTGGGACGGGAGCGCTTGGCAGTTCCAGTGGCTAGTCCCGAACCCGTACGCGCTTGCCGACCCTACGGGAGGACTGAAGATCGACGCGGCAGACAAACTGTTCGTCATTGGCCGCGACGGCGGAGTTTATAACTACTATTGGATGGGCGCGTCGTGGGCCTTCAACAAACTGAGTCCTCAACAATCCGACATCACCCGCGCCACCAACCAGCTCGCCGTCGGTGACGACACCGTGTACTACGCTAGCAAGGCGGGCTTCCTGCAGGTTTTCTACTATAGCGACAGTCGACTGAATTATAGCGACTGGGAGCTGTTATATAGTGAGGCGTTCCCAAGCACCACCACCATCACTGATTTGCAGACCTATTGGGTCTTCCAATTTCCTTGGGGACCCACGATGTCCTCAAGCATCCTCGCCGGCTATGAATGGGAGTACAATTGGGATAACTCGTTTAGCGTAAGCTCCGGCAGCCTCCACATCACCGCTGACAATCAGCCACACTGGGCCAGATTGATCGACGGGATGGCTGACGATGCCATCATGTCAGATGGGAAGGAGAATTACCGCCGCTTCGATTTCACCAGCGGCGCGATGACGACGATAGGTGCATACACCTACGGTCTTTTCGAGATCAGCTGTCGATTTCCGGCCGGTAAGGGCTTCTGGCCGGCATTCTGGCTGACCGGGGCGGACACATGGCCGCCGGAGATCGACGTGTTCGAGTTCGAAGGCACCGCTTGGGGCCGATGCTCGAACAACCTCCACTGGAGAATCAACGCCAATGAAACCGAGTCTTGCGGAATGGAATATTATGCGGGAGAGAACCTCACTCAAGCGTATCATAAGTACTCGATGGCGTGGCTCCCGGATAAAATTGTGTTGTACTTCGACGGACAAGAGTTGAGGAGGATAGACCACCACGTCCCCCAGGTCCCCATGCGAGTCATTATCAACATGGCGATCGGGTTGCAGTATCCTGACTCGGCGACTCCGTTCCCATCGAGTTTCGACATCGACTATGTGCGCTTCTACACGCACAAATAGGTTGCCGTCGCCCGATGCTGTCAGGAGTATTCCCTAGACGCCACACCTAAAAACTCATTCAACCGGAATCGCAATCAGTTCGCTTCTTTTCTTTCATATTGATTGCTCGCCGGTTAATTCGGGCGCGTTATGCCGCCGGACTTGGAACGTATAGCACCCATTTGATTTGGATCTCATGAACCTGCTTGCCAACCTCGATCATCACTACGATGAGTGCAGGAGGAACCAATGGTTGCGCTACTTCGCCGTCTTTTGTCGCGTCGCATTGGCCCTGGGGTTTATCCCCTCAGGCATAGTAAAAGTTATGGGCGAGCGGTTCACTGGGTTGCCCGCGAATCATCCACTGGGCCACTATTTTGACGCGTTATATCTTACCGGCTTTTACTACAGGTTTATCGGCGTAGCCCAGCTGACGGTGGCGCTCCTGTTGCTCATCCCGAGGACGGCGTTGCTGGGAGCGCTTCTTTATTTCCCGATCATCTTCAACATTTGTGTGTTGGCCTATGCGACTCGCTTTGAAGGCACACGCATCACTACACTCATGGTGTTGGCAAACTTGTATTTGCTGTGTTGGGACTACGCGCGGTTGAAATACGTTCTGCCGTTTCGGTCATCGAGCGGCTCATCGAGCGGCTCATCGAGCGGCTCATCAAGCGACGGGGGGACAACACCAAATCAGAAGATGTCCCGAAAGTTTCCCTGGATATTTTTTGGAGGCGTTGTCGCAGTCGTCGCCGCAGTGATCATCGTCAATGCTTTGATGTATGACGTCCGGCCTGGCAATTCTGAACTCGAGTGCACGAACGGATGCCGTAATAATGCTCGCCCCGAGGACTGCCTGCGCTTCTGCAAATGCATTTATAACGAAGGCAAACCCTTGAATACGTGCTTGGAGGAATACAGAAAAAGAAAAGAATGACCCGCACGTCATCGAGCCTGTCTCCGGCACGACACTTATTACGAGGACGGCTTTTCCGGTTGCGACTGAGGGAGCACCACATGAGTCGACATCTCCTTAGACTCTAACTCAGTATATAGTTAGTCTCATGCGATTTGCCTGGAATGAGAAGAAAGCTGCAAGTAATCTCGTCAAGCATGGTGTCTCCTTCGAAGAGGCGGCGACAGTCTTCGGTGATCCGCTTTCGGATACTTTCCCCGACCATCACCATTCAGCAGAAGAGCAGCGCTTCATTATTATAGGTGCTTCAGAGTCAGGTAAAATCCTAGTGGTTGCTCATACAGACGATGGAGAGTTAGCTCGGATTATCAGTGCTCGCGAAGCAACGGCTGGAGAAAGAGAGTCCTATGAACAAAGTTGAATCAGAAGAAGAAGACGACCTGCAACCGGAGTATGATTTTTCTCAGATGCAGGGTGGCGTGCGCGGCAAGTACGTAGAGCGCTACCGGCAGGGAACAAATTTAGTGTTGCTTGATCCGGACATCGCAGCTGCCTTTCCAGACGCGAAGGCTGTGAATGACGCATTGCGCTTGCTGCTACAGGAAAAGCAAAGCCCTCAGCCGCGTTGAGTCTCATCGCAGAGGCGCAACCCCAGCCTTGCAACTGACAGCGGGGATAGTATTTTTCTCAAGTAATCCCTTTCCAGTTCAGCTCGGATGCTGATCGCGCGCCGCTGCTGTGCGGCATTAGGCGGTTTTCGCACTCACAGGTTTTCAAAATGCTCTACCGGTTCGGATGAGACTCAACTCATAACCCACGCAAGGAGATTAATATGAGTTCAAACCAAAACGATTCGGCTAACAATACTGCGCCGAGTGAAGCAGAGGCCTCCGGCATGATGCGGATAGATCCTGCGTTGACTACGACGCTGGCCAACGCATCGCTTGCCGCCTACACCGACTTTGAGGATCACACGTACAAACCCCAACTGACTGGCTACACATTCGTAGGCAGGTTTTATGGCTGGGACGAGTGGTTTTGGGAATATGGTCGAGAGGAGCGCTACGGCTTGATATTCAAGTCCCAGACCGTCGCCAACCGCTTCATAGTGGCTTTTCGTGGGACTGATTCAGATGCGGATGCGATAGCGGAGGGCTTCTTTGAGTTCGCCACCTTCAAGCCGTATCGCAACTCCGTTTCGCCCGTCCCGGACGACGTGTCGGCTGGCTTCAACGACATTTACTCCACTAAGGGCGGCGCTATGACGCAGACGATGCAGCAACAAATCTTCGGCTTCTTGCAGTCGGTGCCGATGTCCGAGGTTTACATCACTGGTCACAGCCTGGGGGGAGCACTGTCGCAGCTTTTTACCCTGGACATGCGCGTCAGCTTCCCTAACGTGAACATCCAGACGATTAATTTCGCTAGTCCGAGAGTTGGGGCATCTGACTGGGGCACAGCCTGCATCAACGCCGGCGCTGCACAGAGAATCACGCGCGTCATCAACTGGTACGATATCGTGCCAGACTTACCGCCTTCATGGGACCCCTTCGACAAGTATGTCTCCTTAGGAGCGGAGTTTCGGACCGCATTCTATGGCGGCCATCTTCCTATGGACGAGCTGCCCCGCCACCGGCTCCTCAACCTTCAAGTAGTGCTGAAGAATTGCCTGCCGCTAAACCCGCAGATTTGGGTAGGTACTTTTGGTGATGCGGTTTACCCCGGCTATACGATGACGAGCGTTGCTCCGCCCAGCGCGTCTAAGGATGAAGTGCTAGCCAAGCTGCGCGAATTAAACAGCTTGGAACGCTCGACTCGCGAGGGGAGCGGCCTCGCCCAGCCTCTAATTCAGGGTTAGCCAGGAATTTGAGCCCGGAAACAATCCGAGGTCGTCCTAGCATGAAAACCTTTATCGTCGACTCTTTTACCGACGCTCCATTCAAGGGTAATCCGGCGGGTGTTTGTATCGTGGAGTCGCCGTTGAGCGAAGCAATGATGTTGCACGTCGCTCAGGAGTTAAATCTTTCCGAAACGGCCTTTATTCGACCCTCCGGGACCAGCAACACTTTTTCCATCCGGTTTTTTTCCCCCAGGATGGAAATCCCGTTATGCGGTCACGCGACTTTAGCTTCTGCCAAAGTGGTTTTCTCAACAAGTGAACTCAACGAAGTTCACTTCATAAACATCCAGAACCTGGATTTGTCCGCCAAAGAATCGGAAGGCCAAATCGTAATGGAGTTTCCCGTTTACGAGACGCAGCCTGCCGATGCTCCCCCTGCCCTACTCGCGGCTTTGGGGATCAACGCAATCAGGAATGCGGTCTACAACGAGGAAACCAAGATTCTCCTGCTCGAAATTGCGGATGCCCAGGAGCTTGCTGCATTGGAGCCAGATTTTTCAGCACTCCATCGCTCCCACAATTCGATCAATGGAGTTTTGGTGACGGCCGCATCGGCTACGGATGGCTATGATTTTCATTCGCGCTACTTCTGGCCCTGGAGCGGCACCAATGAAGATCCCGTGACCGGCGGTACTCACACATTCCTGGCAAAATATTGGTCGGCTAGACTTGGCAAGACAAAAATGAAGTCCTTTCAGTCCTCAAAGCGAACGGGTTTCATGGAAGTGGAACTGATCGATGGCAAATTGCGGATCAAAGGCCAGGCAGTCATAGTGCTCGAAGGCCAGTTAACGATAAATGATGAGGGATGAGGGATGAAGGATGAATCAGAACACTCAGCCTTTCTCCTACCTAGTTTAGGTAGTGACCTAATTTCAGGTTTTCCTCTGCGCCACCTTTGTGTTCTCTGTGCCTCTGTGGTGAATCTGTTTGAGTAAACATGCACCACAGAGACACAAAGAGCGCAGAGGACGCACAGAGACTTTCAATTAGGGCACTATGCTAATTCATCCTTCCTTTTCGGCGGCGCTTGGTTGGCGTATAAGAACTCGTTGGACCGGAGCGGCGGAAGCAAGTGCGCAAAGGGGAAAAGGGGAAAGGGCAAGAGGTAAGATGACGCGCCGCCCGGTCAACTCTAACGTTAGATGAGATGGGAGAGCGATGATGGCAAACGAAACAATGGCCGACGTTGAGCGGCCAACAACCTTTGAAGAGTACGTCGCTGCTGAGCAGGCCAGCGATCCTAAGAAGGGAAAGAAGGGCATGTGGCTCCTGCTCGGCTGCATCGACTATCGGTATCCACGCCGGACCGTCGATGCGATGCATCGAATCGGGCCGAACATCCCGTACGACCAATTCATCCTGGCGGGAGCTTCGCTTGGGGCGTGCGTTCCAGCTTGGCAGGCTGTGCTTGTTCAGCACGTGCAAGCCGCGCTCAAGTTGCAGCATCAGATCGAGCAGATCGTCATCCTCGACCACAGAGACTGCGGCGCCTACCAGCATCCTCGGGAAATTGGCGTACCTGAGACAATCCTCAAGGAGGGGCTTCCAAGGGATGTTCTTCCCAGCGTAGAAAAAGCGTGCCACGAGAGCGTGCTGGTTCAGCTGGTTCCGGTGCTCAAGGATCTGCTGCGCCAAGACATTCCGAATCTGAAAGTCAGTGCGTGGCTGCTAACCCGAGACCAGGACGATCCATTGGATGTAAGGTCGGCGTAGTCCTGGAGGACGCCGAACAACTCGTTGGACCGGAGCGGCCGGAGCGTGTTTCGCATCAAACTTGGTGCGGAACCGTCCGGTTGCTTACAGCTGAGATGAACGCAGGAGAAGTTGATGAGCGATACAACCACCTTAATAGCCGCCTTAGAAAATTCCCCTGGCGTTATCATTCCCCTTATTCGTGAGGTGCCGCTCCAGTTCCTGAAGCGTCGGCCCAGTCCGGCGAAATGGTCCGCTTACGAACACGCTTGTCATCTCTCCGGCACTGATGCGCCGTTCCGCGCGCGCCTCGACTTGATCTTATCTGCTCCGACGCCTTTCATAAGTTCCATCGTCAATTCTCCGGAGGTGGAATCGGGCGCGCTACTTAACGTTGATTTAGACGAATCACTCGAACGGTATGTGAGCGAGCGAGCCAGTTTGGTTAAGAGCCTCCGCGAACTATCGGTAGAGGACTGGCAGCGAACGGCAGAGCATGAGGCATTCAGTCATTACTCGGTATGGATCATGTTCCGGCATCTGCTGAACCACGAGATGTTTCATGCCTACAGGATTGAAGAATTGCTGCTAAAGAAGGACTGGGAATAAATAAGAAACGACAGCAGGTCGCAACCTAAGTGGGTGTCTCCATGGGTCGACAAATTCGGAACAGGGAGCGGTAGCGACCTGGTATCAAGTGGCATAGGTTATGTTTGGCCGAGCTTTACGTTGTCGGTAGGTCCTGAAGGTTATTATTTACAACGACTCGCCGGTCGCTACCGCTTCCCGTTCTGAATTTGTCGACCCACGCGCACTCCAAACAATTCAACGCGCTGCTAAGCTGGCTTCTCGTGCTCCGGGGCGAATGAGTCGCGTCGAGCCGTCGGAAAACTTAACTATTCGCGTGCCGTCGGCAGCGCGGAAGAATTGCGGCGGCGCGTTGGCGGCTGATTCGTTGAACGGCTTATGAACGCGAAGGCGCGAGACGGGCGTTGGCGCGGGCGGGTTTTCGCGGAAGTCAGGTTTCGGGAAACGAATGCTCGGCGCGCCTGGTCGCGGCAAACTCTTCCGAGTCGCCCCACTCCGCGTTTCCTCCGCACGAACATAACGATTCGAGGATTTCAGCGCGGGCGCTTTATCTTGCGAGGCAGGGGCACGGCATGCCGTACCCCTGCAAGTCTTTTCCGCCGGTGCAGTAGCAGCAACTTCGCCTGTTCGTTCTGCCGTCCGATTACTTTCCGCTTCGTTGTTTCTCACCTTCGGCGTCACGACAACGGATGTTTCGTTTGCACGTGGCTTACGCGCGCTTGTGTTGTCGCGCATGGCCGCGGCTGTTTCGCTCGCGGCTTTAGTCGAAGTGAACTTGCCGGCTTCAGGAAACCACGTTTGCGCGCCGTACAGAATTCCCGCCGTCAGTCCAATCACGAGCAACAGCACCGCTGTCGCACCGGCTGGGCCAAACCTTCTGGCGGATGCGACGAGGGCCATGTTTACGCCCGAAGACTCCGGTACACCGACGGAAGTAACCTCGCTGATGTGTATCTTGCCAAGACGAGCGCCGCTGTTTTGAAAACCTTCAACCCTTTGCCGTCTCGGGTTCTCCGTCCGGCCCATTCGCCGCAACGCTTCGCGAAACTCCCCGGCGCTTTCGTAACGCTCCTCCGGTTTTTGGGCGAGCGCCTTATTCAAGATGGCGGTGATCTGCGGTCCAACTGCCGGATGAATCTTATCGGCTCGCTGCAAAGGATCGGGTCCGCCATTAACGACCGCTGCGGCCCGGACCATCGCATCGGGAGGCTTGACCCCCGTCAACAGGTGATAGAGCGTGGCGCCGAGCGCATAGATGTCGCTGCGTGGATCGGTGCGCTGATCCTGAATCTGTTCCAGCGGCGCGTAATGTCGCGTGTAACCAAAGAAAGCATGCGACGCCGTGACAGAGGGATCGGCAGGCTGAGCTTTCGCCAGACCGAAATCGAGGAGCGCGATCTGGCCCGTCGCTGTTAGTTTCAGATTGTGCGGCTTGATGTCGCGATGGATAACTTGACGGTCGCGCGAGTGCAAATAGATCAAAGCGTCGAGCAACTGATCGGCCCAGGCAATCACCTGGTCGCGCGGAAACGGCCCGGGCTGCTGGGAAATAATCTTCGCCAGGTCGACGCCACCGATGAACTGCATCACCAGGAACGCGCGATTGCCTTCGACAAAGTGATCGCTGACGCGCGGCAACGCCGGATGCTGCATGCCGGCGAGCAGCCGCGCCTCGCGCTCGAATTGTTTGCGCATCGACTCTTCGGCGGAGAGCGTTTCCTTGAGAGCCACGGTTATGCCAAGTCGCTGATCGACCGCTTCGTAGACTGCGCCCATGCCGCCGCGCCCGAGTTGGCGAACGATGCGATAGCGATCCTGAAGCACCGTGTCGGCGATCAGCGCGAGGTTGGGCGTGTCAGGATTTAGATTCTGAGACAAGGCGAGTTACTCCATTCGGGTGTGGAAAGCTTCCGACAAAAAGCGGCAGAGAATTCGAAAACCTAAGCTGAAGTTTGGAACTTGAGAGGATTGCTAGGGCTAGTTGATTGAATTGGTCAGGTTGACGACCAATGCGCGCGTTTTGAGTATACGTCAACGCGCGCGGCCGAAACAAGATCGAGGTCTTAAGGGTTATGTCGCATTTTGAAAGTCTCTGTGCGTCCCCTCTGCCCTCTGTGTCTCTGTGTCTCTGTGGTGATGTTTTGCTTAATGAATTCACCACAAAGGCACAGAGAACACAAAGGTCGCACAGAGGAAACCGAAATTTCGACACTAGCGTGCGAGGGTTAGTAATGAAGTTTTGGCTCTGAGGTCCGAAGGACCGGAAGTTAGTAGCCCCGCCCGTGAGGGCGGGGGGTAGGCACCGCTCATTGTCTGAGCGCCGAAGGTGCGACACGTTTTGTGTCGGCCCTTTCGGGCCTCGACAAAATTAGGAATTGTTTTCCCCGCCCTCACGGGCGGGGCTATTGATTGTCGGTCCTTGTACCTAAAGCCCAGCCCCGTCAAATTCGCGCTTCCCATCTACCACTTTGACGGGGCGGCGGTCAGATTGCTTCTTCACTCTGCCCGACACCCACCGGCGCCTTCCGACGTTAATTCCCAGGGTCTCATTTCCCCTTAGAACGCCTCGTTATTCCGCGTTCGATTCAATTGTCACAAAGCTGGCACGACACTCGCAATGGTCAGCCCGCTCGCAGTCTGAGCCAGCTCTTTTGATATTCACCACCGTCAGCGACAAAGGCCTACTCTCGTGCGAAAGCCGGAGCGGGCACACACTTACCAGCCTAACTCGAGCAATCGACAAGGTAGTGGGAGTTTCCGAAAGACACGTGCCGGAGATCTTCCGGCGCGCGCAGTTGTGTTGACGGAGGTGTTTTTTTGTTTGAAGCCTCGATCCCAATTGTTGCCCTGGAGATTAACGATGAATCGCCCCCGAACCTTTAAGCGCCTGACAATCCTGGTCCTGCTCGTGTCTCTCTGTTCTGCTTTCCTTCTTGTCCCGCAAACTACCGTGCGAGCCCAGACCTCGACTACCCCCACGGACAAAGTGTCTCCGGATCTTCGCAAACTGATTCAATCAGGCGGCGGCACGACGCATGTAAATGTAGTGGTGCGCTCCACCAGCACAACCTCGTTAGGATTGATCGGTTCACTGCTGCAGGCGGTTAACGGTATTCTCGTTGCGACACTCTCCAATCTAAATATACAACTCGTCAACATTCAGGCTAATTCGGTTGATGTGCTCGCCGCCGACCCTTCAGTTTCCTATATTTCACTCGATGCTCCGGTGCTGAGCTCCGGGCACATAACCAACACGACGGGAACTCAACAGGTGCGGACGCAAAAAAATGCGCTCGGCCTGAGTTACGCGCTGGACGGTTCAGGCGTCAGCATCGCAATCGTGGATTCTGGTATCGACGCTAATCACAAATCCTTTGCTACCTCAGGGAAGATAAAAGTCAGCAAGGATTTCACCGGAGAAAATCGTGTTGACGACCCCTATGGCCATGGAACACACGTCGCCGCGATCGCGGCCGGCGACGGCGCTGCAACTTCCGGCGCCTATGAAGGTGTTGCGCCGGGCGCCAACCTCGTAAATCTTCGCGTTCTCAATTCAAAAGGTATCGGCACAGTTTCAGGAGTACTCAAGGCTCTTGATTGGTTGATTGCCAATAAGGGAACGTACAACGTGAAGGTCGTCAATATCAGCCTGGGCACCCCGGCGATCAGTTCCTACAAAGACGATCCGATTTGCGTAGCGGTGCGCAAGTTGGTGGATGCAGGCGTGGTAGTCGTGGCTGCAGCGGGCAACGATGGCAAGAACGACGCCGGCCAGAAGGTCTATGGCGGCATTCATTGTCCGGGGAATGAACCGGCCGCGATCACCGTGGGCGCCAGCAACAGCTACGGCAGCGATCCCCGAAACGACGATACCGCGACCAGCTATAGCTCACGTGGGCCAACTCGTAGTTTTTCAGTCGACAGTTATGGCTTGCGCCACTTCGATAATCTGATCAAGCCAGACCTGCTGGCACCGGGCAACAAGATCATTTCCGCGGAAGCCGCCAATAACTACCTGATCAAGACGTATCCGTCTCTGGAGACTAACAAGTACTCAACCACCAATATGAAGTTGATGTACCTCAGCGGCACATCGATGTCGACTCCCGTGGTTTCCGGCGCGGCGGCGCTGCTGCTGGAAGCAAATTCAAGTCTGTCACCCAACGTCATCAAAATGCTTCTGATGTATACGGCTCAACCGCTGGCGGGATTCAACACTCTCGATCAGGGCGCCGGGCAACTTAATGTTGCGGGCGCCGTGTCAGTCGGTAAACTGGTTCGCGGCGACCTGCTCGGTTTGCTCGGACCTACATTTGGTTCCAATCTGCTGACCCAAACCGCGCCGGCGCCGCAAACAACGATTTCCAACTACAGTTTTCCGTGGGCGCAGGGAATGGTCCTCAAACATGCCACCATTACCGGCAGTGATTTGATCAATAAATACCAGGCTAGTTATGCAAAAGGCCGGCTGCTGGGTGATGGCGTGTACGAAACACTCACCACCGAAAGCCTGAACACTTCTATGTGGACCAAAGGCGCGGTGCTGCAAAATTATCTGATGCGAAGTGACGGCACGGCCATGACTGGCGGATCAATTTTCTTCAGCAATGTCATCCTCCTCGGTGATGGTTTCGCCATCGGCGACGGCTTTGCCATGGGCGACGGGTTTGCCATCGGCGATGGCTTCGCAATCGGCGACGGCTTTGCGATGGGTGATGACTGCGCTTTAGGAGACAGCACGGTGGGAATGAAGTAGGTGTTGTATCAGAACCGAGAGCGGTAGCGACCGGCCAAAGAATCAACGTCATAAGAGATGAGTTTACCAAGATACATATCGCGAAACGGGAGTGTTTGGCCGGTCGCTACCGCTCTCGGTTCTGATGCTCAGCCTTCTTGTTCAAGGTCCTAAACTCACGACCGAAAACTAATGACCAGCACACGAAAACAAATAGCTGCGATTTACATGTGGCTCGTCGGCGCTGCGGGCGTGGCTGTTTGTGTCTATGCTGCGCTTCACCTGCAAGGCACGAAAATCGACGTTTACTTCCTGCTGCTGGCCATCGTGACTGCAGCGATCGGATCACGGTTTGCGATTCCGATTCCCCAGATAAATGCAAACATTACGGTCGACGATACATTTGTGTTCATCGGCCTGCTCGCTTATGGAGGCGACGCCGCAATACTCCTGGGAGCCCTTGCCGGCGTTTGCTCCAGCAGTCGAATCAGCAAAAAATTAAGAACGGTAGCTTTCGGCGGCGGCGCGCTGGCCTGTGCAGTTTTCGTGACTTCACGCGTCCTGCAGTTTAGTTTTGGTTCCCCAACCAATCTCTTTAGCAAAGGTTATTCAGTCGCCTTCATGGCAGTTTGCGTGATGGGTTTGGTGCAATACCTTTCCCATACCGGTCTTGGCGCAGTAGCCAACGCGCTGAAAGATCACCAACCGCTCTGGCGCATGTGGAGCCGAAACTTTCTTTGGATCTCGATTACCTATTTTGCCGGTGCGGCCGGCGCCGCGATCGTCGTCAGCAGCGCCGGGACCGCGCGTCTCTACGCCTTTCTCGTTTCGGTTCCCCTCATCGCGATCGTCTATTTCAGCTACGACAGATATCTCCGCGAGGTGAAGGCGTCCGCGCGGCAGGCTGAAGAGGCGGAACGCGCGCGCGCCGAGATTGAACACGAACGCGCGGAACAGGCGGAACGTCACGTTCAGGAACTAAACAACTACATCGCCGAACAGGAACGCATCAGCCGCGTCTTGGAAGAGACGAAAGAGCATTTTCGGCATGCGGCGTTCCACGACTCACTGACCGGGCTGCCAAATCGTGCGATGTTCGCGCAACTTCTGAAGGCGGAAATTGAGAGCGGCAAACGACGCACCGATCATTTTTTCGCCGTGCTGTTCCTGGACATCGACCGCTTCAAGAATATTAACGACAGCCTCGGCCACACGCATGGCGATCTGCTGCTGGTCGCTTTCGCCGAACGTCTGGAACGTACCCTCCGTCCGCTCGACACCCTCGCCCGATTTGGCGGCGACGAATTCGCGATCCTGTTGAGCGGCATCTCTGAAATAACCGAGGCGGCGAAGGTGGCGGAGAGAATTCATGAAGAACTTCTGTCGCCGTTTACGCTCGACAAGAATGTAGCGTTTGCCAGCGCCAGCATCGGCATCGCACTGAGTTCCAGCGGTTACGAAAGACCGGAAGACATCCTCCGCGACGCTGATACCGCGATGTATCGTGCCAAGGAAAATGGCAAGGCGCGCTCCGAGATGTTTGATAAGGGAATGCATGCTCGCGCTGTTTCGCGCTTGCGCCTTGAGCATGATTTGCGACAGGCAGTCGAGGAGCAGCAGTTCTGCGTTTACTATCAACCAATCATCACCCTCGCGACGGGCCGGCTAGCCGGTTTCGAAGCCCTCGTTCGTTGGAACCATCCGGAAAAGGGACTGGTTTCCCCGGTCGACTTCATACCGGTCGCTGAGGAGACAGGTCTGATTGTACCGATTGGACAGTGGGTCATGGAGGAAGCGTCCAAACAAATCAAGCAATGGCAGATAGAGTCGCCCGCACATCGCTCGCTTAGTCTGAGCGTAAATCTTTCGGCCAAGCACATCTCGCAACCCGATCTGGTAGACCAGATCAAAGAGACCCTGGTGCGCAGCAAGCTGAATCCGCATTGCTTGAAGCTGGAGATCACGGAAAGCGTGGTCATGGAAAACGCAGAAGCTGCCGCGATCATGTTCAAGCAGTTACGCGCACTGGGCGTGCAATTGAGCATCGATGATTTTGGCACGGGTTATTCTTCGCTGAGTTACCTGCACCGCTTCCCGCTGAATTATTTGAAGATTGACCGCTCGTTTGTGAGCCGCATGACCGCCGCCGGCGACAATTCCGAAATCGTAGGCACCATAACGACACTCGCGCGAAATCTCGGCATGGAAGTTATCGCTGAAGGGATTGAGACCGAAGAACAGCATCAGCAACTGAAAACACTCGGCTGTGAATACGGCCAGGGTTATCTCTTCTCGCCGCCGGTGGACAGTGACGGAGTTGCACAATTGCTGATGAGAGATCTTGAACGCGAGCAGACGGTTGAGATCGATCTGGTGAAGCCAGAGCTCCAGGAAGCGGTTGTTTACGCGATGTAAGTGGGACCGCGGGCGTCCCGCCCGCAACCAGCGTAGCGCAGATAAACAGTGACATTAAATTCGTCGTGGTAACGAACGGTTGCGGGCGGGACGCCCGCCGTCCCAGTGAAGAGGTTGAGTTCATTCGCCGGTGAGCGCGGCCCGCGCGTGTTCGGGTTCGTCATCATGAACGCTGAGAGTTTCTTCCGCGGAACTCGCAGCCGGCCGGCGCCGAAGCTTCGGAAGTTTTGCCCGAACTCCCGCCGTAGCTCCAACCAGCCTCCGCCAGCGTGCGGTATGGCTCAAATCATCCAGCAGCGAATACACGACCGGTGTGGCAATCAGCGTCAGCAGCAGCGAGAGCAGTTGTCCGCCGATCACGACCACCGCGATCGAACGTCGCTCCTCAGCGCCCGGCCCGCTGCCCAAGGCAAGTGGCAACATGCCGGCGATTAAGGCGAGCGTCGTCATGAGAATTGGACGCAGCCGGTCGCGATTGCCTTGCATGATCGCTTCGTAGCGCTCCATGCCGCGCGAGCGCAGGCTGTTCATGTGATCGATTTGCAGGATCGAGTTTTTCTTCACCACGCCAAACAAGACGAGGATGCCCAGCGCGGAATACAAGTTCAGCGTGTCGCCCGTGAGCCAGAGCGACAGCAGGGCGAAAGGGATTGATAACGGCAAACTAAGCAGGATCGTCACCGGATGAATTGTGCTTTCAAACTGCGACGCCAAAATCATGTACATGAAAATGACAGAGAGGATGAAGGCAAAGACAAATTCCGTGAAGGTGCGCTCCAGCTCCCGCGCGCGCCCGGAAACTGTCGTCGTATAAGCCGCCGGAAGATTCATCTGCGCCACGGCGCCGCGCAAAGCTTCGATTCGATCCGCGAGCGCGAAACCCGGCGCCACCGACGCACGCATTGAAACCAGCCGCTCGCGATTGAGCCGATCGATTCGTGAAGGGCTGGTGTCGCGTTTGATGCTTACAAGATTGTCGAGCCGGACCAGGCCGCCGCGAGACGAGGGCACGTACAAACGCTGTATGGTTGCCACGTCGCTGCGGTCTCTTTCGTCGAGACGCAGTTGCACGTCGTAGTCTTCATTGATCGATTCGTCGCGATAACGCGAGGCGCGGTCCTCGCCGCCAACCATTAGCCGAAGCGCAGTGGCGATGTCCGTACTGTCAACGCCCAGGTCCGCCGCCCTTGCGCGATCGATTTCAACGCGCAGCTCCGGCTTGTTCAGTTTGAGCGACGTGTCAGCGTCGACGATGCCGCCGAGCGTCTGCGAACGCTTCATCAAATCGTCAGCATAGCCGGCGAGTGCAGTCAATTCCGGACCACGCAAATTGAAATCGATGTCGTAGCGGCCGCCCGCGCCGAAGTTAAACGACGGCGCATTGCGCACGCCGCTGCGCATTGGCGCATACTTTTGCAGCCGCCGGCGCACTTCGAGCATTACGTCCTGCTGCGAGTAGTTTCCCTTGAAAGCTTGCAGCGGACTTCCCTTCTTCGTCTCCGTCCAGAGCCGGCCCAGTGAAAAAGTCCGCTCCTCGTGCGGCGCGATTCGCACGTAGGCGCTGGCCTGGTTCACGCCGCCAAGAAAACCGCCGCCCGCGTTCGAGAGCACCAGCCTGACGCCGGGCGTCGCCAAAATATCTTTTTCGATTGCCTCCATCGCCTCGTTCATCTTCGCGAGGTTCGTGCCTTCAGGTCCGTTCACGTTAACTTCAAACTCGGCTTCGTCGACGTTAGTCGGAATGAACTCCTGCTTGACCGAGCGATAGAGCGGAATGCTTGAAAGCACAACCAGGAGGGCCAAAACGGAAACGGCGACACGGTGTCGCATCGCGAGCGCGAGCATCCGCGTGTAAGCCAGATCGATCCAGCGATAGAATCCGCCTCTGGATCCAGGCGTGTGATGGCTGCCGCCCGCGTCCTTCACGCGAATCAGGCGCGAGCTCATCATCGGCGTCAACGTAAACGAAACCAGCAAGCTAACGAGGATGGCGACGGCGGCGGTGATGCCGAACTGATAAAGAAAGCGTCCGGAGATCGAGGACATGAAAGAAACCGGCAGAAAGATAACGACGAGTGAAAGCGTAGTTGCCAGGACGGCCAGGCCGATATCTTTCGTTGCCTCCCGGGCCGCCTCACGTGGTTCGATTCGCTTCTCTTCAATGAAACGAAAAATATTTTCCAGCACCACGATCGCATCGTCGATCACCACGCCGACCATCAAAACCAGCGCCAGCATCGTCACGCTGTTGAGCGTGAAGTTAAGCGCGCGCATCATGCCGAAGGTTGAAATCAGGGAACATGGAATCGCGATGGCTGCGATTAGCGTCGAACGCCACGACCGCATGAAGAGCAGCACCACCAGACTCGCGAGAATACTTCCCAGTACCAGGTGCTTTTGAATCTCGTGCAGCGCCGCTTCGATGTAGCGCGACTGATCGCGAATCACTTCCATCTTCACGTCCGCCGGCAGTTGGCTGCTGACGCGCGGCAGCTCGCGTTTGATACCGTCGATCACTTCGATGGTGTTGGCGCCTGACTGCCGGCGAATCTCAAGCGTGACCGTGGGCACGCCGTTGAGACGCGCGATTGAGCGTTGCTCTTTGGTTCCGTCTTCAACGTGCGCGACGTCACGCAGCCGAATCGGCGACCCGTTGACATTCGCAATCACCAGATCTTCAAAAGCGCGCGGGTCGGTGTAGCGGCCCATCGTTCGCAGCACCAGTTCTTCACGGCCGGTGTTAACGTTGCCGCCCGGCACGTCGGCATTCTGCCTGGTCAGCGCCGAGCGCACGGCGGTAACAGGAATCTGGTACGCAGCCAATCGTTCGGCATCGATCCAAATGTTGATGGCGCGGTCGAGACCGCCGACTACGCGCACTTCACCGACGCCGCTCACGCGCTCAAGTTGGACTCGAACCGTTTTGTCGGCAAGTTCGGTTAACTCGCGAAGCGAACGATCGGCCGAAAGCGAAATCGTGACCACCGGCGTGCTGTCGTTATCGAACTTCTGGACCACCGGCGGCGTCGCGTCTTCGGGAAGGTTTCGGCCCAGACTGTTCACGCGATCGCGGATGTCCTGGGCCGCCGATTCCAGATTTCGGTCGAGCTTGAAGGTGGCGATTACGAATGAAGTTCCCTGGCCGGAGATCGAGCGCAGTTCGTCGATGCCGTCAACCGTGTTGACGACTTCTTCGATTTGCTGGGTGACGAGCGATTCAACTTCTTGCGGCGAGGCGCCGGGCAAGCCGGTGCGAATGCTGACGGTGGGAAGATCGACGGAAGGAAAGCGATCTACGCCGAGACGGAAAAAGCTCGCCGCGCCCACGACGACTAGCGACAACACGATCATCGTCGCGAACACCGGACGGCGGATACAGATTTCAGCTAATTTTTGCATCGCTAGACAAAGAGATTTGGCTGCGGATTTTCGCGGATACACGCGGATCAGAAATCACCCACCCGCTACCGCGTGGTGGTACTGACCTCATCTGGTCCGATCTGCGTTCGTCCGCGAAAATCCGCGGCTACATATCCTCATTGACTCAGTCCTCAGCACTCAGCACTCAGCACTTTCTTATTGCACCACTTCCACGTCCATCCCCGATTGCAGGTTTCCTGGATCGACGATCACCTGATCCCCGACATTTATCCCGGCCAGAATCTCCGTCCACTCGCCGCTGCGTCTTCCGGTCGTTATCGGTTTCTCGAGCGCCTTGCCGTTTTGGACGACGATCACTTTTTCTATGCCGGCGAAGGTCACGATCGCATTGTTGGGAACGGTCACCGCCATCTTAGCGTCGTTGGTAACAATCTCCGCTTTCGCAAACGACCCCGGCCGCAGGTTGCCGTCGTTTTGCACGTCAGCCTCGACCATCAGCATGCGATTCTGCGCCGTAATCACCGGACTCAAACGCTTGATTTGACCGAGATAAACTTTGCCGTCGCCTTCAACGCTGACGCGCACGTTTTGTCCGAAGCGAACGGTGCTCGCGTCTCTTTCCGGAACCTGCGCCTGCAAACGCAGCGGATTCATGCGTACGATGTCGACCACCGGCGCGCCGGCTGCCAGGTATTCGCCGACGCTCGCGCGTTTCTGTTGCACGATGCCGTCGATGGGCGAGTGAACGGTCGTGTCAGCAAGCTGTTGGCGAACCAACGCAAGTTCGGAGCGGCGTTGCGCGAGTACTGCCTGCCGGTTCCTGATTTCCTCCAGCGCGTCCTGATAGCGGCTTTGCGCAACTTTGAAAGTCGCGTCAGCAGCATCGTAATCCGACTTCGCGACAATCCCCTGCTCTACCAAACGCACCGCGCGCTCACGATTGAGCCGTGCCTCATCTAGCTGCGCCTTTGCCTGCCGCACTGTGCCCGTCTGCTCGGCGGTAATCTTGTCATCAGCGCCTTCGGGTGGAAGGCCCAGCCGCGCCCGCGCCTGACTCAGGCCGGCTTCAGCCTGTTGCACTCGCAGCTTGTAATCGTTCGGTTCGAGTTGGGCAATGACCTGTCCTTGTCGAACAACGCTGCCGAGATCAACGGTGATCGAATTCAGCCGACCGGCAACCTTCACACTGGCAGTCGACTGATCGAAAGCTGCGAGCGTGCCGTTCGCAGTCACTGTTTCTCCAAATGGAGTTTCTTCAACGCGCGCGGTCTTCACTTGTCGCGCTGCTTTGTTGTCACCGGGCCGGTTTTGTCGCGCCGCTCCCTGGTAGTCGCTCTTGCAGGCGGAGGCGATTAGTCCCAACAAACACAGTAATAGTACGAAGACAATTGGGAGTGACTTAGCAGCGCCAGCGTGGCGAATGGGGGTGACTGACATGGTTAGACCTGGTGGCGGCAATCTTAACCCAAGCCGCGAGGCTGGGGTAGCGGGAGACAGGAAGACTGGCCGCGGACGTACACGGATGAACGCAGATCAG
>Ga0207681_10000896_pt1 | contig 19465 bp, 19 predicted proteins | sample KBSS53metaG_FD_184324 | JGI IMG/M metagenome (GOLD analysis project Ga0207681, IMG submission 184324) | Switchgrass rhizosphere microbial communities from Kellogg Biological Station, Michigan, USA - KBS S5-3 metaG (SPAdes) (version 2) | ecosystem: Host-associated > Plants > Roots > Rhizosphere... | reverse complement strand
TGTTTGCGAGGTGGTGCCGCCGGCGAGAGTGGCGTCGGTTGTAGTCGAGTTGAATTGCGCGCTGCGCAAAAGTTCGAGCGCTTCCTGGGCAATCGCGATGCTGGTGGCGCGATCGCTGGCGCCCGAGTTGTTGTAGATGGAATAGGAAAACAAGCTCGCTGAACCCAGGGCAATCACAGTCATCAGCAACATCGCGATCACTGCTTCCAGCAGAGAAAAGCCACCCTCGTCCGTCTCTTGTTTCGCTCCCAGGTCAGGACGAATCCAGCCCCGCAAACAAAGCGACGTAACTTCAGATCTCAATTTGTTAGAACTTCGCTTCATGGAATCTGGGTGTTGTCTCGAAACGTTGGGGCCGCGGGATTGGAGTTTGAGACGGGGTTGCTGGTGATAGTGCCAATCGCGGCTTGACCGGTGTCGCTCACATTGATCGTCGTCGAGCCGTAAGTCGCGCTCGAAATCGTAATACTCGCCGGCGTTGTAATCGCATTACTGGAATTGACCGTGCGGCCGCGCCAGTTGAAGTAGATGGTACGAGGAAAAGAGCCGGTGAATTGCAGGTCGGTGTTGCCCGGCAGACTTTTGACCCGGGGTGCGTCAAGCGTGCCATTGCCGTCGGCATCGATAGTGACTGAATAGAAGGTTGCGTTGACGATCTGAACCTGGGCCATCTCCGAGGTAGTGGCGGGACGGCGACGAACAGAATCCAGCCGTGCCTTCTCCAGATAACCGAGCAGTTCCTGGGCGGCGTTGGCCCGAATCATCAACTGGCGTGCGCGAACTATCTGGATGAGTGCGAAACCGGAGATGACCGCGATCATGGCGATGACGATCAGCAGTTCCAGCACGGAGACTCCAGCATCGTTGCTGAATTTTTGCGAAGTGAGAGGGGCTTTCATATTTAGAACCTTACTATCGCTCCTTCGTCTGCTTCAGGCTCCGGATGCGGGTATTCTTCCGGGTCGGTTTTGGCATACCTTTTCGAGGCAGCCTGGGCCGTCGTCCGCAACACTTGCCGATCGATTTCGCTCATCAGACTGGTGGCGAGGTCTGCGCGGCCGAGTTCCTTTATTAACTTCTGTTGCTCCAGGGCCGCATCGATGTCTTCGAGGTCGAGATAGACCAGGCCTAAGCAGTGATAAACCGCAGCGTCTTCCGGATCGATTTGCAGTGCCTGGGTAAAGGCCTTGATTGCTTCGGCGTAACTGCCGACATTGAAGTAGGCGAGCCCGAGATTTTTCCGCAGCTCGACGTCGCCAGGCGCCAGGCGAATGGCGTTCAAGTGCATGCGGATGGCTTTCAGGAATTGGCCTGAACGATCGAAAGCGAGCCCTAATTTCGTATACGCTTCAGTGAAGTTTGGGTTGGCTTTAGTCGCTGCGGTAAAGGCCTGAATCGCTTCCTCGTGCCGGCCAAGATTTTGGTAAGCCACGCCCATGGCCAGGTGGGTTTTCGCCGGGTCGTCTTCAGTTTGCAACGCCTGTTTGAATTCGCCGATGGCTTCCGCGTGACGTCCCTGACGAGCGAGCTCGAGCCCGGACTCGTAGTGGCTATCGTCCGCGGACCAGTCCTCAGCCTGGCGAACCTTCAACTTCTCAAGAATTTTCTTCCGTAGCATCATGCTCGTTTCCTGAGGTGGATTTAAAATTCTCCCGCTGCCATTACTCGTGGGCCAGGGGTAGCCGTGGCCTTACGCACCCAATCCGAATCGTATTGAATGGTGGAGGTTCCGCTGCCGTTGCTGTTGAAGGTCGGATTTAGGAAGTCGCCGGTATTGCCAAAACGCGCTACCATCACGGCCCCCCAGGTATCGCCGTTGCCGCCGCCATTGCGGTTTAGCGTGCCGCCGCCGAGGACCAGGATCAGTCCTTTGAAATCAGACGATCCGTCCATGGTGAAAGCGCCGGTGACGATGAGTACCCCGGCTCCGCCCGCCGGGGGAAGATCTACATTCCCGTCCACGAACGTGAATTTCGGCTCCGCAATACTGCCGAAGCTAGCCGGGAGATTAGTAGTCGTAAAGTAGCGATTTTCGTTGTTGGCCCGGGTGCGCATTTCGATCACAAATGCTCGCGCGGCTGGTGCGGTTTGCAGCCAGGTGGGCAGGCTGGCAATGTCAAGCTTAATAACACCGCTGGGACTACCGAACACTTGTCCTGCCGGCAGCAAAAGACTATCCAGATAATTCTTATCGACGGTACTCGTGACGGCGAACGCCGACACGTTCACGCCGCCCGCGTGGTCGTTTCCGTTATAAATATATCTGGCGCTGTTGCCGGCATTGTAGATGAGCTGGGTATTGTCGTCCGCGCTGCGCAGGGTGACGGCGCTGGGCACGAGGATGTCAAACGCATACCTGCTCAGCAGCATTCGCATTCGCTTCTGAGCGTTGCGTGGGCCATAGCCGGTCGTATTCACGGTGACACGATTGGGATCAGGTGCAGTAATCGAAACCGGGATTGACGTAGTCCCGTTGGTGGCGATTGCAGTGCCGGCTCTTTGATAGAGCACGCCCAGCAAATTATTCGAAGACGTCGGAAAGTTAACCGTTACCAGACTGGTGCTGGTGCTGGTGACGCTGCCGGAGAGCGTGCAGTTGATGGTGTAGCTCGCGGCCCACGGCGCAGTCTGGGTGATAGTGAGTTTGAACGTCTCATTTGTAAACGTGTAGCCGCCGTTCTTGACTTCGGTAACCGTGAACCTGCCCAGCGTGCTCGCGCCGCTGGTGTTGATTGTCGTGCTCGCCTGCGGGTCGTAACGCAAGGTGACTTTGTCGCCGCTCGATGTAAATTGTTTCTCAGTAGTGTTGTCGGAGAACAAACCGGAAGTAGAAAAGGTAACAGTCGCGGAATTATCCGGATCGCTAACCGTGGCACTGTAGGCCATGCCGTTCATGGCGGTGTAGCCCTGGCTGAGCGTGACGCGAGCAGGATTAAAGTTTGTGTTGTACGTCATCCAGCGGGAAAGGCGCGGAGTAGCGGTGTCGCCGGCTACGTTTGACGTTGAGACCGTCACTGCTTTGCGAAAAGTGAGTTTGTTCTCGCTGGCTACACTGCCCGACGGGTTGGTCACAAACAGAGGATTGGGCGCTACGTTACCCCGGAAAATATCGAGCACCGCCTGGTTGCCGGCTTCGGCAGCGTAGTAAGCCTGGATCTCGGAAGTGGCGTCTACGCTGTTGGTCGCAGACATCGAGGTGGTCACAATCAGCGTGCCGCCGGCGGTGAGAATCAGCAGACTAACCAGCAACATGGTAACCAACGCTGCGCCACGCTCGTTTGCGCGTCCTGCTCGTTTGACTGTTTTGACGACTGCTGGCATAGACCTTAACCTCATGTGGACCACTTATTGGATTTAGTAATTGACGAGATCGGAATTTCTGAGTGCGGCGTCGGAAACGAGCTGGACGCGCGACTCGGGCTGGAAACCGGGCGAGCCTTCCGAGCCCACTTTGGGAAGCCTTACGCAGACAGAGATAACGATGTAACGGGCCTCGCTTTTTGAAGTGACTTCGTTCACCGTATTGCCGGACGAGTCGACAACATTTGTGATGTCGCAGTAGCCGGTGGTGTAGAAAACCTTGTCGGGATAGTAGCGAATGTTCAAGGCGTCGACGCGGTTGGCCAGCACCATTTCCTGCGCCGCCACGTTAACGTCCAGGCGAACGATGTAGCTGCTGCCGCTGTCGGTATAAAGCATGAACTTTATGTCTTCATCTTTGTCCGAGGCGGTGGCGCTGGTGGCTTCGCCGTCCGCGGCGTTTAGGTTTGCGCGAACTCGGATCGAAGTTAATCCGGAGTCGCCGCTGACTATCCCGTTGTCGGTAAGACCATAGCCCGCGTTTGCGACTTCACGCGTGATCAGATTTAGACCGCGCTGGGCGTCGGACAGCGCCTCGGTTTTCGTGTTTTCCCTGGAGCGAATTTTGAAAGCGCTGGCCAGCACGCCACTCGCCACCATCAGCAGCGCGAGGGTAATGGCCATCGCCGCTATTAGTTCGAGAACCGAAAACCCGGCGGTGTTCCGGCTTGAGTGGCGCTGGCGCATTGGCAGGGAATTGTTGGGAATCATGGTTGGTTAACCTAAGGCAGGTAATCGCCGACAGCCGGCGCCGAACGTCTGGTGATGATGGTGGCTGCGGTCCGTGACCATTGGCTGGCTGACGCAGCGGGTGCGACCTGGACGGTGATCACTTTGGAGGTGGCGCTGCCGCCACAGTCAGCCGTGTTACAGATCGTGGTTGAAAGGTTGTAAGTGCGGCCGCCGCTGGTGGCCGTCTCATTGACGGTACCGGCGTTTAGCGAGGCGTCGGTCCATGACGTTTTGCGTAATCGCTCCATTCGTTGCTGCGCGATCGCGAGTCCCAGCGCGCGATCGTTGGCGCCGGCGTTGTAACCGATAGCAAACACGAATAACGAAACCACCGCGAGCGCCATCACCATCATGACAACTAAGGCGATCGTGGTTTCGAGCAACGTAAACCCGCGCTCGCCTGAAGCAGTCAACGCCTCGTCTTGTTTAGCTTTGAACTTCGGAGTATTCATGCGCTCGGTTTTCCTTTAGTTCGTCACCTTCACTAAGGCCGTTACGGTTGTGCATGACGTGGTGAAATTTAAGGCGAACGTTCCGCGCGTGGTGTTCAGCGAAGTAATCGTGAATGCTGCGGTGCCGTTGGCACTTATCGATTGTGTGCCCGGATAGATTCTTATATTGACCGGCGAGGAAGTGGTGAGGGTGCCGGCGGTATTAGTACTCAAGGTGATCGTAGCGCTGCTGCCGCCGTTTTTCTTGACCGAGATAGACGAAGGATTGACGATCAGTTTGCAACCGCCGGAACCGTTACCGGTGACGGGTGGGCCGGCAGCGCCGGTGGTGGTTGTGTCGCAGTCGAGAGTATTGTTGTGCGCTCCGGTTCCGGTGACTACAGCGCTGGAGGAAATGCCAGAAGTCGTGCTCACCGTCGCATAACTAACGGTCGGCAGGACGTCGACATCGCTATTCACGGTGACGTCCCCGGCGTCTGACACGTCAACCCACGACTGCAATCCGCCCGTCGTATTCTGAAACGCAAAGGTGTTAGTGCAGGCGGAGGTGCGGCCGCGCCAGTTGAATGAAATCGTCGGCAATGGAGAGCCCGTCGGTATCGAGATGTCGCCCTGAAGGGTGTAGCGTCGCGTGGAGGTCGTGCCGGTGCCGTTGAAATCCATAGTGACGTCGTAGGCAGTGTTGTTTGCGAAGACTACCGACGAGGTGCCGTGACGTCTGACGGCATCGAGGCGAGCTTTTTCGATGTGACCGGCTAACTGCCGCACGGAATTCTGCAGATTCAGCGCATCCCTACTCGCCTGTATTTTCATAATGGCAAAAGCCGAAACCACGCCTGCGATGGCGAGGACCGTAAGTAGTTGCAGCAGGCTGAAACCTTCTTCGCCTCTCGCTTTGTTTCCTCTCATCAAATTATTCGACAACATCCGGCTCCTTCCTCCTGCTCAAGCGCGCGCTTGAAATGGACTCGCGCTCGCACCCGATTGGCAACACGCATGCCAGCTACAAACTTCAACGAATTGCCGCTTGTTTCAAAGATCGAGCGTAAGCGAGAAGAGTTAATCGTTACTTAAGGTGACGGGAGTGGAAGTAGGCTTCCGTCGGTAGGGGCACGGCATGCCGTGCCCCTACCGGATTGGGAAGGCGATGCGCTTTCGCTCTTTAACTGAAAAGGAGTTGTGCTGCGTCTCCGCCGCCAAACTTCGTAGCAGCTACTGATAAGATCGTCCGCTTCGCGCGTGGCTCCGCACGTCGCGCACGTAAGTTGGACGGTAAAGCGCCCCGCCGGTCGGCAACGATCGGCGGGGCGCAATTCCTTTCAGTTTGATTTAGCTCAAGGAGCGTTCGGTGGCCCTCCCTGACGGTCGGGCTTTTGCAATTTATGGATGGGCTTGCAGGGCTGGGCCGAGTTCACCGTTGCCCGGGGCGGAGATGCTTTCCGTATCCGCCAGCTTCATCGGCAGCAGGAGGGGTTTGTAGTCGAAAGGCTTTGGTCCACCACGACTATTTTGGACCTGCATCACCAGGTAATCCTGATTCGCGCGAAACCTCACTACGTTGCCGCGCTGGTTCATGATGACAAACAACAGCGTCTCGCCGCTTTTGGTGCGCATCTGTCCGACGAGGGAACTGGCGCCGCCATCGGTTCGGGTTAGCGTGCCGGTCTTCGCGATCACGCTTCCTTGCCAGGCCGGACCGGTGAAACGATCCTCGAGCGTTCCCGGATCGATGCCGGCGACCGGCATGATGTCGGAAGGCGTTAGTCGGTTTTTCTGAAGTTCGGTGCGCAAGCCGCGCAGTATCTTCATCATCGCGCGCGGCGTAACCCGGTTCACACCCAGGCCGCTCAGCGAAGCCAACTGAATCTCCTCGGCCGGAATTCCCAGGCTCGTCGAAAGTTGACGCATCACTGTCTCACGGCCGCCGAGACTGTCGCCAAGACGTTCCGCCATGAAGTTGTTCGAATAACAAAGCAGAACTTTGAGGACGTCGCGCAGCTTGCTTGACTTGTGCGTTAGCAAAAGTTTCGCGTTCGGCGCCACATTGCCTACGCTTACTTCACCCATCACGGAGAGACTCGGTACAGCCCGGAGACTGGAAAAATCCCCGAGCGCGGTGCGCTCGTAGGTCCAGGCGCTGGTGGCCTCGCTGCTGCGCAGGCTGGAGTCGAGCGTGTCATAAAGCACGCCCCCGGACGCGCGCGCCGACCAACTGAAATTCATGGTGAATAACGGGCCAACGATTAGATTACCGGTGATGGTGCGGATGCCGAGATTGTTCAACTCGCGCGCGATCATCACCGCGTGTTCGTGATGAAATGAAGGATCGCGGCCGGTGACGTAAAGATTGCCGACGATTTGTCCGCTCGCTTTGTCGAACACGCCATCTGTCCAGAATCCGGTGGTGAATCGATAATCCGGTCCAAAGGTGCGCAGCGCCACGAGCGCGGTTGCCAGTTTGACCGCGGACGCCGGGTTGAATGGCTGATCGATAGACTGGGCGGAAACTATGCGGCCGTCAAGCGTCTCGATCAAAACGCCTTGCAGACCGTAAACGGGCGCTACGCTGTCGTCGTCAGTTGCCGGACCAGCGAGGGGAGAAGGAGAAGCGATCGGAGCAGGAATACGTGGTTCTTGTAAAACCTGGGCAGCCGTTAGAATAGGCGCGACAAAAAACAACGCGAGCGCGATGCTCGGCAAAAACTTTTTCAGAACTCGCACTTTGCTATTCATGCCTGCATTCCCCGCCTTGCATCTCGTTTCCCGCTGCGTAACTCTTGTTGCCCAGCCGCGGGCAGGAAGAATGATAACACGTCGTCTCCGCGGTTAGCCGGTGACCAGTTGTCCTGAAGGCGTGTGCCAGCAGGGTCGGGCTACTGCCCCGGTTGATGCTTCATCCAGCCACACAACCTTGAGGACACCATTCGAAACTTTTGATGCATTCATGCTTCGACAGGATGTCGTAAGTGTGCCGAAGGTTTGCATCTTCAGGCGCCAAACACACAGAGCAATTTCGTTGACAATGTCAGAAGCGCAAACCTAGAATCGAGCATTGACAATCCAGTGAAAGCGAATCGCAAGCCGATAGTTGTTGAAGACATTCGCGCCACGCATCACGCGCGCCGAAAAGAAATTCGCGCGCGACTAAATCAATTTCGACAAATGTGGCGCAATGGATCTGACGAGCAGCTCTGGGAAGAACTCGTCTTTTGTATCTTCACGGCCGGCGCTTCGGCGCGCATGGGCTTTCGCGCCGTAGATGCTATCAGGCCTCTTTTGTTGAACGGCGAGCGCGAAGCTATGACCCTGGCTTTGAAGAACGCCGGCGCGCATCGCTTTCCAGTAGAGCGCCCATGCTATATCGTCGTTACCAGAAACTACCTGCGCGAACACTGCGGCCTGGCCTTGCGCAAAAAGCTTGAGAGCTTTGCCGATCCGATCGAGCGTCGCGATTGGCTGGCGCGTGAAAAACAGATCAAGGGCCTGGGCTACAAAGAGTCGAGCCACTTTTTACGAAATATCGGATTGCTCGGCCACGCTATTCTTGATAAGCACGTGATGAGCTGTCTGCTCGATCTAAATGTTGTCGATAGTGCGAAGCCGCCGGCAACGCGGGCCCTGTATCTGGAAACAGAAGAGAAGCTAAGATCGTTTGCGCGCGAAATCAGGATCGACTTTGACGAACTCGATCTTGTTCTCTGGTCAATGAAAACAGGCGAAGTACTAAAGTAATGTGTTCCGGCTCCCCGCATCCAATTTGGATACGCCACGTATCCCGTAACGCGAAGAGATAAAAGTCATGCGAATTCTTAACGCGAAACGGCGGCTCCCCCCAACGGCAATTAAACTTTTCACCAGCATCCTGATTTGCCTGGCGATAACCGCAACCGCGTTTGCCAGTGGCGACGGCAAGTCGCGCCAGCGTGCGCGCGAGGCGCTGCGCAGCGGAGACTACGAGAGCGCGGAAAAGCAATATCGTGAGGCCCTCGCAAAAGATTCCCACGACATTGAGGCGCGGCTTGGTCTGAGCTTCGCGCTGCTCAAACAGAGACTGCTCCAGGACGCGTACGATCACGCGGCGAGAGTTATCCTGAGCGATCCGCTTTCAGCTCGCGCGCACGCGTTGTTGGGAGCCACTATTCTGGCCTCGGGAGACTTTCACAATTCAGTCGAAGAGTTTCGCACCGCTTTAAGCATTCAGGAGAATGAAGCGCTGGCGATTTGCGGTCTGGCGATGGTCGATTTCTACGAGAATCGTCTCGAGTCTGCCATGAAGGGTTTGCGCCGCGCCGTTAGCCTTGACGCTTCCGAGCCGGATTATATTTTTAACCTGGGCCAGGCGGCGGCACGCAGCGAACGATACAAAGAGGCCGCCGATTCTTACGAACGCTTTTTAGCGATCGCGCCGAAAACCGACACCGACCGCCGCAACCGCATTCGCGGCTTGATCGACTTTCTTCGTTATCTCGGCCGGCAAGGTTCGCTTTATGGACTGGCCGGCGAGTCGAAGACGGTCATGCCTTTCGAATCAGTTGATGGCCGTCCGATCTTGAAGGTGCGGGTGAACAACAGTCATGAGCCGCTGAGGTTTGTGCTCGACACTGGGTCGGGGATGTCGGTCGTTTCGGAAGAGACGGCAAAGAAGTTGGGCTTGCGCACGGTGGCACGCGGCGGACTGGCGCGAGCCGTCGGCGGTGGCGGCAAATTTGAAATCGTGTACGGCTTCCTTAACTCTCTGGACCTGGGCGGCGTGAAAGTGGAGAGCGTCCCGGTTTACATTCGCCACTTCTACGACGAGAAAACTCCGGTCGATGGTTATGTCGGGCTTTCGGTAATCTCGAAATTCATCGCTTCGGTTGATTACGGCGATAACTTGTTTACGTTGCGCCGGCCTTCAGAGAGTAACGTCAGCGATCTTTGGGGCGGACCAGTCTCGCGAAACGGCGCAGCGCCTGTGGCTGCTGGTGTTTTGGAAATTCCGCTGCGCACAACTTCGAGTGGATTCCTGAGCGGCGAGGTCCATCTCGAGGGAGTTGAGAAGCCGTTGAATTTTATTATCGACACCGGCGCGAGCGTCACCGTAGTTTCGGAAAAGCTGGCGTTGGAGGAAGATCTCAACAGTTATCTCGAGCCGACGCGAATGCGTATCTTTGGCGCCGCCGGTATCGCTGAAGATGTGAAGAGTTTGATGTTGCCAAAAGTGATGCTGGGCACATTCACTCGCGAAAGAATCAGCGCCGCGGTGCTGGATCTGGAACCGGTCAACGAAACGGCCGGGTTTACGCAAAACGGCATTCTTGGTGGAAACTACCTGCGACACTTCCGAGTTTCATTCGACTTTCAAAGAGGCTTGATTCGCTTGGAACCGCTGGGCAAGAAAGCAAAGGGCACTGACGGGGTTCGGCCCGAAGAGCACCTGTATCAATGAAGCAAAGTCTTTATCTGGAAACTTCGGTCATCGGCGCCTATCTCGACAATGGCGAGCCCTTTCGTCGTGACCTGACGATTCGTTGGTGGGAACATGAGATGCCGGATTACCGCGCGGTGATTTCGCCGCTCGTCAATCGAGAGCTGGAACGAGTGAGCGAGCCGCATCGCTCATCTTATCTGAACCTGACGTCGGCTCTGGAACAGGTGGAGCTGACGGACGAAGCGGCGATACTTGCCGATGGCTACATTTCGCGCGGCATATTCCATCGCAAGTACATCGCCGACGCACTGCATGTGGCGATTGCGTCGTGTCATAAGCTGGATTATCTGGTCACCTGGAATTTTGGACACTTGGCGAATGTTCGCCGGCAGGCGCGCATCCGGCTCTTCAATACAGCGGCAGGATTTTATGTGCCGATGATCGTGACGCCGGAGTTTCTGGTTTCAGAAGCAACGGAGAAGGTAAACTGACTGAGATCTCAAATTTCAAATCTCAAATTTGAATCTCGAATCTGATATTAAGAAATGTATCGTCGTCCTAAATTTCTTGAAGTCCTGCACACCATTCGCGAGCAGATGTCTCGCGACGTAGACTACGACGTCGATCTGTTTGCGGAGATGGTTCGTTCAGGCGTGACGCCGACGCATGGTCCGGAACGCATCATCCGCGGTGTGCGCACTCGCGCCCAGCGCGACGAATTGCAAGAAGACTCCAGCATGATCGAGCCGCAACCGAAGCGACGCGCGGGCAAAGGCTAAAGCGGGGCGATTTCAAATCTGAGATCTGAGATCTCAAACGGTTAATTGCATAAACATGAATCCAACGTTTGAAACAATTGGTCTCGAGGTGCCCAGCGAGAAGGCTTTTAATTATCTCGCCGAGCGCGCCGGCGACCAGGGTGAAGCCACGCAACTAAACCGGCGCGGTGCGGTGCTCCATGGTCGTTGCTGGAAATTAGGAGAGGGCCTCGAGGTCTGGACCGTGTTGTATCAGTCAGGCAGCGGCGATTTCTTTTACGCCGACTGCCGCCCCGGCTTTCGTGCTCGTTACATCCAGACGATCAGTCCCTGGGCCTTGACTGAATACGACGAAGAAGGCGAAGCCCTCGTTCACGGTTATCGAGACGGAGTGGATTGCGAAGTTTTGTTCGAGCTGCAGAATCTGACTGAAGTTGGCCCTGGAGTTTTCGGCGCCGACGAATTGCACGTCGGACTGTGCGGGCTGGCGTATCGCGCGCGCGTGCGTTCAACCCCGGCGAAGACGAAGTGGCTGCCGCTCGACAAGACCGCGCCCGCGCGCGCCGCTCATGAGAATGATTGGAGTTTGTCGGGCCGCGTCATAGCTTTCAAACCACTGAAGAACCCACTGTCCGGCAGCGACTTGTATTGGATTCATGTCGATCTCGAAAAAATGAATCTGGAAATTCTGGTGAACCAACGCGCGCTGCGCGGCGACGCACTCGCGCCGGGCGTCACGCTCGATGCCGAGATCTGGTTGCAGGGCCACGTGCTTGATGAAATGGCGCTGAGCTCGAGGTATGAGGGCGTGGATTATTCGGCGTCGCTGGCTGATTTTTGGCGCCAACTAAAGCGAAGAAACTGAGAACTGTCAGGAGTACGAAGAAGGGGAACAGGGGAAAAGGGTGAGAGGGGAAGGCGAGAGCTTCTCCGCCCCTTACCCGCTTCCCCTTTTTCCCTTTTCCCCCGAGCATCTTATGCGCCGTCTAATCGTCATCCTCCTCATTGTCCTCACACTTGCCGGCGGATTGTATTTCTTCAATCGCTACTGGATTCATCGCTACGACGCCTTGATAGCGCGCCAGGCAAACGTCTACCGTCTAGATCCGGATCTGGTTTGGAGCGTCATTTACGAAGAGACCTATTTTAGTCCCTGGAAAAACGGCAAACACGGTGAGGTTGGCCTGATGCAAATCACGCCGACGGTGGGACGCGAGTGGGCCGCCGAAACCGGCATGCACGAACTTGAACGACAGATGAACCAGGATCCAACCAGCCTGCTGCGCGAACCCGAACGTAACATTCAAATCGGTTGCTGGTATCTGGAAAAGATTTACGAACAATACCGCGATACGCCGGAGCCGGAGCCAAGAATCATCGCGGCCTACAACGCCGGCCCGAGCCGCGCGGCCGAGTGGAGCAAGGTTGCGGAAGGCGCCCGGCCTTTAACTGGAGACGAGTTCATTAACCGGATCGAAATTCCTTCAACCCGCGCGTACGTCAGCTCGATCATGGAACGCTATCGGAAGTTGAAGGGACCAGCACAACCGACCAACACGCTGCAGAATTCAGCGTCACCCATCCCGCGATGATTGCGACATTCAGTCTGGTGTAACGCAAACTGTTAGTTTGCGAAGGTGGGTTAACATTCATGTTGAAGGAAATTAGGCGACGCGCCGCAAACTAACAGTTTGCGTTACCTTTTTGCAGATGACAAAACTTTACTGCGCTCGTTGGGTGTTACCCATCTGCTCGCCGCCGATTGAGACCGGCGCGCTGGCGGTGGAAGGAGCGCAGATTCTTGCCGTCGGAACTCGCGCCGAACTCGTCTCGCAATTTCCCCGGGCGCACATTCAAGACCTCGGCGAATCCGCGATCATTCCCGGCTTAATCAACACTCACACGCACCTGGAACTTACCGCGATGCGCGGTTTCCTCGAGCAGGAGGAGCGCGACTTCTTCTCCTGGCTTAAGAAATTGACGCTGGCCCGGCTGGAACGAATGACCGCTGACGATTTGCTGGTGTCTGCATCCTGGGGTGCTTGTGAAGCGGCGCGCGCGGGCGTGACGTGTGTTGCTGACGCCAGTGATTCAGCTTTGCAAAGCATGAACGCGCTGCGTGAAGTTGGTCTGCGCGGCATCGTGTTTCAGGAGTCGTTTGGTCCAGACCCCCGGCTGGCTGCGGAAAACTTTCAAAAGCTACAAGACAAAATGGCAGTGCTTGTTGAAAGGGAAACGAGCCTGGTCAAGGCGGGTGTCTCGCCGCACGCTCCTTACACGGTGTGCGCGCCGCAGCTCCGGATGATTGCCAAACTTTCCGCAGACAAAAAATTGCCGCTGATGATGCATGCCGCGGAAACTGAAATGGAAGTCTTGTTTTTGCGCGACGGGACCGGGCCGTTTGCGGAAGGACTCGGCAGCCGGGGTATCGAGTGGCGCGCGCCCGGCGTATCGCCAATCAAATATCTTCAAGACGTCGGCGTGCTGGCCGCTCGTCCGCTCCTGGCCCATTGCATTCAGGTTGACGATGCGGATCTTCAGATACTGGGCGAGACTGCCACGAGCGTGGCCCATTGTCCCAAGTCAAACGCGAAACTGGGCCATGGCGTCGCGCCGTTCGCGAAGATGATTGAGAAGGGAATTGCCCTTGGGCTTGGGAGCGATTCGGTGGCGAGCAACAACACCTGCGACCTGCTGGAAGAAGCACGCTTCGCGCTCCTGCTGGCCCGATCGATCACAACTAACGATTCGCGCTTGACCAGCGCCGATGTCTTGCGTGTAGCCACGGCCGGCGGCGCCGCTGCACTTAGGCTTGAAGGACAAGTGGGCGAGCTGCAAGCGGGCATGCAGGCTGACTTCGCGGCTGTCTCGCTCGCAGGTGCGCATCAAATTCCGGCTTACGACGCAGCGAGCACGATCGTCTTTGCGTCGTCCGGGCGCGACGTAAATCTGACGGTGGTGGCGGGCAGGGAAGTCTACCGCGACGGCGCGATCACTACGGTTGACGAAGAAAGATTGCGCGCGCGGATGAAGGAAATTGCGGAGAAACTAAGCAGGTGAACCGCCAAGACGCCAAGACCGCCAAGATCAAAAATAAGAAGTAGCAATACAGCTTAATTGATTCTGCTTGGTGATTCTTATACCTGGCGTTCTTGGCATCTTGGCGGTTCAGTTATGGCGGTTCAGTTATCAGATAGAAGCCGCTATCGCCTCGTCGAAAATCTCCAGCGCGACGTCCACGTTTTCCTTCGTCAGGATCAGCGGCGGCGACCAGCGGATCGTGTTCGCCCCGGCGCCGAGAATAATCAGTCCGCGTTCAAAACACGCCATCTCAACGCGGTCGCGCAGCTCGGGCGCTGCCTTATTGGAATCGCGATCGGTCACAAACTCAACTCCGATCATCATCCCCAGCCCGCGCACGTCGCCGATACATTCATACTTCTTTTGCAATCGTTCCAGGCCTGACTTCAGATAGGCCCCGACCTCGGCGCTGTTTTGGACCAGCCCGCCTTGCAGCAACTCAATTGTCTTCAACGCGGCAGCAATGCACACCGGGTTGCCGCCGAAAGTGGATGCATGCGCGCCTGGTTTCCAATCCATCAGATTGGCGCGCGCCACACAGGCGCCGATCGGCAAGCCGGAGCCGATGCCTTTCGCAATGCACACGATGTCTGCCTGCACGTCGTAGTGCTCTGAAGCAAACATCTTGCCGGTGCGACCCATTCCCGATTGCACTTCATCAACAATCAGAAGTATGCCGTGCTGATCGCAGATTCGGCGCAGTCCTTTCAGGAAAGTCTTTGGCGCGGGCACATAGCCGCCCTCACCCTGTACGGCTTCAACCACGATCGCGGCAACTTCTTCGGCCGGCGTCGTCGTTTTGAACAAGCGTTCTTCGATCCAGTTGAGCGCGCCTTGCGCCGCCCCGCCGTCGCCGCAATCGGCTTCGGCAAATGGATTGCGAAACTCATTGGGGTAGGGAACGTGTGTCACGTCAAGCACCGCGCGCTTGAAACCGAGGCGTTGTGCCGAGCGTGACGAAGTCAGCGAAAGCGAACCCAGCGTGCGGCCATGAAAACTGTTGAAGAAGGCGATGAACTTCTCGCGACCGGTCGCGTGCATCGCGAGCTTCAAAGCAGTCTCCACCGCTTCGGTGCCGCTATTCGCGAAGTGCGTTTTAGTGGGCGAGGGCACCGGAACTATCTCGTCAAGTTTTTTCGCGAGCGCGGGCATGTGGCGGTAGTAATAATCGGTGCCGCACATGTGGATCAGTTGCTCGGCCTGCTCCTGAATCGCGCGCACCACTTCGGGATGGCAGTGACCGGTGGAACAAACAGCAACACCGGCGTTGCAGTCGAGGAATACATTGCCGTCGACATCTTCCACCCAAACTCCCTGGGCGCGCTCCGCGACAAGTTTGAACGCGGGCCGCGGATATGACGGCGTAACAAACTGCGCGTCGGCAGCAATGATTTCCTGGCCCTTTGGACCCGGCAGTGCGGTCTTGATATTTGGACGCTGCGGCGGCGCCATGGTGCTGGTTGACATGATTGCGCTCTCCTTTCCCGGAAAGGCCGCTGGCGAAAGTGCGGCCCTGAAAACAACTGTTGACTCGACCAACATCGGTCGAGACTGCTTCGTCAGCCGGTGCGTTATTTAGAAAGTTAAGAGGCTAGTCGGCGAAAAGATTGCAGCGGGAGTCGAGCGGGCGATCATGTAAAGAGTGTTTATTCCACATGGCTCAAAACCGATGCTGTATTCCGTTACTTGCAGTGAATATTATCACGCAGTGAAGAGCGCAGCCAACCAACGGTCTACTTTTTACTGGGACCGCGGGCGTCCCGCCCGCCTTCGTTGAATGCCACGTTACAGAATCACGGAATTCAAGTGCAGGTTGAGTGACTGGTGCTTGAGGCGGGCGGGACGCCCGCGGTCCCAGTAATTAGTTAAGGCTTTTGAGATAGTCTTTGGATTCTTCGGCGAAAGACTTGCGAATGTTTTCCTTCGGCGGGGGAGGCGGCCAGAGAGAAAGTCTGCGGCCCACCGAGTGGGCCATGACGCGTGAGCGGAAGTAAGTTTCGTGTTCCCATTCCACCTCCGCCATCGTCAACAGGCAGTCGGTTAATTCCTCGCAGCCGCAAGCGCGCGCGTATCTTGCCGCAGTTTCGTACTCGCGAATGTTGTGGCTCTCCAAGCGGCCGGCTCCATACATCGGCGCTAACCATCCCATCAGGTGACAAAGAAAACCAAGCGCGCGTCCAATTAATAACGAACGCAGTTCGCGTCGACTGCTGGGCCGTGAACCGAGTTTCTCGAGCATCTCGCCCACCAGCTCGCGATGATGCAGTTCTTCGTTTTCAATCTGTCGAACCTGAGCGCGTTCTTGTTCGTCGGCAAGGGAATGCCAATGTCCGCGGTAGGCGTAGGCTGCCGCTCGCTCAGCCGAGTAAGCAGTTTGCAGTAACTGGATTAGTTTGCGGCGGCTGTCTGTTTCCGGCATGCGCCATCAACTATTGCGGAGCGAAGTTGTACGTGATTGTGCCGTTGACCTTGACCGGCTCACCGCTCAGCTTAACAGGAGGAAACCTGGCGCCGCGAGCGGCCGCGACAGCCGCTGCCTGCAAGAGTGGATGGCCCGAAACTGCGTGCGCCGAGATCACGTTGCCGCTTTCGTCAACGGTCACTTGGACCACCACCGTGCCTGCAGCTTTCGCAGCCCGGGCGGCGGGCGGGTAAGGAGGCGGCGGCAGAGTGATGGCTTTACTGTTCAAGACTCCGCCTGAGATTGGCGCACGCTTACTGGTTGATGACTTGTCGTTATCGTTAGCCGCAGCAGGAGGCGAAGGCGCTAGTGGCGGCGGCTCATCTATCGAGTTGGGCGGAGCAGGCGTTGGACTGGAAGATTCCGTGGTATTGCCGGTGTCCTTTACTGGCCCCTTGCCGGCGCCGATATCATCAATCTTCCAAACACCCATTTCTTTGCTGAGAGCGAAGGCAAGGTTTAGCGCGCCGGCTTCGTCGCGCGGCATGTAGACCAACGAAATCCATTTACCGTCCGGTGTTGACTTTTCTTGCAGGTTCTCGATGCGATACTCACCATGAGCGGCCGCGCCGCGCTTCAACGTCTCGCAAAAGATCTGATTGTTCGATCGAATCGTCTCCAGTCCCAGCCGCTGCACCGCTTTTTTTGAAAACAGTTGGGTCATCGCGTCTGCGTCGCCCTTTTGCGCCGCCGCCATGAACTTCTTAACGGTGCTCGTGGGGCTGGAAAAAAGACTGCACGCTGCCAGCAGAAAAGCTAACGCCATGACGAAGGTTGTTCGTGGTTTCATGTGCTTACCTCTAAGAATGCAGCGACGATCTTTATCCGGCGGGTATGACTGAACGAGCGAGTATGCTTCTACGGGAATTGAAAGACACAGTCAACAGCCGCGCAATCGACTTTTCCGTCTTGTGTGATTTCGTAATTAGCTCGTTGGTTTTTCGTGATTCGTTTCCCTTACTAAACCAAAGACTACTAACCACGAAGTAACACAAAACGGGTACGAAGCAACACGAATCAGGTCACCACCCGAATAGGGTAGTGTCCTAATCTGAAATGCTAAGCGGAAAAAAAGCGATTAAAACCCCAGAGCGAACAGCTCCGGGACGGCATAGTACAAGCTGATGTTGGAGTTCGCCCAGATATTTCCAACTGGCGTTGTGAAGTTGGTCGTCGGAATATCGATGTCGGAAGCGCCCCAATAGCCTCCCGCTGGATTAGATGAAGGGCCGCCAACGGGAGCTGAAGCCCTAACAGGGAGTGCGCTAGATAGTGTAAGGGTGAGAGTAAGAGCTAATATTGTGCGCCTCATCGATTCTCCTTTTTTAGGTAAGGTGGACCACACCGTGGAAGTCTTAATGGACGATAGACTAACTCTCTAAAGTTGACAAGGTACAAGCAGCGTGCAATAGACCGAGCGATTTCAGATTAGGACACTAACCCCGAAAGGGCGGTTTCTTGACACTGTAACTTACCGGGGCTTACACTCGCGGTCTTTCAAATCCAAAGTATTTTTTATAGAAATCTGCGCAGGAAATAGACGCTCGGAATCTGTCTACTGCTGACTGCGAAAGGATCAAAACATGGGTGCGCGAAACAAGATAACCGTTGTCGGCGCCGGCAACGTGGGCGCCACTGCCGCACACTGGCTGGCAGCGAAAGAACTTGGCGATGTGGTGCTGGTGGATATCGTTGAAGGTGTGCCGCAGGGGAAGTCACTCGACCTGGCCCAGGCAGCGCCGATTGAAGGCTTCGATGTGAAGCTGACCGGAACAAACACTTACGACGGCACTGAGAATTCCGACGTGGTGATTATCACCGCCGGCCTGCCGCGCAAACCGGGAATGAGCCGCGATGATTTGTTGAAGACCAATGCCGACATCGTCTCCAAGGTGGTTGATGAGGTCGTAAAGCGCTCGCCCGAGTCAATTCTGATCATCGTCTCTAATCCGCTTGACGCCATGTGTCAGGTTGCGTTTCGCCGTTCGGGTTTTCCCAAGCATCGCGTGATTGGGATGGCCGGCGTGCTTGACTCGGCCCGCATGCGCTGCTTTCTGGCGGAAGCACTCGACGTCTCGGTTGAAAACGTCACGGCGTTTGTCCTGGGCGGGCACGGCGACACGATGGTGCCCCTCCCGCGTTTCTCAACCTGCGCGGGAATTCCGATCACAGAGTTGCTCCCGAAAGATCAGATCGATGCGATAGTGAAGCGCACTGCCGGCGGCGGCGCCGAAATAGTTTCACTGCTGAAGACTGGCTCTGCTTACTACGCGCCTTCGGCGGCGGCGGTCGAGATGACGGAATCGATTTTGAAAAACAAGAAGAAGATTCTGCCGTGCGCTGCGTTTTTGGAAGGTGAGTATGGCATCAACGGACTTTACGTGGGCGTGCCGTGCAAGCTGGGCGCGCGCGGGCTCGAGCAGATTATCGAGATCAACTTGCTGGCCGAAGAAAGAATCGCGTTGCAGAAGAGCGCGGCGGCCGTGCAGGAGCTGATCGACGTGTTGGGTATTTAATCTCTGTGCGTCCTTTGTGTTCTCTGTGTCTTTGTGGTGAATCTGCTTGCTCACCACAGAGACACAAAGCTCACAGAGGACGCACAGAGTTAAGACCTACTTCGGGAAGCTGATGCTGTTGCCGTCGGCGATGGGTGTCGTCGGATCGGCATCGTCACTATCTCCCGTTTGATTGTCGAAAACCACTTCGCCGGTTTTCTCGTTCCAGATCTTGAGCCGGAACTTGTCTACCCCGCCGCCCTTCGGCGCCTGACCGTCAATCACGGTCAGCAGGTATTTGTAGCCCGCCTCGTTGTTTACCTTCCCGAAACCCTTGAACTGCGTCTTCGGTCCGGAAAGTTCGCGGAAGTCGTAGTTCACGGCATTGAACTGCAAATCTCCGAGCATGAAGTTGACGAGGTTCACCGGGTTGTTGGCCTTAGCGCTCCGCACCTTGGTGGTCTTCGGCGCGGTGTCGCTGAAGTCGAAGTTGACTACACCCGTCAGCACCGGGTTCAGCACATAAGTTGAAGCGGCAGCAGCCGGGACTGCCGTCTTCAAACTAAGGATGGTGTTCGGTACCGAGACTACCGACCAGGTGCCCTTCTGGTTAGGCGGCACAAAGACCGTGCTGGTCTTCGTCACCACGTTGCCGGAAGCATCGGTGCAGGTGGTAGTGATGGTGTAGGTGCGACCCTGGCCCTTGCCCGAGCGTT
>Ga0207681_10000895_pt1 | contig 19468 bp, 13 predicted proteins | sample KBSS53metaG_FD_184324 | JGI IMG/M metagenome (GOLD analysis project Ga0207681, IMG submission 184324) | Switchgrass rhizosphere microbial communities from Kellogg Biological Station, Michigan, USA - KBS S5-3 metaG (SPAdes) (version 2) | ecosystem: Host-associated > Plants > Roots > Rhizosphere... | reverse complement strand
GCTCTTGCGCGAGATCTTGAGCTTGCGGGCGGCCTGGGTGACGTTGCCGCCCGTCTCGTCGAGCGCCTTCTGAATCAGCTCGCGTTCGACGCGCTCGGTCTCGGCGCGCACCGCCTCCTTCAGCGAAGCAGACCCCGGCGAGACCGCCGCCGCGGCCGGCAACCCGCCGATCTCGGGGGGCAGGTCGGACACCTGGATCTCGGGCCGCTCGCAGAACAGCATCGTGCGCTCCATCAGGTTCTCGAGCTCGCGGATGTTGCCCGGCCAGTGGTAGCTGACCATGCGAGCGATCGCCTCGTCCGCCACCGACCCGATCTGTTTCTTCAAGCGATCGTTGAACTTTGCCAGGAAATGCTCCACCAGCAGTGGAATATCCTCGCGCCGCTCCCGCAAGGGCGGGATGTGGATCGGGACCACGTTCAGCCGGTAATAGAGGTCCTCGCGGAACGAACCGGCGGAGATGTCCTGCAGCAGATCCCGGTTGGTCGCGGTCACCAGACGGACGTCCACCTTGATGGTCTTGATGCCGCCCACCCGTTCGAACTCGGACTCCTGCAGGACGCGCAGCAGCTTGACCTGCATCTCGACCGGGATCTCGCCGATCTCGTCCAGGAACAGCGTGCCGCCGTGGGCCAGCTCGAACCGTCCCGGCTTGGCGCCCACCGCGCCCGTGAACGCCCCCTTCTCGTAGCCGAACAGCTCGGACTCCATCAGCGTCTTGGGGATGGCCGCGCAGTTGATCTTGATGAACGGCCCGGCGCTGCGCGCCGAGTTCTCGTGCAACGCGCGCGCGATCAGCTCCTTGCCGGTGCCCGACTCGCCGGTGATCAGCACGGTCGACGGCGTGTTCGCGACCTTCTCGACCACCGCGTAGATCTGCTTGATCGCCGGTGACTGGCCCACCAGCCGGAAGCGCCCGCGCGCCGATGGCTCCTCGGGGCGCGCGTCGCGACGGGCGAGCGTGTACGTGTTGATCGCCTTGGCGACGACCTGGCGGATCTGCTCCTGCTCGAACGGTTTCTCGAGGTAATCGAACGCGCCCAGCTTCACCGCCTCGACGGCGTTCTCGACCGAACCGTGCGCCGTGATCATCACGACCGGCACGTCGGGATATTCCGCCGACAGCCGCTTGAGCAGCGCCATCCCGTCCAGCACGGGCATCTTGAGATCGGTGATGACGGTGTGCACGCCCGCGGTCATACCGCTGAGCGCCTCGGCGCCGTTCGCCGCCGTGACCACGTCGTAGCCTTCGCGGCGGAGCATCGCCTCGAGGACACGGCGCATGTTCAGCTCGTCGTCAGCGACGAGGACACGTTTCACATCGGTGGCGGACGCGGCGGCGGTGGTCACGGAATTGGAATCTTACCGCGGTCGATGGTCGGTGGCGTCGGCCTCCGTACCGTTCCCGGTCCCGGCACCGGCGCCTTGGGCGGCGCGCGGCCCGGGGGGGGCGGCGGCAACATCGGCGCGGGCGGCGCCCGCCGGGCCGCCTCGGCGGCGCGGGCAGCCTCCAGGTAGGCGGCGTAGACGTCGGCCTCGATCGGCAGCAGCACGGTGAAGGTGGCCCCCTCCCCCGGCTGCGAGCGCACCTCGATTGTGCCGCCGTGGTTCTCGATGATGCGCTGGCTGATCGGCAGCCCCAGCCCGGTCCCCTTCTCCTTCGTCGTGAAGAACGGGATGAAGAGGTTCTTGAGGTCGCCCGCCGGGATGCCGACGCCCGCGTCGCGGAAGCGGACCTCCATGAACGCGGCCGGGGCGCCTCGCCGCGTCGAACGCCGCAGCGCCGTCGAGATCCAGAGCTTGCCGCCGCCCGGCATCGCTTGCAGCGCATTGAGGGAAAGGTTCAGGAAAACTTGTAGGAGCTGCTCGGCGTCGGCGCGGACCGGCGGCATCTTGTCGGCGAAGTCCGTGACGATGTCGACCTTGCCGTGGTCCGCCGCTTCCTTGGCGAACAGCGCCAGGGTCTTCCTGAGCACGTCCGCGACGTCCAGCTGCCGCTGCTCGCCGCGATAAGGGCGCGCGTAGTCGAGGAACTGCGAGACGATCTTGTTGAGGCGGTTCACCTCCTCGATGATGATGTCGAGGAATTCGCGCGTTCCCTCGCGCGTGGCGGCCGCGTTCTGGCTCGGCTGCAGATACTGGGCGGCGCCCTTGATGGACCCCAGCGGGTTGCGGATCTCGTGCGCGAGGCCCGCCGCCATCTGGCCCAGCGCGGCCAGACGATCGCGTTCCTTCATGCGCTCGTAGACCTGCGAGTTCTGCAGGGTGATGCCGATGCTGGTGGCGACGCCTCGGAACAGCTCGATCTCGTCGGTCGAATACGCTTCGCGCAGACGCTCGTCGCGAATCACCAGCGCGCCCAGCAGCTGGTCTTCGCCCGAGAACCCGAGCGCGACCGAACCGTTCATCTGCTCCAGCGTCCGCAGGATCAACTGCAGGCCTTCCTGCTCCTCGTTGGCGACCGGGCGGCGGGCCGCCAGCTCGCGCTCGATGCCCTCGATCGTGATGACGCCGGTGCGGCGGAGGCGCTCGAAGAAGGCGCGGTGCGCGATGGCGTCGAAGCGCACCTCCGGTCGGGGGCCGACGTGGCCCGAGAGCTCGAAGCCCGACCCGTCGGGATCCGCGAGGAAGATCGACGCGTGCGTGATCCGGCGCGAGTCCTCCAGCGCCGCGAGCACGCGCGGCACCAGTACGCGCATGTCGATGACGTTGGCCAGCTCGGCGCGCAGCATCTCGATACGCCGCGACAGCTCGAACTTCTCCTGGAACATCACGCGGCTGATCCACGCCTCGAGGCGGACGCGCATCGGATCGATCAGGATGACGATCGCCGCCGACGCGAGGAATGCGCTGAACAGGTACAGGCTCTGGTCGCCGGACGAGGCCCAGCTGGTCAGGAAGTAGATGAACGCCAGGATGACGACCAGCGTGCCGAGCACGGCCATGCGGCCGAGCAGCTCTCTCAGATCCAGCAGCCGGTAGCGCACGAGGTTCTGAGACAGGAAGTACAGGTAAACGATGATGAAGGCGTTGCCGAAGTTGGGACCGTGCGGCAGCGCCTCCACCAGCGAGGCCGTCACCGTCGCGATTCCGCCGACCACCAGATACAGCAGGCGGGTCTTCTCGACCCGCGACGGGGTCGCCCGGTAGCGCACGTAAAGGTAGAAGACCGACAGGTAAAGGCCGACGAACACGTACGCGAGGAAGGCCCCCCGGAACCACATCGCGTTGTGAACGGGCTCGACGAACTTCGAGATCATCAGCATCGCGTAGAGCACGCCCGCGCCCACGACGGTCAGCTTGCTGAGCGGCGGTGGGCCGGCGTCGTCTCCGAGGAACGCCTGGAAGAAGCGTTGGGCCGTGGCCGGCAGCGACACCGCGACCAGCAACGACACCCAGTCGACGAACTGCGAGTCCAGGCGCTTGGCGAAGAATGACAGCGTGCTCCAGAACGCCAGGTTCACCGTGAACGTCGCGAACAGGACGTGCGACCGGCGGCGCGGATCGCGCAGCAAGACCGAGATGCCGATCGCCAGGCTGACGATGGCGGCGACCAGGGCCGATACCGGCTGGATGCTCAAAGCAGGCTGATTCTACTCGGCTTTTGCTGGGCGGATGAGGGCCTGCTATGTTGCTTATGTGACGAACGCTGCCGTGCTTGTTCTCAATCGGCATTACCAGCCGATTCACGTCACGAACGTCCGGCGGGCCTTTTCGCTGCTTTACCTGGGGGTCGCCCGCGTCATCGACCCCGAGTTCAAGACCTTCGACTTCGAGAGCTGGGCGGAGCTGAGCGTCGAGGTGCACGGCGGCGACTTCATTCGCACCGTGAACCGCGCCATCAGGGTGCCGCGCGTCATCGTGCTTCAGCTTTACGACCGCATCCCCAAGACCAAGGTGCGCTTCTCGCGCCACAACATCTACATGCGCGACGGCAACATGTGTCAGTACTGCGGGAGCGAGCTGCCGCGCGCGGAGCTGAACCTGGACCACGTCGTGCCGCGGGCGCAGGGCGGGCGCACCACCTGGGAGAACGTCGTGTGCTGCTGCATCGACTGCAACCTGTCGAAGGGGGCACGCACGCCGGAGCAGGCGGGCCTGAAACTGATGAAGCCGCCGCTGCGGCCGCGCTGGACGCCCACCTTCCGGACCAACGGCGGACGGGTCCGCTACCGCGAATGGCTCCCCTTCCTGGGCGTCGCCGACGCCTCGTACTGGAACGTCGAGCTCGAAGACTGATTCTTTTTCGAAGACGGATCGGTGTCGACGGAAGATAGCGAGCACGGCGGCGAAGACGACATTCCGGTCGTCACGGACGCCCCCGCCGCCGCGGAGATCACCGACATGTCCGTCCGGCCGCGGACGCGCGCCAAGCTGATCGCGCTCGCCGCCGGTCGCGGTGGCACCGGCCGCTCGCTGCTGGCGGCCAATTTCGCGGTTTACCTGGCGCAGTCGGGGAAGAAGGTGGTCGCGCTGGACGCCGATCCGGCGGGCGGTCCGCTGCACCAGTTGCTGGGCGCGAACCGGCCGCCGCGCGGGTTCGGTGACTTGCTGCGCGGCAAGGCCACCGGGCTGGGCGAGCTGATCTCGGACACGCCGGTCGCGGGCGTCGGTCTTATCGCGGGCGACGGCAACGCATTCGGCGCCGCGCGCCCGCGCATGACCGCGAAGGTGACGCTGGCGGCGATCGCGGCGCTGGACGTCGACTACGTCGTGCTCGACCTGGGATCGCCCGATTCGACGTTGACGCTGGACCTATGGCTGGCGTCGGACATTCCGATTCTGGTGACGACGCCGGATCCGGCGTCGATCGAGGCGACCTACCGCTTCGCGAAGAGTGCGTTCGTCCGCCGGCTGCGCACGACGCGCGGTCTCGATCGCGTGATCCCGAATCAGGGCGGTCCGGCGCCGGGTGCGCTCGACCTCTACCGCGCCATCAAGGAGTCGGGCGGACCGGCCGAGCGCCTGGCGCACGAGATCCGCCGCTACCGGCCCACGTTCGTCGTGAACGAGACGCGCACGTTGCCCGACCAGAAGCTGGGTAGCTTCATGGCGACGGCGGCGCGGCGCCGGCTCGGCCACTCGCTGGAGTACCTGGGCCACGTCGAGTCCGACGAGACGGTCTGGCTGGCGGCGCGGCGCCGCCGGTCGCTGATCGCCGAGTACCCCGACGGCAAGGCGTCGAAGAACATCGAACGCCTGGGACGGCGCCTGCTGTCGCTGGACGGCGAGCGCGAGCGCGAACGGCCGGCCACGGGACCGCTGCGCACCGAGGATGAGCAGACCTACTACGAGGTCCTCGAGACCGAGCCGGGCGTCAGCGACGAGGAGATCCGGCGCGCCTACCGGACGGTCAAGGACAACTACGCCAGCGGGTCGTCGGTGATCGCCGGCCTTTACGACGACCACGAGCTGGCCGCGCTGCATGCGCGCATCAACGCCGCGCACGACACGCTGTTCGCGCCCGACCGGCGGCGGCTTTACGATCTGGCGCTGCCCGAGGCGGACCTGGCGCGCGCGGTGCGGGCGGCGGCGGCCGTGACGCGTCCGGCGGTCGGGACCGGCGGCAGCGCGGGCGCGGCCGCCGAGGATCGCCCCGACGCGTCCGAGGCCGTGATCGATCCGGCCGCCGAGGTCACGGGCGCGTTTCTGAAGAAGGTTCGCGAGATCCGGGGCCTCGAGCTCAACGACATCGCGCAGCGGACGAAGATCAGCGAGCGTTACCTGCGCGCCCTGGAAGACGAGCAGTTCGCGGACATGCCCGCGGCGGTCTACGTGCGCGGCTACGTCACCGAATATGCGCGTGCCCTGCGCCTGAACCCGCAGCGCGCGGCGGAGAGCTACCTGGTGCGCTACCGCGCCAAGCTGCCCAAGGCCGCGCCCCCGCCCTCCGCGTCGCGGCCTGAGTAGAGGATTCGAACCGCGCCAGTTACGGCAGCCCGCGGTCCTTGATCATCTGCGGGCAGGCGATCTCTTTGGCGACCAGGTTCGGGTTGTCCGCCACCTCGAACCAGTTCACGAACCAGTTGCAGCCGGCCATGAGGTCCGCCTTGTTGCCGAAGACCTGCATGCACTTGTTCATCACGCAGGACTTCTTCGCGTTGGTGTCGCCGCTGCAGTTGGCGAGGAATCCGCCGTAGGTCGCCCCGAGATCGGACGTGCCCCACTGGTTCGAGCACGCGTTCAACGCGCCGACGCCGCCGCCGGGGATCAGAAGGTCGAATTGATCCTGGGCGACGCCGCCGTTGTTGATGACCTGGACGATCATCATCTTGCCGTTCAGGTTGTTGCTGAGGCCGTTGTGTCCGCTGCCGTTGAACTGCAGCTGATAGCAGCGCCCGCACGAGTAGTTCGAGCCCGAGGCGGCCACGTAGCCGTAGGACAGGTTGGGTCCGACCTGCCAGGGCGCGCCGTTCCAGCACATGAACGCGGTGCCGCCGCTCTCGCAGGCGTTCCGGTCCGTGTATGAACCCAGCGTCTGGTTCTGCATGTTGCAGCTCTTGATCGGCTGGCGGCCGCCGGTGTTGCCGGTCCAGCCGCACGCGGGCTTGCAGCAATCCCAGTAGCGCGACGCCCACGCGTTCATGCCGCCGCTGGTGATCGGAGGCGGCATCGGCTCGTTTCCGCCGGTGCCGGTCGTGCCGGCCATGCCGGTCGTGCCCGCCGTGCCGGTCGTCCCGCCGCGGCCGGCGGTGCCCGTCGTGCCCGCGTTGCCCGTCGTGCCGCCGCGGCCGGCGGCGCCGGTGGTGCCGCCGCTTCCCGGGCCGCCGCCGGTGCGCGTGAACGCGACCTCGTCGATCCAGAAGTCGAAGGTGCCGCCGCCCTTGAACGAGATGCTCATCAACTCGGACGCGTTGAACGCGGGGCTGGTCCCGCCCTGCTCGCGCTGCATGCCGGCCCACGGGATGGTGATCTGCGTCCAGTTGCTCGTCAGCGTCGGCGTGTTCGCGCCGTAGACGTTCCAGCAGTTGCTGGTGCAGGTGCCACCGCGGTCGGTCGGCACGAACGATCGCATCGCGAACTCGATGCGCAGCGTGCCGCTGCCCTTCGCCCAGAAGGTGAGGCCGTTGAATGCGCTCGCGTTGTACGCCTGGCTCTGCATCGACTCGGGCGTCTGCGTCGAGTTGTTGAGATCGAAACCGACGCCGCCGAACTGGAAGCCGCTGCCCGTGCTGTGCACGGCGTACGGCGTGTTGTTGGCGCCGCCGCTGACGGGCATGAAGCCGGTGCCGATCGGCGGTTGCTGGTTGCCGCTGGAGGTCGTGTTGTTGAACGAGTGCCACGGCCCCTGGCGCCCGTTCACCACGATGATGAAGCCGTTATTGTCGTCCAGGTGGTCGATCATCTCGGAGGAGCCTGTCGTGCCGGCGGTGCCGCTGGTGCCGGCGACGCCGCTGGTGCCGGCGACGCCGCTGGTGTTTCCGCTGCCGGTGCCGCCCGACCCGATGCTGTTACCGGTTCCCGTCGAGGACGATCCGCCCGACCCGGTGTCGCCGGCAGTGCCCGTGTCGCCTGCGCTGCCCGACGTGCCCGCGTTGCCGGGCCCGGTGCCGGTGCCCGCCTGACCGGGGCTGCCCGTGCCCGCCGCTCCGTTACCGGCGCTGCCGGGGTTGCCCGATCCCCCTTGATGGCTGCACGCCTCTGACAGCGACACGGCGAATGCTGCCGCAAGCAATCCGATGAGAAGCCTTTTCGACATAGGTCACCTTTAAGTTGTGAGGGCCCAGCCCATCCCCACCGGATCGAAAGATTCTCCGCGTCACCGTCGCGACGGGGGCGCGCGAGCCCGGCCATATTAGCGCGACCGTGTGGGCGGACCGCAAGAATGAAGAACGTTCATTAAGAACGTTCACGAACGAAGACGCACGGGTGCGTCAACGACGTTTCCGGTGATTGATCCGCGCGCGTCGCGCTAGCCACTCCCGAGCGAAGCGAGGGGGTGTGGCTACTTTTTCAAATGTCCTAGAGCCCTCCCGCACGCGGCGCGCAGCGCTACGGACGCTTCGTGTAGACGTTGACGCGAATGGCGCCGCTGCCGGTCATCTCTTGGATTGAGAACGAGGTGGTGGTCGCATCGAAGCCGAGCGGGCCGCTGCTGTCATCGCCGCCGTCGCCCGGCGCGGGGCAGGTCTGAGTGAACACGAGGGTCGTCCCCGAGACAGCGACGGAGCCGTTCTGTCGTTCGTGCTGCGTCCCGGACGCGTGCGCCGTTTGGACAGTGAAGCTGTTCCCGCTACCGGTGATGACAACAGTCTCGCGGCGCGCACCACCATCGTTGCCGCCGTCCGGCGCGTTGTAAATCGTCCGGGACGTCAGGTCGTAGGTTCCGGCGACGATCTGTCCTCCTGTCGCCGCCGACGGCGAGCCGCTGGCGACTGTGTCGGTCACGCACGGGCCGGTCGCGTCCACCGTGTTGCAGCTGAGACCACTATCGCCGCTGTTGCTGTCACCGCACACGGCCGTGCTTCCGCCGGTACCACCGGAGGCCGAGCCGCCCGTGCCGGTACCGCCCACGCCGCCACCGCCGACCGTACCCGCCGCGCCTCCACCAGTGCCCGCCGCGCCGCCGCCGGTTCCGCTCACGCCGCCGCTGCCGACCGTACCCGCCGCACCTCCACCGGTGCCCGCCGCGCCGCCGCCGGTGCCCGCCGTCGCCCCGCCCGTACCGCCGCGGCCACCCGTGCCCGTCGTTCCGGCGCCGCCCGTCGTTCCGCCGCCGCCCGTCGTTCCACCGCTGCCCGTCGTTCCGCCGCCGCCCGTCGTTCCCGCGCTACCCGTCGTCCCACCGCCACCGGTCGTTCCGCCGCTGCCCGTCGTTCCCGCGCTACCGGTCGTGCCACCGCTGCCGGTCGTGCCGCCGGTGCCCGTCGTTCCCGCGCTGCCCGTCGTGCCGCCTCGCCCTGCGCTTCCGGTCGTGCCGCCGCGACCGCTGCTGCCGCCCTTCGCTCCCGATCCACCCTTCCCTCCCGATCCGCCGTCGCCGCCTCCGCAAGCATTCAGCGCGAGCAACAGCGCGGGCAGAACATAAAGAGCAGCAGACGTGCGACGCATCGGTCCTCCTGAGGTGGGTGGACGTCAGTGTCGGCGCTTCGCCGCCCGATCTTGAGGGGCGTCACCCGCGTGACGCGGCGGCGGTCAGAGAACGTTCGAAGCGAGCTCGGCGAGCGCGGACCGCTCGCCCTTGGACAGCGTCACGTGCCCGGCGACGAGCTCGCCCTTGAACTTCTCGACGACCGTCGTCAACCCATTGGACGTCGCGTCGACGTAGGGGTTGTCGATCTGGTACGGGTCGCCGGTCAGCACGACCTTGGTCGCCTCGCCCACGCGCGTGATGATCGTCTTCACCTCGTGCGGCGTCAGGTTCTGGGCCTCGTCGACGATGATGAACTGGTTCGGGATCGACCGCCCGCGGATGTACGTCAGCGGCTCGATCTCGATGAAGCCGAGGTCGATCAGCTCCTGGTAGCTGCGCCCCTTCCCCCGCTCCTGCTTCGACAGGCCCATCAGGAACTCGACGTTGTCGTAGATCGGCTGCATCCAGGGGTTCAGCTTCTCCTCGATGTCGCCGGGCAGGTAACCGACGTCGCGGCCCAGCGGGAAGATCGGCCGCGACACCAGCATCTTCGAGTAGAGCTGCTCCTCGACGACCTTCTGCAGACCGGCCGCGAGCGCCAGCATGGTCTTGCCCGTGCCGGCCTTTCCGATCAGCGTGACCAGCTTGATGTCGTCGCACAGCAACAGGTCCAGCGCGCAGTGCTGTTCCTTGTTGCGCGGGCGGATGCCCCACACGCCGTCGCGCAGCTTGCGCAGCGGCACCAGCTTCTTGGCGGCGCCGTCGAAGCGGCCGATCGCGCTGTGCGACGGGTTGTCGCGATCGCGCAGCAGCACGTACTGGTTCGCCTTCAGGCCGTTCTCGGGCAGCGGCAGCGCGCCCTGCGCGTAGAACGCGTCGACGTCGGCGCCGGCCACCGGCATCTCCGTCATCCCCGAGTAGAGCTCGTCGATGTCGATGCGTTCGGCCTCGAAGTCCATCGAGGTCAGGCCCAGCGCGTCGGCGCGGATCCGGAGGTTGACGTCCTTGGTGACGAAGATCGTCGGTTCGCCCTTCGCCGCGTCACGCACGTCCAGCGCCACCATCAGGATCAGATGGTCCGCGATCTGTGCCTCGCGCAGCGTCGTCGGCACCGATCGTGCCGCCGAGGCGACACGCAGGCGCCCGCCGCCTTCAGGCAGGGGAACGCCGTCGGACAGACGGCCGTTCGCCCGAAGGGCGTCGAGCATCCGCGCCACCTCGCGGGCGTTGCGGCCGCGCTCGGACGCCTCCTTCTTGAAGGTGTCGACCTCCTCGAGGACGAAGATCGGTATGACGACTTCGTTGTCCGCGAACTGGAGGATCGCGCGGGGATCGTGGATGAGGACGTTCGTGTCGAGGACGAAGTGTTTCACGCCTACTTCGACTTCTTCGCCTTGCCGTGCGTGATCGTCACCTTCTTCATGACGACGTCGGTCTCGGGCTTGTCGCGCGGGCCGCGCTTCACGCCGGTGATCTTGGTGACCAGCGACAGCGGGTCGCACAGGCCGAAGATGGTGTGGCGGCCTGACAGGTGCTGGGGCGTGCCTTCCGTGATGAAGAACTGCGACCCGTTCGTGCCGGGGCCCTTGTTCGCCATGGCCAGCAGGGCCGGCTTGTCGAACTTCAGCTCGGGCGAGAACTCGTCCTGGAACTCATAGCCGGGGCCGCCCGTCCCGGTGCCGGCGATGTCGCCGCCCTGGATCATGAAGCCGGGGATCACGCGGTGGAAGATCAGGCCGTCGTAGTACGGCTTCTTCTCGACCCACTTGCCGGTCTTCGGGTCCTTCCAGGGGCGGAGGCCGCGCGCCAGCCCGACGAAGTTCGCGACCGTGAGCGGCGCCTGCTTGTCGTACAGCTCGCAGTTGAAGGTCCCCAGCGTCGTCTCGATCTTCGCGGTCAGCGGTCCGCTGCCGGCGAGGCCCTTGGTCGCCTGCTCGAGCGTGAACTTCCCCTTGGCCGGATCTTCGTCGTCCGCGCGGGCGACGCCGGCGGCGAGCAACGTGGTCGACATCGTCAGGACGAGCACTGCGAACGGAATTTTCGAGCGCATGAACGGACCCTCCGTGAGTTTGACGCGTACTATTACCACTTTTCTGGCGCGGCGCGCGCCTGCCCTACTTCACTTCCTCACTTGCCGTGCTTGCTGTGGACGCGCTCCAGGACGGCGTCCAGATCGATGCCCTTCGCCTTTCGGAAACCGGCCCACAGATCGCCGACGTCGCGCAGCCGCCCGGGCAGCGCGCGGATGTCGAAGTCGCGCGGGTCCAGCTTGCCGGCGTCCAGCTCCTTCCACGTCAGCGGCGTCGATACACCGGCGAAGGCGCTGGCGCGCGCGCTGTAGGCGCTGGCGAGCGTGCGGCCGAAACCGTTGGGTAAACAATCGAGATAGACGCCCGCGGCCGGTCTGCGCTTCATCGACTGCTCGACCGTTGCGACGTCGGGATGGCGGCCGGCGACGACCGATGCGACGAGCCGGCAGAACAGCAGGCCCGCCTCGAACGACGTGCCCGGGCGCATCGGCAGGTAGATGTGCAGGCCGGTCGCGCCCGACGTCTTGAGGTGGCCGGCGACGCCCAGCAGCTCCAGCTCGTCACGCACCCAGCGCGCCACGTCGCGCACGCGCGAGAACGGCGCGCCCTCCATCGGGTCGAGATCGATGGCGACGAAGTCGGCGGCGTGGGGCGACTGCACGCGCGAGAACCACGGGTCCTGCGAGACGACCGCCAGCTGGACCATGTACAGCAGCGTCGTCAGATTTCCGCCCACGATGCGGATGGGCACGTCGTCGTCGGGGATGCCCTGGCGCCGAACGCCCGCCGGGACGTCGTCGGGCGCGCGGTGCTGGAAGAAAGCGTGGCCTTCGACGCCGTCGGGCAGCCGGCGCATCACCAGCGGGCGATCGCGGACCACCGGCAGCAGGCAGAGCGCCACGTCCAGGTAGTGGCGAAACAGATCACCCTTGGTGATGCCGGCGCGTGGCCACAGCCGCTTGGCCAGGTTCGAGACGGGCAACAGATTACCGTCGGGAAGCTTCAGCTTGCCGCTGGCGCGGTCGACCAGCGCGTCCAGCTGACCGCGCACGGCCGCGATCGCGGCCTTCGACGGGAGCTTCTCCGCCGGCACGGCTGGCGCGACAGGCGCGGCCACAGGCACCGATTTCGACGCGACAACGGCGACGGACTCGTGTCCGACGACAGCCGCCGGGGCGACGTCGTCGCGCAGGCCGATGTACACGGGCTCGCGCAAGATCCCCTCGGTGGTGACGCGCGCGAATTTGACCTCGGCCACCAGCTGCGGCCGCGTCCAGTGCGGTTTCTCTTCGGTCGCTGGCCGCTTCTCGAACGGGCACTTCGCGATCTCCAGCGGCTCGAGCAAGCGCGCGACGCGTACCAGCTCGTCGTCGGAGAAACCGCCGCCGGCGCGCCCGACGTAACGGAGAAGTCCGCTCGCCTCCCGCACACCCAGGATCAGCGAACCGATCTTGTGGCGCGACCCGCGCGGTTCGGTCCAGCCGCCCACCAGGAACGAATCGCGCTGAACCAGCTTCAGCTTTCGCCATTCGCGCGATCGCCGCCCCGGCCGGTACGGCGAGTTCGCCTCCTTCACGATCAGCCCTTCCCAGCCGCGCGCGCGGATCTCGGCGAGCAGCGCAGCGCCGTCGCCGCGTACCTGCGTGGACAGCCGGATGACCGCGTCCAGCCCCGGCGTCAGCGCCGCCTCCAGGCGCCGGCGCCGTTCGACCAGCGGCAGCGGGCAAAGGTTCTGGCCGCCGTCGCGCAGCAGGTCGAACGCGACGAACGCGATCGGCTTCTTGGCGGCGCGCGCGACGATCTCGCGCTGGGCCGCGAGGTGAATCCGGTCCTGGATGTGCTGGAACGCGACCGGCTGGCCGTCGGTGTCGACGGCGACCAGCTCGCCGTCGAGCAGCGCGGGCCCGGCGCGCCCCGCGCCCCAGATCGACAGCGCGTGCACCACCTCCGGGAACTGCGTGGTCTTGTCGTTTCCCGCCCGTGACGAGATCGCGACGTCCGCGCGCGCCTTTCCGGCGACCGGCGTGACGGTGATGAGCGCGCGGATGCCGTCGTACTTCGGTTCGTAGATCAGGCTCGGATCGGACAGCGGGGCGTCCTCCTGCAGTGCCAGCATCGGCTGCATCGAAGAACCGGGCGCCGCGCTACTTCGCGGCGTTGCCCGCCTGAAAGTCGACCAGCTGCCCGGCGCGGATGCCGTAGCGCGAGGACAGCCCGCCGCCGATCTCCAGCACGTACTGGCTGGGCGCGGCGACCTCGCGCGAGGAGAGCGTCTTCGGCTCGGCGTTCTCGACGATGCCGGCGATGCGCCAGTCGGCGCCGATGAAGATCATGTCCAGCGGGATCAGCGTGTTCTTCATCCAGAACACCTGCCGCCGCGGCGATTCGGAGATGAACAGCATGCCCGCGTCCGCATCCAGGTGCTCGCGGTACATCAGCCCGCGTTCATGCTCGGCGGGCGTGACGGCCAATTCGACCTTGAACGGGACCTTTCGCTCGCCGGTGTCGATGGTGACCGTCGGCGTCGGCGTGCGCGCGGTCTTGCAGGCGGGCAGCGCCGCCACCGCGACGAACGTCGCGACCGCAAGCACGCACAGCCGAAAACCACGCATCGTCTGCGACGAACGGTATCATCAAATCCGTGACGGAGGATGCCGCCCCGCTGACCGGCTGGCGCGTGCTGGTGACTCGACCTGCCGACCAGGCGGCGTCGTTGCTCGCCGCGCTGCGTGCCGCCGGCGCCGCGCCTGTCGCCTACCCGACGATCACGGTCGCGCCGCCGCCCAGCTGGGACGCGTTCGATCGTGCGCTGGCCGGCGCTGCGAGCTACGCCTGGGTCGTCTTCACCAGCCCTTCCGCGGTCCGGCTGGCCTGCGCGCGGGCGCGCGAGATCGGCGGCTGGCCAGCGCTCGCCGGAACGCGCATCGCGGCGGTGGGACCGGCGACGGCGCGCGCGCTGGCGAGCGAGGGCCTGACCCCCGCCGTCGTCCCCGCCGACGACGAGCAGCGGCAGGAGGGCCTGGTGGCGGCGCTCGCGTCGGCGCCCGCCGGAACGCGCGTGCTGTTCCCGCAGGCGGTGGGCGGGCGCGAGCACCTGCGCGGCGCGCTGGAGGCGCGAGGCCTGGTCGTCGACGTGGTGCCGGTGTCCGAGACGGTGGCGATCGCGGACCTCCCGCCGCTGCCCGCGTTCGACGCGGCGACGTTCGCCAGCCCGTCCGCGCTGCGCGCCTTCCTGGCCCGCTGGGGGACCGCGCCGCTGGCGCGCGCGCCCATCGCGGTGATCGGGCCGACCACGGCGGAGGCGGTGAGCGCGGCCGGCCTTCCCGCGCCCACCGCGGCCGCGTCACCGACGCCCGAGGCGCTGGTCGCGGCGCTGATCGTGGCGAGGCGCGGGCGCCAGGGTTAGTCTACGGGCACCCGACGATGTCCTTTCCCGAGACCCGCCCCCGCCGCCTGCGCCGCACCCCGGCGCTGCGCCGCATGGTGCGCGAGACGACGCTGGCGCCCGACAACTTCATGTTCCCGCTGTTCGTCTGCCCCGGCAAGGGCGTCAAGCGCGAGGTTTCGTCGCTGCCCGGGCAGTTTCACTTCTCGGCCGACGAGGTCGTGCGCGAGGCCGAGGAGGTCGCCAAGCTGGGCATCCCGTCGGTGATCCTGTTCGGGTTGCCCGAGAAGAAGGACGAGGTGGGCAGCGAGGCGTGGCACGAGGGCGGCGTCGTCCAGCGCGCGCTGAAGGCGATCAAGAAGGCCGTGCCCGACCTGGTGCTGGCGGTCGACGCTTGTTTCTGCGAGTACACGACGCACGGCCACTGCGGCGTCGTCGTCGAAGGCGCGATCGACAACGACGCGACGCTGGACAACCTGGGGCGCGCGGCGCTGTCGTACGCGCGCGCGGGCGCCGACCTGGTGGCGCCGTCGGGGATGATGGACGGCTTCGTCGGCTTCCTGCGCGAATCGCTGGACGAGGAGAACTTCGACCAGGTCGGGCTGCTGGCGTATTCGGCGAAGTTCGCGTCGGGGTACTACGGCCCGTTCCGGACGGCGGTCGATTCGACGCCCGCGTTCGGCGATCGCGCCGGCTACCAGATGGATCCGGCCAACGTGCGCGAGGCGATGCGCGAGCTGGCGCTGGACGTCGAGGAAGGCGCCGACATCGTCATGGTCAAGCCCGCCCTCGCGTATCTGGACGTCATCGCCGAGGCGCGCAGCGAGTTCGACGTGCCGATCGCGGCGTACAACGTCTCGGGCGAGTACGCGATGCTGAAGGCTGCCGCCGAGAAGGGCTGGATCGACTACGACCGCGTCATGATGGAGACGCTGACGTCGATCCGGCGTGCCGGCGCGGACATCATCCTGACGTACCACGCCAAAGAAGCGGCGCGCCTGCTCGGCCGGCGCTAGCGCGCCGGGCGACTGAGCGCGCGCGACATCACGCGGGCGACCGCGTCCTCGATGCGCGATTCCGTCGGACCGGTGAAGGCCGGCGCCGAGACCAGGAAGAGGCCGCAGTGGGGATCGTGGGGCACCTGCGCGCAGACCAGCTCGCGCCGTTCCGTCGCGGTCAGCATGAAGTCGGGGAGCTCGCCGACGCCGAAGCCCGCCAGCACCAGCGCCTTCACGGTGGCGACGTTGCTGGCCACGGCGTACGACTGCGCGTCGTCGGGGACCAGGCTCGGCTCGCCGTGGCCGGGATCGATCTCGACGACGGAGAATCGGCGCATCTCCTCCTCGGTCTTCACGCCGCGCAGCTTGGGGAAGCTGGCGCGCTGCCCGTAGAACTGCAGTCGGTACTTGCCGAGCGGCCTCACGCCGGGCACGGGCGGCGGTCCGGAGTGCGCGACGATCGCCAGGTCCAGGTCGCCGGCGCGCGCGCGGCCCAGCAGCACCGACGTGCGCGCTGTCGACAGCTTGACGGCCAGGCCGGGGAAGGCGCGGCGCAGCGCCGGCAGCGCGCGCGGGAACAAGGTGGTCGCGACGCTGTCGACGGTGCCGAGGCGCAGGTCGAAGTACGACCGATCGGCGGAGCGGCGCGTCTCGAGCGCCAGCCGCTCGCTGTCGACCAGCAGCGCCCGCGCGCGCGGCACCAGCGCGCGCCCGCCGGCGGTCAGCACCAGCGCCCGCCCGCGCCGCTCGAACAGCGCGACGCCGACCTCCTGCTCCAGCAGCCGCAGCGTGCGCGACAGCGCCGGCTGGGTGAGGTGAACTGCGCGCGCCGCCGCGCTCATCGATCCCGAGTCGACGATCTGCAGGAACAGGCGCAGGCGATCGAGGTTCATCGGGCCTCAGGTGTCATGCATAAATGTTATCGATCGTGATGAAAACATACGATTGGAAATAATAGACAGAAAAGGCGAGAAAAGGTCTGCGCCTAGTTAAAGGAGTGTGTGGGTCATGAGAGCAATCGCGCTGACCTCGTTCGTGGTGCTGGTGTCGTCGTGCGGCGCGCGGCCGGTCGGAGTCCCGTCCGGGTCGTCGCTGGATCCGTCCGAGACGCTGACAGGATCGGGCCGGGCCGCCGGCGCGCCGGTCGCCGATCCGATCGTCGCCGATCCAACGCCCGATCCGGTCCAGTCCAGCCTGGTCGTTCACGAGTGGGGAACCTTCACGTCCGTCGACAGCTCGACGGGTGTGCTGATGGAGGGCCTGCACCACGAGGAGGAGCCGCTTCCCGCCTTCGTGCACGGGCGCGGCGCGACGGCGGGCGGCCCGGTCACGGGCACGGGCATGAAATCGATGGAGACGCAGCCGGTCGGCGTGACGCAGAAGATGGAAACGCCGGTGCTGTACTTCTACGGCGCGGCGCCTGCGGGCCTGCGCGTGCGCGTCGACTTCCCGGCCGGCGTCGTCTCCGAGTGGTTCCCGAACGCGGCCACGTTCGGCCCGGCGCTGGGCACCGTGAGCGTGCCGGCGGCGGGCTTCATGGAGTGGCGCGGCGCGCTGGCGCCCGGTGCGTCGGCCGCCGACTTTCCGACCGTCGCGGCCGAAGACATCTGGGCGCCGTCGCGAAAGGTGGCGTCGGTGCCGGTGTCCATCGGCGGCGAGAAGGAACAGTTCATCTTCTACCGCGGCCTGGGCGCGTTCGAGCTGCCCATGAACATCACAGTCGACGCCACCGATCGCATCACGATCGAGAATCGATCGACGGACGCCAGCCCGGCGGTGTTCCTGCTGCGCGTCCACCCCGGCGGCGGCGCCATCGTCGATCTGGGCGGGCTGGCGGGCGGCGGCGTGATTCCGAACGTCCCCTGCCCCGTCGGTGGCAAGGAACACGACCTCGACATCTACGTCGCGGACGCGCGGACGCGCATCGCGCAGGCGCTGGAGCGAACCGGCCTGACCACCGACGAATCGCAGGCCATGGTCAACACCTGGAGCAACAGCTACTTCAAGAGCGAGGGTCTGCGCGTCCTGTACGTCGTGCCGCGCGCGTGGACCGACAAGCTGCTGCCGCTCACCGTCGAGCCGGCGCCCACCGCCATCGTGCGCACACTGGTCGGCCGCGTCGAGTTGCTGGCGCAGTCCGAAGAGCGCGCGCTGCTCGCGCGCGTCACCGACGCTTCGGCGCGATCGCTACCCGCGAACGATGTGATCACGGCGCTGGGCCGGCTCGCCGAGCCCAAGTTGCGGCGCGCGCTGGAGCTGGCGAGCGACGCCAGCGTGCGCGCCTGGACCCAGAGCGCCATCGCGACAGCCGCGGCGACGCCGTAGCCGGCGCAGGTCCATGACTCGCGCGGTCGTGATCGCGGCGGCGATCGGCGCTACTTGTCCGTGACGGTGACGACCAGCTCGTAAGGATCGTCGAGACCCTGCAGCGCCTGTTCCTTGATGTCCTTCTTCGCGTCCAGCTTGCGCGCGATGCCGATGTACAGCGGCACGCCCGCCTCGCCTTCCAGCGCGAACTGTTCGTCGGCGCCCGCGCCCTTCTTGTTGACGACCTTCTTGGCGTCCTCGTCGCGGAACACGATCACGTCCACGCCCGCGGGCGCGTTGACGGTGCCCATGACCAACCCCGTCTTCGCCGGCGTCAGCGAGAACCAGTCGCGATCCTCGCCGCTGCCCAGATAGCCGCGCATCCGCCCGCCGCTCGACAGCGGCGTGGCCGCCGCCGGAAAGTCGTTGGGCTCCATTTCCCACTCGCCCTGCGGCGGTCCCCAGCGCGCGGTCAGCGTGTACGGATCCAGCGCGTTGGCCGTCGGCTTCGTCCCCTCGATCCAGACCTCGCGCACCGCCAGGTACGCCTCGGACGGGCCGATCGACGTCGGCTGCAGCCATTCACCCAGGCCGCGGCCGCGGGCGTCGCTCTTGGCGATGCGGCGCCCCTGCGCGTCGAACAATTCCAGCACCAGGTCGACGCCCGGGATCCCCTCGAGGCGCGCGTGCAGCGCGCGCGGTCCCTTGCCGGCCGGTACGCGGAAGAAATCGACGTCGCTCTCGCGATCGTTGATCGGCGCGCCGAGGCCGCCGCGCATCGGCCCCTGCACCAGCAGCGTCGCGTACCCGGGCGTGTTGTTCGGCTCGTGCTCGGCGCCGTCGGAGCGTTCCCAGGGACGCTTGATCAGCGCGAACGCACCGGCGCCGACGACCAGCACGGCGACGACGGGCAACACCAGCCGGCGCAGCCACCGCTGGCGGCGCAGCGTCCATTCGTAATCGTCGACATCGGAGCGCCGCAAGCGATCGAGGTCCGCGTCCTCGGCCGACGTCGACGCGAGCTCCGAGCTCGATCGCTCGGACGTGATCGCCGGATCGGTCACGGCCGTCGCCACCGCACGCGCCACCGGCGCGGGCGCTGCGGGCGCCGCCGCGGGCATGTTCGCGCGCGCGACGCCGCTGGCGAGCAGCAAGGTGGGTGCCTCGCCCGCGACACGCGACGGCGCGCCCGGCCGGCGCAACGCCACCGTCGCCGACGACCGCGTGTCCGCGCCCGCGGATCCAAGCGCGCGCTCGAGATCGTGCTGCACCTCCGCCGCGGTCGCGTAGCGATCGTCGACGTTCTTCGCCATCGCGCGCAGCACGATGCGATCCGCGTCAGCCGGCAACGCTTGCCCCGGCGCGCGATCGCGCGGCGGCACCGGTTCGTCGGTGATGTGCTTCGCCAGCACGCTGACCGGCGACGGCGCGTCGAACGGCGGCTCGCCGGTCAGCACGCGGTAAAGCGTCGCGCCCAGGCTGTAGATGTCGGCGCGCGCGTCGAGGTCTTCGCCGCGCACCTGCTCGGGCGCCATGTAGTACGGCGTCCCGATTACCTGCCCGCCCGAGCTGATGCCCGCGCCGGCGGTGGTGCGTTCGCGCAGCTTCGCGAGGCCGAAGTCGAGGACCTTCGCGTGTTCGGCGTCGCGACGGTGAACGACCATCAGATTCTCGG
>Ga0207681_10000891_pt1 | contig 19510 bp, 18 predicted proteins | sample KBSS53metaG_FD_184324 | JGI IMG/M metagenome (GOLD analysis project Ga0207681, IMG submission 184324) | Switchgrass rhizosphere microbial communities from Kellogg Biological Station, Michigan, USA - KBS S5-3 metaG (SPAdes) (version 2) | ecosystem: Host-associated > Plants > Roots > Rhizosphere... | reverse complement strand
GGTTGAACGTGAAGCCCTCGCCCCGCGCGGAAAGCGAGCCCACCAGCACCTCGGCGTGCAGGTCCACGGCGATGGGCGCCGACCCGGGCGCCAGACGCAGGTCGGGGCCCAGCCCGGCGGCGAGCCGTCGCCAGAACACGCGCCGCGTCCCGAGGGGAACGTCGCGTTCGGTGGCCCCGGCCAGCATCAAGCGGAATCCGACAGCGCGGCGCGACGGCATCAGGCTGGCGACGATCAGGCCGCCCGCGGCCGTGCCCGCGCCGCCGGCGCCCGGAGCGATCGAGCCCGACAGCGCCGCGCCCACCTCGAACACCAACCGCGTCGGTGTCGGCTCTGGCGGCGCGCGCACGACAGCGGGCGGTGCGGGAGCCGCGGAGACCAGGGACGGCCTGAACTCCGGGTGAACGTCGCTCTCCCAGGCGGCGACGACGACGGCGGCCGCCGCCGCGAGGTCAGCGCACGAAGACGTGCGCGAGAGGTCGCGCGTGCCGAGAAGCTCGCCGTCGGGCCGCCACAGGCTCACGCGCAATGCGCCGTCTGCGTCCTCGACGCGCGCCAGATCGCGCGGCGCCGCCGTATCGACTGCAGGTACGAGCTGCGCGACCTGCGTCGAGACCTGTTCGGCGGTCGGGCAGGTCGCGTCGCCGTTCACCGTGACCGCGGGACCCGTCGCGATCACCAGCAGCCAGGGGAATAACAAGACGGACATGATCGACCGCGCCCACCCGCGTTATGCCGACGACCTTAACGCCGGCCGCCCTTCGCGCCAAACGAGCCGACCAATACAATGCGCTCGATGGCGCTGCTCATCTACGGGGCGAACGGATATACGGGCGAGCTGATCGCGCGCCGCGCCGCCAACGTCGGTGTCGCGGCGGTGCTGGCCGGGCGCAACGCGGGCGCGGTGGCGGCGCTCGCAGCGGAGCTTGGACGTGATCATCGCGCGTTTGCGCTCGACGACGCCGCCGCGCTCGATCGCGCGCTCTCCGGGATCACAGTGGTTCTGAACTGCGCGGGCCCGTTCTCGCGCACGGCGGCGCCGCTGGTGGCCGCCTGCCTGCGCGCGCGCGCCCACTACCTCGACATCACGGGAGAGATCGCGGTGCTCGAGGAGCTGGCCGGCCGCGACACGGAGGCGCGCGCGGCGCGCATCGCGCTCTTGCCGGGAGCGGGTTTCGACGTGGTCCCTACGGACTGTCTGGCCGCGCACGTGGCGCGGCGCCTCCCGTCGGCCAGCCACCTGGCGCTCGCGTTCGCCGCCGGGACGCGCATGTCACGCGGTACGGCGCTGACGACGATCGAGAACGCCCATCGCGGCGGGCTGGTGCGGCGCGACGGACAGCTCGTGCGCGTGCCGAGCGGCTGGCGGAGTCGGCGCATCGACTTCGGGCCGGAGCTCGGTGCGCGCACCGCGATCACGATCCCGTGGGGCGACGTCGCGACGGCTTACCACACGACCGCAATCGCCAATGTCGAGGTCTACGTCGCCGTTCCGCTGTCGGTGCGGGTGGCCCTGCGCGCCGCGCGCGCGTTCGGCCCGCTGCTCGCGAGCGCCGCCGTCAAGCGCGCGCTCGCGACGCGCGTCCGGCGCGGGCCAGCCGGCCCCACAGCCGCCGAGCGCGCCCGCGGCTCCAGCCACCTGTGGGCGGAGGCGCGCGACGCCAGCGGTCACGTCGCCGTGGCGCGCCTGCGCACGCCCGAGAGCTACGAGCTGACGAGCATGACCGCGCTCGATCTGGCAGCGCGCGCCCTTCGCGGCGAGCTGCCCGCCGGCTACCAGACCCCGGCCCGCGCCTGCGGCCCCGACTACGTGCTGCAGTTTCCGGGCGTCGCGCGCGAGGACGTCGCGGGCTGACAGCCTCGCTACTTGATGTCGAGCAGCTCGACCTCGAACAGCAGCGTGGCGTTCGGCGGGATCACGCCGCCCGCGCCGCGCGCGCCGTAGCCCAGCTCCGGCGGGATCACGAGCGTGCGCTTGCCGCCCTGGTTCATGCTCGCGACGCCCTCATCCCACCCCTTGATCACGCGGCCCTGTCCCAGCGGAAACGAGAACGGCTGCCCGCGGTCCAGGGAGCTGTCGAACTTCGCGCCCTTCGCGCCATTCACCCAGAGCCAGCCGGTGTAGTGCATCACGCAGGTCTGGCCCTTGCCCGGCGACTTCCCGGTTCCGGGTTGCGTGTCCTCGTACTGAAGCCCGCTGGACGTCGTGGTCATCGCCATGCGCGCAGCATAAACATTTTCGGCGCGCTGTCACCAGCGTCGGGAAAGCGGTTACTTCTTGGCGTCGGACTTGGCCTTGGCGGCGTCCTTTTCCGCCTTGGCGCCAGCCTTCTCGGCCTCGGCGCCTGACTTCTCCATCTGCTCGGCGGCGTCGTGATGCGCTTCGCCCGACTTCTCCATCGCCTTGCCCTTCTTCTTCATCTTCTTGCCGGCTTCTTCCTGCGCCTTGTTGCCGTTCTTGTCGCCGGCGTCTTCGACGGCCTCGCCCTTCTTCTGCATCTGCTTGCCCTTCGCCTTCTCGGCGTCGGCTTTCTTCTCTTCCGCGTTTCCCTTCTTCTCCATCTCGTTGCCGGCCTTGCCCGCCGGGCTCTCCGCGTGCGCGCGGGGTGCCGCCGCCCACGTGAGCGCGCCGCCGAGGGCGAGCGCCTGCACAAAGGACCAGATGCCGAATCGGTGTGTCGTCTTCGTCATGAACCCTCCCGACGGTCGAGGTGACCACGTAAGGCAAAACCTGATCATCGCGCGTCGCGCGACAAGCGCTCCAACGTCGTTCCAGACGAGTGGGATGAGTTCGTTACTGCGATCGTGGCGGCGTAACGGTACCGGCTTCTCCAGGACGGCCCAACCGGCGCTTTCGGGGTCTCCACCGTGGCACGCAACTTGAAACTGCCGTCCAGTACACATGAGTGACGCCGAGAGCTCCGAAGCGACCTCGCTGGGGGAACCGCGACGTCCTCTGGTTCTGGTCGTGGACGACGACGACGCCATCAGAGAAGCGCTCTGTGAGCTTCTCGAAGATGCCGGGTTCGCGACAGTCGGCGCTCGGCACGGGCTCGAAGCGCTGCGGGTTCTCACCGCATCGCCGACAGCCCCGACGTTCATCCTCCTCGACCTGATGATGCCGGTCATGGACGGTTGGGCTTTCTGCCGCAGTCGATGGAGGAGCCAGACGCTCCGTCAGATTCCGGTCATCTTGATCAGCGCGGTCGACCTATCCGAGACAAACCACCCAACCGGCATCGATGCGTTCCTACGGAAGCCGATCGATCCGGAAGGGTTCGCCGCCCTCGCGGCCCGTATGGCCGGCCGGCGCTCTCACGTTCGACCGACAGGCTTCCTCCACTAGCCGCCCCCGCGCGAGCGCGGGATCGCGGCTACCAGAAAAACAAATAGTCGCACACCGCGCCTGCGGCGCGGAGCGACTAGCGCGGCGTCTCCAGGCGGCCGCCGTCCGCCGCCAGCGTTCGCAGGCGGTCGGTGTCCGCCTCGTCGGCCAGCAGATCGTCGACGGTGCGTGGGATCCGATAGCGCCAGTTCGTGTCGTTCACCGTCCCGGGCACGTTGATGCGTTCGCGCGTCCCGATCGCGTCCTGGAACGGAATCAGCGACAGCGTCGACGGCGCCGAATACAGCGCCGCCAGCAGCAGGTCGCGCACGCGCGCGTCGAACGGTTGGTTTGGATCGATGCCGCTCAGCCCCGGTAGGCGGCGCAGCTGCTCGCGCTCGTCCCGTGACAGGCCGTCGTACCAGACCGCCGTCGTGTCCGTGTCGTGCGTGCCGTTCGTGGCGACCGACGCCGCCGGCCAGCTCGCGGGATCGCGGTAGCCGTCGCCGTCGCGCTCCCAGCGCAGGACGCGATAGCCGGGGACGCCGACGCGTTCCAGCGACGGCCGCAGGAACTGCGGCACGGTGCCGAGATCCTCCGCGACCACCTCCTCGAATCGACTCATGATCCGCATCAGCTTCTCGCCCAGCTGGATCTGGTCCCACTCCTCGGCGGGCGCGAAGCCGCGCGTCTTCCCGTCCAGCGTGCGCGCGTAGATCCGATACATGCCGACGGCGTGGTCGACGCGCAGCAGGCCGAACAGCTCGCCGGCGCGGCCGGCGCGGGCCCTGATCCAGGAGAAGTCGTCGCGCGCCATCGCCGCCCAGTCGAACACGGGCAGGCCCCAGTCCTGGCCCTCAGGCGATCCCTCGTCGGGCGGCGCGCTCAGGCGCCGATCCAGCTTGAACAGGTTGCGATTCGCCCACACGTCCGCGGAATCGATCCCGACCACGAACGGCAGATCGCCCATCAGCGCGACGCCGGCCGCGCTGGCCTCGCGCCGCGCCCGCCGCCACTGCATGTCCAGCTGCCACTGAACCCACTGCGCCTCCAGCAGCGCGTCGCCGTGCGCGCGGCGCGCGGCGCCGATCGCGCCCGGATCGCGATCGCGCAGGGCCGCCGGCCACTCGAGCCAGCTGCGGCGCTGCTGCCCGTGCAGCACGGTGAACAGCGCGTGATCGTCCAGCCAGTGGCGGTTCGCGCGCATGAACGCCGAGAAGTGCCGCGCGCGCCCCGACTGCGGGCGCCACTCGTCGCGCAGGAAGCGCGCGAACGCCAGCGCGATGCCCGCGCGTTTGACCTCGCGCACCGCGCCCCACTCGATCGCCGCGGCCCCGTTCGCCGCATCGATCCGCCCGCGCCCGCCGTCGGGCAGCGCGTCGCGCCCGCCCGCGGCCAGGAAGTCCTCGCACTCGTCGAGGGACAGGTAGGTGAAATCCAGCGCGAACGCCGAGCTGGCGGCGTAGGGGCTGGGATCGACGTCGTTGACCGCGTTGACCGGCAAGAGCTGCAGCACCGAGAACCCGGCGCGCCCCGCCCAGCGCGCGAACTTCGGCAGGTCGAGGATCTCGCCCATCCCCCAGCCGGAGTCCGTGCGGATCGAGAACAGCGGGACCACCACACCCGCCCGGCGGCGCCGGCGCTGCGCCTCCTTCTTGATGACCCGCGCCGGCGCGCCCGCCGCCGCCCGCGCCGCGGTCGCGTCCAGCGGCTGGCGGAGGACGACCGTCGCCCGCGGCGCCACCACGTAGTCGCCCGCGCACGGGGTGTCGCGCGGCTTCTCGGGCTCGGCGGTGTCGATCTCCAGCAGCCACCCGCCGCCCTCCTCCTCCGCCGGCAGCTTGAAGCGGATCGGCTCGTGGTGCGGGTTCATCAGCACCAGCAGCCCATCGTCGACCAGGCGCCGCCCCTTCTCGTCGATCATCGGGATCGCGTCGCCGCCCAGCGCGAACGCGAGCGCCGAGATCCACGGTTTCTGCCAGTCGTGCGGCGTCATCTCGTTGCCGTCCGGCCGCAGCCAGGCGAGATCCTTCGCCTGCGATTCCCAGATGAAGTCGCCCACGAAGAAGCGCCGCTGCTGCAGGATCGGATGGCGCCGCCGCAGCGCGATCAGGCGCCGCGTGAAGTCCAGCAGCGTGCGCCGCCGATCGTCCAGCCGCCAGTCGTGCCAGCTGATCTCGTTGTCCTGGCAATAGGCGTTGTTGTTGCCGCGCTGGGTGCGTCCCACCTCGTCGCCCCCCAGCAGCATCGGGACGCCCTGCGCCAGCAGCAAGGTGACCAGCAGATTTCGCTGCTGGCGTTCGCGCAGCGCCAGGATCTCCGGATCGTCGGTCTCGCCCTCGACGCCGTGATTCCAGGACTGGTTGTCGTCGGCGCCGTCCTGGTTGCGCTCGCCGTTCGCCTGATTGTGCTTGCTGTCGTAGCTGACGAGATCGTGCAGCGTGAACCCGTCGTGAGCGGTGACGAAGTTGATGCTCGCCTGCGGCTGGCGATCACCCTGGAACAGGTCCGCCGAACCGGACAGGCGGTAGCCGACCTCCGACGCCAGGGCTTCGTCGCCCTTCCAGTAACGCCGCATGGCGTCCCGGAACTTGCCGTTCCATTCGCTGAAGGGCGGCGGGAAGTTGCCCGCTTGATAGCCGCCCAGCCCCAGGTCCCACGGCTCGGCGATCAGCTTCACCCGCGACAGCACGGGATCCTGCGCGATGATCTGGAAGATGGGCGCCTCGGGGTTGAACTCGCCCTGCCCCACCCGCCCCAGCGTGCTGGTCAGATCGAAGCGAAATCCGTCCACGTGCATCTCGTGGACCCAGTAGCGCAGCGAATCGACGATCAGGCGGGCCGCGGCCGGGTTCGACGCGTTGACGCTGTTCCCGGTGCCGGTGAAGTCCATGTAGTAGCGCCGCTCCGGCATCAGCCAGTAGTAGCTGGCGTTGTCGATCCCGCGCAGCGACAGCGTCGGTCCCTGCTGGTTCCCCTCGCAGGTGTGGTTGTAGACGACGTCGAGGATCACCTCGATGCCGGCCGCGTGCAGGGCCTTCACCATCGCCTTGAACTCGGCCACCTGCGCCCCGGGCGGCCCCGCGCACATGTAGCGTTGCTCCGGCGCGAAGAACGTCAGCGTGCTGTAGCCCCAGTAGTTGAGCAGCGAGCGGTCCTCCAGGAACCCGTCGTCCGCGAACTCGTGCACCGGCAGCAATTCCACCGCGGTGATCCCGAGGCGGGTCAGGTGGCCGATCACGGCGGGGTGCGCGAAGCCCGCATAGGTGCCGCGCAGCGCCTCGGGGACCTCGGGATGTAACTTCGTGAAGCCCCGGACGTGCGTCTCGTAGATGATGGTCTCGCGCCAGGGCGTGTCGGGCGGGTGGTCGTCGCCCCAGTCGAAGGCGTCGTCGACCACCACGCTCTTGGGGACGCCGGCGGCGCTGTCGCGCTGATCGATGGTCAGATCGGCCTGCTCGTCGTCACCCGGCTTGTAACCGAGGACCGGTTGCGACCAGTCGACCTCGCCCCAGGTCGCCTTCGCGTACGGATCGACGAGCAGCTTGCTCGGGTTGCAGCGGTGCCCGCGCTCGGGCGCGTAGGGTCCGTGCACGCGCAGCCCGTAAAGCTGCCCGGCGCCGAGGCCTGGCACGTAGCCGTGGAAGACGTGGCCGGTGGTCTCGTGCAGATCGAAACGCTCCGTCTCGCGCGTCGGATCGGCGGCGTCGTACAGGCAAACCTCGACGCGCGTCGCGACCTGTGACCAGACCGCGAAGTTGACGCCCTGACCGTCGAAGGTGGCGCCCCGCGGATTCGGCCGTCCCGGCCAGACCGGTCGCATCGCCTCACCAGTGTGGCCACGGTCGAGCCGGCCCCCCAGACCTCGCGCGTTTTGCAGCAGATGATTACGTTCGCCGCCGCGCTGATCTGGCTTCAGTAAGAAGGCACGCGACGACGGCGGGCTGGCTGCGTTACCATCGAGTCGTGCGTACTGCGCGATCTCCTGTCCTTTTCGTAACTTTGTTCGTCGTCGTCGCTTGCGGTGGTTCGGGTAACGGGGGCGGCGGCGGCACCACGGGCGCGGGCGGGACCACGGGCGCGGGCGGGACCACGGGCGGCGCCGGTACCTCCGGTGACGGCGGGACGACGGGCGGGGGCGGGACAACCGGCAGCGCGGGCACGGCGGGTACCGGCGGCACGGGCGGCGGTGGGCGCGGCGGCACGACCGGCGCAGCGGGAACGGGCGGCGCACGCGGCGGCACGACCGGGACGGGAGGCACGATCGGAACGGCAGGTACGACCGGGACGGCGGGAACGGGCGGCGCGACCTCGCCGCCCGTCTCCAAGTACATCGTCGTCGACCAGTTCGGGTACCTGCCGGACCTGGAGAAGATCGCCGTCATCCGCGATCCGCAGACGGGATTCGACGCCAGCGAATCGTTCACGCCAGGCGCGACCTACGCGCTGGTGAACACGGCCACGGGCGCACGCGTCCTGATGGCCGCGGCGTCGCCCTGGAACGCGGGCGCGACGGACGCCTCCTCGGGCGACAAGGCGTGGTGGTTCACGTTCACGTCCGTCACGACGCCGGGCGACTACTACGTCCTGGACGTCGACAAGAACGTCCGCTCGTACACGTTCACGATCGGCGACACCGTCTACCGCAACGTCCTCAAGCAGGCGGTGCGCATGCTCTTCTACCAGCGCGCGGGCCAGGCCAAGGACGCCGCGCACGCGGGCGCCGGCTGGACGGACGCCGCGTCCTTCACGGGCGCGCTGCAGGACCAGCACTGCCGCCTGTTCAGCGACAAGAACAACGCCGCCACCGAGCGCGACTTGCGTGGCGGCTGGTACGACGCCGGCGATCTCAACAAGTACACCAGCTGGACGGCGGGCTACGTCGAGACGCTGCTGCGCGCATACGCCGAGAACCCGACCATCTGGACCGACGACTTCAACATTCCCGAGTCCGGCAACGGGATCCCGGACGTGCTCGACGAGGCGAAGTGGGGGCTCGACTTTCTGGTGCGGATGCAGAGCAGCGACGGCTCGGTGCTCAGCATCGTGGGCGAGCCCGCCGCCAGCCCGCCCTCCTCCGCCACGGGCCAGAGCCTGTACGGGCCCGCGAACACGTCGGCGACGCTGGCGACCGCCGCCGCGTTCGCCGCCGCCGCGCGCATCCTCAAGCTGCCGAACAACCAAACGCTGAACACCGCGGCCGCCGACCTGCTGTCGCGCGCGCGGAACGCGTGGACATGGGCGGTGGCGAACCCGAACGTGCAGTTCAGGAACAACGACGGCGCGTCGGCGGGGCTGGGCGCGGGCCAGCAGGAGACGGACGACTACGGGCGGCTCGTCTACAAGCTGGACGCGGCCGCGCAGCTCTTCGCCGCGACGGGCGACGCGGCATACAGGACCTCCTTCGACGGCGCCTACAACCAGCTTCACCTGATCACGTACGGCAACTACGTGTCGCCGTGGGACGTGTCCGGACAGGACGCGGCGCTGGACTACGCGGACGCAGCGGGCGCGACGGCCGCGACGGTTACCGCCATCCGCAACGCGTACCTCGCGGGCGCGAAGGGCAGCGGCAACCTGGGCGCGATCACAGGCAACCGGGATCCGTACCTGGCATGGATGCAGGACTACGTCTGGGGATCGAACTCGACGAAGTCGAACGTCGGCAACGTGTTCGCGGGCGTGGTGAGTCACAAGCTGGAGGCGCCGTCGAACGCGGAGATGACGCGGGCGGCGTCGCGCTACATCCACTACGTCCACGGCACCAACCCGCTGTCGCTCGTCTACCTGACGAACATGTACGCGCACGGCGCCGAGAACTGCGCCAACGAGATGTTCCATTCGTGGTTCTCCGACGGCAGCGCGGCGTGGGATCGCGCCGGCACGTCGACGTACGGGCCGCCGCCCGGTTACCTGACGGGCGGGGCGAACCCGGGCTACGACTGGGACGGCTGCTGCCCGTCCAGCTGCAGCGGCGGCGCCGCGAACAATGCCATCTGCACGTCGATGACGATCTCGCCGCCCAAGGGGCAGCCCGCGCAGAAGGCGTACAAGGATTTCAACACCGGGTGGCCGCTGAATTCGTGGAGCGTCACCGAGCCCTCCGACGGGTATCAGGTGGCGTACATCCGTTTGCTGTCGAAGTTCGTGCGGTGATCAGAAGCGGCCGGTGAGCCAGGCGCCGTAGCCCGTCGACCCGACGGGGCCGGGGACCAGCGTCGCCTGCGCGGCTTCGGTGCGAATCAGGAGGTCGCGGCCGACGAAGCCCCGCCACGCCATGATCGCGCCGGTGGCCTGGACGATGGCGTCGGCGATGAAGAAGGCCGCGATGAGCTCGTCGAACTCGACACAGGGAACGTCGGGGTTATTGGGGTCAGGGCAGTCGCCTTTTGTCTTCGCGGGGATCGCGAGGAGCGGACCGAGAATCGGAACCACGTAGAGAGGCGTGCCGTCGCGAGAGTCGTACCAGGCCGCCGCGGCCGTCGGAATGTACGTGAGGCCGAAGAGGACCAAGCCGGAAATGACCAGCCCGTATCGCGTTCGATGCTCGATGTGGTAGCCGGGCGGAATCGGCTTGCTGGGCTCGTACACCATCCGCTTGGGGAGGACCGGACCGTCGGCACGCGCGACGACCGTCGAACCGGCGAAGACGACGAGGACAATCAGCATCAACGTTCGGCGAATCACGCCGGGCACCTCAAGCAACCATCATGCCCCTTGAATTCGCGCCTGGCGAAGCGGCCCGGGTCCGCGCACCTGTCAAACTTTAGACACGTCGCCGGTACGTGATCGCGAGATCGTCGTGCCAGTTGACGTCGTCGCGGCACAGCTGCCAGACGCCGGCGATGGTGTTGCCGCCGTCCGCAAGCGTGCCGGAAAAGCGCTGCGAGAATCCCGGGGCGTCGCGCCAGATCCGCCAGGCTGCATCGTCGATGCTCACGTCGTAGACACGCGAGACGCCCCGCGAATCGAAGTAATGCATGGTCAGCCCCGGCTGGTGATCGGACGCCACGGCCGCCCCCGGCGCGCCGCCGGCGCGATCCCGATCGGCGAACCCGATGATCGAGATCGAATCGGGAAAGTCGGGATGATCGGTGCGGGCGCGGTGGATCAGGAAGCGCTCGCCCTCCAGCCATTCGACGGCGACGTCGCCGCGCACGACGGCGCCCGGGAACGCGGGATGCGTGGCTTCCGTCGTCCAGGTCCCGACGAGCTTGTCGAGCGCTGTCAGCGCGGGTTCGCGTTCGGACGTCATCGGCGCTCCTCCCGCCCACAGTCTAGACGCCCGATTGGCACGAGGGCATGATTCCTGTTGGCGTGGTGACGGGTGCGGCATGCGTAAGACGTCTTTGATCCTGCTGGCGACGTTGTTGGGCGCGCTGGGCTGCTCGGCGAAGCGCCCGCTCGCCGGCGATGCCGGTCCTGCCGCGGGCACCGCCGGCGGAACCACCGGGGCAGGAGCCGCCGGCGCCGGTGGAAACGCAGGGATGGCCGGCAACGCGAGCGGCGGATCGACGGGCGCAGTTCCCGGCGGAACCGGTGGCGGTGGCGGAACCTCCGGCACCATCGGAGGCAGTGGCGGAACCGCCGGTAGCGGCGGCGGAACCGCCGGCACCACCGGAGGCAACGGCGGAACCGGTGGCGGTGGCGGAACCGGTGGCGGCGGCACCGCCGGCGCGCCAGGTGGAACCGGTGGCAGCGGCGGAACCTCCGGCACCGCCGGCACTCCAGGTGGAACCGGTGGCAGCGGCGGAACCTCCGGCACCGCCGGCGCTCCAGGCGGAACCGGTGGCAACGGACCGATCGGTGGGACAGGCGGTGCGGGCGGTAGCGGGATGGCGCAACCGCGGTTCCTCTTCATCGGCCCGATGGACCCGACGGGGTCGCTGCAACCTCGGCGCCAGTACTATGTCACGCTCACCGGTGTCAGCGACGATGGGTCGGCGCTGGTCGGAACGTCGACGTTCTACGACACGGCCACCAACGGCGGCGTCAACTTCTACTGGTCGCAGGCCTCCGGGGTCGTCACGCTCGTTCCGCCTGCAACGCCGGCTCGCACGATCAGCTTGGCGCCCAAAGTGACCCCGGATGGCTTCACCGTGTTCGGCTTCTACGACGGCGGCGCCTATCGGTGGACGCGACAGGCCGGGTATCAGTTCTTCGCCGTGCGCTGGCCCAGCGCCGACCGCACGTTCAGCCGCGACGGCACGGTGGTATGGGGCCGAAGTTTCCGGTGGCGGCTCAGCGACGGTCTCGTCGGCTTTGACTTGCTGCCGGCGTGGCCGAGGGACGGGTACTATCTGGACCCGCAGCCGTTCGATTGCGGCTGTGGCCGCTATTCGCCTTTCAGCGACGACGGCAACGTCGTCGCCGGCTCCCTTCCGGCGAGCAGCGCGCCCGGACCTCAACTGGTTCAGGGATTCATCTGGTCAGATCCCAGCACACTCGACGGCCTTGCGCCGATGTCGGGCACGTCCGCCTGCTGGGTCAGTGCGCTGTCACGCGATGGCACGACAGCTTTCGGCGGTTGCGCCCAGGATCCATACAGCACGCGGACCGCCTTCCGCTGGACCGCTGCAACCGGGATGGTCCCGATTGGCCCGACGGGCGACGACGTCTACTACACCGACACGACCCGGGACGGACGGATCGCCATGGGCCGCAACGGCGTGAACACGTTCTCCCGCTGGACGGCGGACGCGGGCGCTGTCCAGCTGCAGCCATCGTCGAACACGTTCGATCCGGCGCGTTACTCGCTGGCGATGACGGCGGGCAGCCTCGGCGACGACGGCACGTCCATTTACGGCCGCGCCGTCAGAACGGATTTCCAGCCGGGGTTCGAGGAGGAAAGACCCGAAGACGCCTTCCGCTGGAGCGTCGCCGAGGGCTTCGTCCGACTGGGCCCGCAGCCCGGACACGACATCAGCACCGTCACGGCAGCCGCTCCAGACGGCTCGGTACAGGTCGGCATCAGCCGCAGCCGGCGTGGCCCCAGCCTCGCGTTCCTTCCCCAGAGCCTGGTCCTTTGGGATTGCAAGGGCGTCAGGGACATCGTCGCGGAGCTGACCGCCGCCGGTGTCGACCTGCAAGGGAACAACGGCCTCAGCGACGTGGTCCGCGTCTGGTCGGGCGCGAGCATCATGATCGTCGGTTACGGCGTGGTCGGCGGCGTCGCCGGTCTGTTCATCGCGTGGCTGCCTCGGCGATGCTGAGGTGATCAGCGTTAAATGACGGGCGCCGGCGCTACGGGACCCAGCCGGGCAACTCCGAAGCCTGGCGGATCCAGCTGGCCAGCAGCTTCTCGTCCTGCGGGTCGTCCTCGCGGATGTCGAGGTAGCGCACTTCCTTGTGCTTGGACAGGCCGGGCAGCGGCGGGCGCAGCGACGTGCCGCGGAAGAACGTCACCTTGATGTAGTTCGTGAAGCAATGAAAGCTGAGGAACCAGCCCTGGCTTTCGACGTCCCCCGCGCCGTAAAAGGGCGAGTTCCACTTCACGGCCTTGCGCACACCAGGGACGGTGCGCGCGATCAGCGCGTCCAGGCGGCGCCCGACGTCGCGTTTCCAGCCCGGGATGGCCGCGATGTACGCGCGCACGGGCGCCGCACCGTCCGCCTTCGCGATCTGGGGATTGCCGCCCGCGAGCAGCGGGGGCTTTTTCTTGGCCGCCGTTTTCCGTTTCACGGTGAGGTCTCCATGGTCGTTTCCTCCGTGTGATCAGGCGAGCGCCGGCGCTCGCTGCACGCGGCGGAAGAAGTAGTACGAAAGGGCCCCGAGCAGAGCGGTGCCGGCGGCCCAGCCCCACGCCTGCGCGCCGTCGCCCACCGCGAAATGCGCGATGAGCGCGGAGCCGAGGTCGATGGCGAAGCCGGCGTATGCCCATTCCTTCAGCCGCGGCGGCAGCGGCGCGAGCAGCACCGCGATGCCGAGCAGCTTGGCCCACGAGTTCTCCAACCTGAAATAGGCGGGGAAGCCGAGGTGCGTGAACGCCGCTGCCACCTGCGGCAGCCGCAGCTGCGCGTAGGCGGTGAAGGCGATCTCCAGGCAGAAGAGCGCGGTGATGATCCAGAAACCGACGACTGCTTTTCTCGAGCTCGACATGTTCATTCCTCCTTGCGCGGTTACCACTTGGGCAGCTCGACGCCGAACAGCTTCGCGTACTCGGCGTTCAACCGCTGCCAGCCCTCGAACTTCATCACCTCCATCCCGGCCATGCGGCCGATGGCGTCGCCGCCCAGCAGGTGATCCATCACGTCGATGCAGATGTGCCAGCCGGCCGCGCCCATCGAGATGAAGCCGCGGTTGATGCTGGCCCACAACGTCAGGCGCGTGCCGCCGCTGGCGGCTTCCAGCTGCCACCGGACGTCGCCGCCGCCCCAGTTGTACTCGAGCAGGTTGGGCGCCTCGGCGCGCGTGATTGTCGTTTCGGTGACGTTCGGCGAGGGCGCGCCCACCGTCGTGAGCTTCACGGTCGCGCCGGTGGCACCCATGGCGCGGTCGGCGTCGAACGGCGCCCACTCGCGCAGCTGCCCCGGCTCGGTCAGCGCCGCCCAGACCTTCTCCGGCGCGTGGCGCATCTGCCGGGTGAGGACCAGCGTCCAGTTGCGTCCTTCTTCCTTGCGGACCTCCGCGCTGGCCGGGCCCGGTGTGTACTGTTCGCGATTTGTCATCGTTGCCTCCTTTTCTGTCTATCCACCCTTGCCACCCTTCGCTTCTTTCGGCTCGCCCGCGCGGACTCCTCCATGCGGTCGAGGTGGCGTTCGAGCGCATCCACGTGCGCAGACCAGAACCGGCGGAACTGCGCCAGCCAGTCATCGATCTCCTGCAGCGGTTTAGGCGTCAGCCGGTAGACGCGGCGCTGCTCGTCGACCGTGGCTTCCACGAACCCGGCCTCGCGCAGCACGCGCAGGTGCTTCGAGACCGCGGGCTGCGCCATTCCCAGGTGCCGCTCGATCTCCCCCGCGGTCTGCTCGGACGAGACCAGCAGGCTGAGGATCGCGCGTCGGCTCGGCTCGGCGACGATGGCAAAGGCAGATTCCATACCCCTCTATATGCCCCACAGGGCATATGCCTATCAAGGCATATAATGGAGCCGACGTGCAAGCTCTCCGTCTTTCTCAAGCACGTGCGGCTGAAGCGGCGCTGACACGGTAGGTTTGCCGTATGGCCAGATTGCAGGACCTCCTGGGGATCGAGCTTCCGATCATCCAGGCGCCGATGGCCGGCGTGCAGGGCAGCGCGCTGGCCGTGGCGGTCTCGAACGCGGGCGGCCTCGGGTCGTTGCCCTGCGCGCTGCTGGAGGTCGATGCGATGCGCGCGGAGCTGGCGGCGATCCGGGCGCGCACGACGAAACCGTTCAACGTGAACTTCTTCTGTCACGCGCCGGCCGATCCTGACCCCGAACGGGAAGCGGCCTGGCGGGCGGCGCTGGCCCCGTACTTCGCGGAATACGGGATCGACGCGGCCTCGATCCCGTTGGGACCCAAGCGATCGCCGTTCAACGCCGAGGCGGCCGACGCCCTGGCCGACTTCAAACCCGCGGTGGTGAGCTTTCACTTCGGTCTGCCCGCCGCGGATCTTCTGGCGCGCGTGCGCTCCTGGGGCGCGAAGGTCCTGTCGTCCGCCACGACGGTGGACGAGGCGCGCTGGCTGGAGGCGCGCGGCGTCGACGCGATCATCGCGCAAGGGAGCGAGGCCGGCGGGCATCGCGGCATGTTCCTGTCCGACGACGTCGCCACGCAGATCGGCACGCTGGCGCTGGTGCCGCAGATCGCCCGCGCCGTGAAGGTGCCGGTGATCGCCGCGGGCGGGATCGCGGATGCGGGCGGCGTCGCCGCCGCGCGCGCGCTGGGCGCCGACGGCGTCCAGGTCGGGACGGCGTACCTGCTCGCCCCCGAAGCCAGCACCAGCGCCGTCCATCGCGCCGTGCTGAAGACCGACGCCGCGCGCGTCACCGCGCTGACCAACGTCTTCACCGGCCGTCCCGCGCGCGCCGTCGTGAACCGCCTGGTGCGCGAGCTCGGCCCGATGAACCGCGCCGCGCCCGCGTTTCCCCTGCCCGCCTCCGCGATCGCCACTCTCCGCGCCGCCGCCGAGAGCAAGGACAACGCCGACTTCTCACCGCTGTGGGCGGGTCAAAACACCAGCGGCTGCCGCGAGGCCCCCGCCGCCACCATCACCCGCGACCTCGCCGGCGGCTGATCTCCGCGCTAGCGCGCGCCGATGTGGGCGACGCGCTGGGCGAGCGGGCTGTGCGGGTACTCGGCGAGGAAGGCGCGCGCGAGCGAACGCGCGCGCGCGTGGTCGCCGCTGCGATCGATCGCCTCGATCCGCATCGCGAGCGCCTCGGGCAGCAGCATCCCGTGCGGATGGCGCGCGCGGTAACGTTCGAGCAACGTCAGCGCGTGGTCGGGCGCTCCGGCGGCCAGCGCGGCGCGCGCGCCGTCGATCAGCGCGATCTCGTCGCGCAGCGCGCCCGGCCCCGCAGCACCGGCCGGACGCTCGGCGGCGGGCGCGATCGCCGCCGTCGGCGGCGCAGGCCCACGCTCCTCGTGCGGCGACGCGGCGTGCTCGACGACCGGCGGCGGCTCGACGGCGGGTGGCGCAGCGATCGGCGGCGGAGACGACGGCCGCGACAGGAGCAGCACGAGGCCGACCGCTCCGCCCACGCCCAGCGCCGACAGCGCCGCGATCTTCAGCCCCGACAGGCCCGGCTTCGCGGCAGCGGCGGCGTTCGACGACGGGGCGGCGAGCGGGGCGGGCGCACCGATGCCCAGCGCGCGTTCGATCCGCGACACCACCTCGGGTGGCGGCTCCTCCGCCCGCGCGGCGGAGAGCCAGCGCTGCTCGAATTCACTCAGGTCGTTCATGCCTCCCCCTGCTCGCGCCGGATGCGCAGCTCCACGCGCCGGGCCGCCTCGCGGAACGCCTCGCGCGCGAACCGCAGACGCGACGCGACCGTTCCCCGGGGCACGCCCAGCAGCTCCGCGATCTCGAACGACGAGAACTCCGCGATCTCGTGCAGCACGAACACCTCGACAAGCGGGTCATCGACCCGCGACAGGATCTTGCCGATCATGTCCAGCGCCGACCCGCGATCGTCCAGCGTCGCCACGTGCTCGTCGAGGACGTCGACGTCCTCCGTCAGCTCCCAGCGCGCCCGCGTCCGGTGCGCCGCCTGCGCGACGTGAAGCGCGGTGCCGATCAGGAAGGCGCGCTCCTTTCCGACCGCGATGTCGGCCAGGCGCTGCGCGGCGACCAGGAAGACCTCCTGCGTGGCATCGGCGGCGACGTCGGGCGCCAAGCCGCGGCAGCGCAACATCCGCCAGACCACGCCTCGATGCGCCTTGAACATCTGTTCGAGGCGGCCGTGATCGCTGGCGAGTGGCGGAGCGCGGTCCACAGGGGGAGCCGCTATCGCAGCGTGTCGGAGCATCGATTGGTTCGCCCGTCGGGTGATGCAGGGCTGCGGGCTGATTGATCACGGAAACGTCACGGCGGCGCCCAGACCGAAGAAAACGACGATCGGGGGGACGTCGTAGAAGACGTTGGATTGGAAGGCGAACTGGTCGCGGATCAGCGCGACCTGCGGCTCGACCGTCGCGGCGATTTCGACGCGCGGGTGCGGCGACACCGACACCAGCGCCGCCGCTCCCACCCCGGCGAACGGCCGGGACTGCGGGCGGGGAACGAGGACGCCCGTCGCCTCGACGGCGATCCGGCCCGCCGTTCCGCTGGCGCACAGCCGCGCGCGGGCGACAACGGGACCGACACGCAGCGGACATACATGAACAGTCGCCACATCCAGCGCGAAGTCGGCGCCGCCGTCGGCGGACGACCACCCTCCGCGCGCGTGGTGAGCGGCGACGAGCTGCACCTTCAACGCAAACGCCGACGCCGTATCGCGCTCCCAGCCGGCGACCAGCGCCACGCCCGGCATCAGTGACGGGGCGGGTCCGGAGGCGACGCGAAACGCGGCGCCGACGTCCAGGCGGTGAACGGGCGGCGGCGAGGGCGGTTCGGCGGGCGGCGGCGCGACGGTCGACTGGACGACCACCGGCGCAGGTGGCGGCGGTGGCTCCGGCGGCGGCGGCGGCGGCGCTGGTGGCGTGTCATCGGCGCGCGGCGCGGGCGGAGGTGGCGCGGACTTTTCGGCGGGCGGCTCGGGCGGCGGCCGATCGCGCGTCGGCGACGCAGGCGGGGCCGGTTCGTTCCGGGGCGGACTGGCCGGGCGCGCCGGCGGGGCCGCGGGCGGCTGGCGCGCGGCGGCGGCGGGATCCAGCGCCAGCACGACGACCAGCGCGACGGCGTCGGCGATCTCGGCGCACGTCGGCGCGCTGAGATGGCGCTCGGAGCGCGAGCCGTCCGGCCAGACGATCGACAGCGTCGCGGCGAGCGCGCGCGGCGTCGCCGCATCGATCGCCACGCGCAGCGCCGGTCCGGCCGCGCCGTCGTCGAAACGGATCCGCGCCGAGCGGCGCGCGACCAGCTTCACCACCTCCGCCCGGCCGGCGCAGTCCGGCGACCCGGTCACCGCCAGCGATGCCATGACGGGAGGTTCGGAGGTCGCGGCCGCGCGCGCTCGTGCCGACGAGACCGCCAGCAAAGACACGAGCGTCACGACCGCGCGGCGCGCCTGCGTAGCTGACAACGAACGGCGATGCTAGCATCGCCGGGAGGCGCGCGGTGAGGTCTCACAGCTTGTTTCTCGGCATCGCCTGCGCGATCGCCGCCGGCTGCGGCGGCACCGTGGTCGACATCGGCGATCCGAAACCCCCGCCCTATCGGTTCGATGCGCCGCGGCTGCTGGCCGAGCTGGACGCCACGACGTACTCCAACCAGAACCCGACGCTGACCGGCGACCTGCTGGACATCTACTTCACTTCGAACCGGGGCGACACCGCAGCGGACGTCTGGACCGCGCACCGGGCGTCGCGCAGCGATCCCTTCGATCCACCCACGCTGGTCGCGGAGGTCAGCTCACCGCTGTACGAGACCAGCCCCGCGATCTCCGTCGACGGGCTGTCGCTGTACGTCGGATCGGATCGGGACGGCACCACAGGCGGACTGGACATCTGGGCCGCGACGCGGTCGGACCGGAACGCGCCCTGGTCGGCGCTCGAGAACCTGACCGCGCTCAACTCCACCATGAACGACATCCCGCGCCCGCCCGGCCAGCACGGCCTGGTGATGCCGATGGCGTCGGAGCGCGACGTCACCGGCGGCTACCGGACGTTTCTGGCTGTGCGCCCCGACATCAACCAGCCGTTCGACGCGATGGTACTCGTCGCCGGGTTGGTCGGCGGGGACATCCTGGCCGATGCCTTCCTGAGCGACGACGGATTGACGATGTTCTATGCGGCGGCGGCGGGCGGCGCGAAGCCCGATATGTACGTGGCCTGGCGAGCGTCGACGGCGGACCGGTTCTCGCTGCCGACGCCGCTCACCGATCTCAACACCGCCGCCGACGAACGCGATCCGTGGCTCAGCCCCGACGGCACGCTGTTCTACTTCACCTCCGACCGCGGCAACGGCGTGCTGCAGATCTACGAAGCGACGGCTCGTCGTACGCCCTAGTTACCCAGCTCGGCGCGCGGACCGGCGCAGCGCCGCACCAGCGCTTCAGCGTCGGCCGCGCTGTCCAGCTTGTAGCTGTAGAACGTGCCCGGATCGAAGAACGAGAACGTGGTTCCCGTCGACTCTCGCATGCCGGTGGTGTTGCGATAGACGTTGCCCGTCGCGACCAGCGTGCCGGTGTCGTAGTAGTGCGGGTCGTTGACGTTCACGAACGTGCTGTTCTGCAGCACCATGTTGGTCCCGCCGCGCGCGTAGTTGCCGTAGCTCGTGCAGTTCTCCAGCAAGTTGTTGTAGAGGTGCGCGCGCAACACGTTGTCGGTGCTGGGGTTGCGCTGGGTCGTGTCGTGGATCCAGTTGTGGTGGATCGTCATCTGCGCCGTCACGTTGTCCGTCCAGCCGATACCGAACGCCTTGTTGTGGTCCTCGAGGATGTTCCACGACACGGTCAGGTTGGTCGTGTCCATGCGGCTGTCGATCATGCCGTCGCCCAGATGGTGGAAGTGGACGTGATCGATCCAGACGTGATTGGCCGTGTCCATCTGGACGCCGTCGCGATCGCCGCCGTTGTCGCCGCCCTCGTCGTACTGCCCCTCGATGTAGCTGTCCCGGATG
>Ga0207681_10000883_pt1 | contig 19643 bp, 18 predicted proteins | sample KBSS53metaG_FD_184324 | JGI IMG/M metagenome (GOLD analysis project Ga0207681, IMG submission 184324) | Switchgrass rhizosphere microbial communities from Kellogg Biological Station, Michigan, USA - KBS S5-3 metaG (SPAdes) (version 2) | ecosystem: Host-associated > Plants > Roots > Rhizosphere... | reverse complement strand
ACGACGCTCTTCCGATCTGGCGCCCGTCTGTGAGCAACGTCCGGGCCAGGGGGATGTCACGGGAAATCGCGGGCTTCGCGCGCGCGGGCGGCGATCTTCTGGGGAAGGTCTGACACCAAAGGCACACCCGGGACGGGGTGGTTACGGGCAACCCCGCGCGGCGTCGGGCACGCCGGGCGTGCACACCGCGCACTGCGCCCTGATGGACTGCCAGGCCGGGACCGCGACCGCGGCGTCCGGTACGACGGTGACCGATTGGCCCGAGCAGCCGTCCTCGCCCGGGGCGAACTGCCAGCAGGGGCCCGCGCCGCCGGTGCTGGCGCACGGCGCAAGGGTACCCTGGACGAACCCGCCGTGTCCGTCCGGGGTCGTGCTGACGACCGTGCAGTCGTCGCGATCTGTGCCGGGCTGCTTCGCCACGGTGCCGCCGATGCACGGCTTGCCGATGCGGTCGATGATCTTGTCGGCGATGCGGTGGAGGGCGGGCGCGAAGTCGGCGTCGCAGATCGGGAGCACGAGGCCGTTGGAGCCGAACTCGTTCACGAACGCGGTGGTGCGAACCGACGGATCGGCGAAGCTTCCGTCGGTCGCGGTGCACGAATGTGCGATCACGGGCCACGGACCGGGTTCGTCGCTGATGGAAGGCGTCTTCCATTGCACGACGTAGGGCGCCGCCGGGCCGGTGATCGCGGCGACGACGACCTGTGCCGGATCGCTCTTCATTGCCTTGATGCGCGCGGCCGTCTCGGCGACGTTCAAAAGGAGGCCGCCCCCGTCGGAAGGCTGGCAGCTGCTGTAGGCATGCGAGGCGTTGACGTCGTTGTTGGGCGCCAGACGGACTGGGGGCGCGCCATCGCAGATGTGACCGAACTCGTTACAGCGGAAGTTGGCGACCGGACCGAGCGCGGAATCCAGCGTGGTACTGGACGTGGTGTCGAACAGCGGTGAACCGCCGGTCGCCGAGCAGTCGTCCTCGTTCCCTATCAGGACGATGACGAGGTACGCGTCGGGACGGAGGAAGCCGGCGTTCTCGTCGGGCGGCGGCTGGCCGTTGGTGCCCAGCGCGCGCTCGAGGGCCGCAAGGGGTTGCTCGAAGCCGCAGCCTTGTTCGCCCAGCGCGGCAATGCAGGCGAACGTGTCGGAGAGGTTCCCCGTGTAGTTCTTCACGCCGCCGATGTTCGAGATGTACGTCGCGCCCGCATCGAGCCCGGTCGCCGTGCAGGCGCCGCGCGCGGTGTACTGGAAGATGCCGTTCTTGCCGCCCGTCGCGTCGCACCCGGCGATCGAGCCGTCGCCCGCACCCATGTCCGTCGACACGACCGCGATGTGAACGTTGGGCAGCCCGCTGGGAAGACTCTCGAGCGCGTTCATCAGGACAGGAAAGTTCCGGGTGAGGTTGTCCTGCGACAACCGCATCGATGACGAATCGTCGATCACGAACAGCAGGTCGACGTTGCGGTTGACCATCGGTGGGCGGCCCGTGTCGACGACGACGGTGGGCGTCAGCCCGGGGCCGGACAGTGAGCGGTCGGTGCAGGCGAGCAGCGACGGGATGAACGCGGCCAGACCCAGCCACGCGACGGCGGCGGACGGCGATGCGGTGGTTGGCGGGGTCATGGGCAGCCGCGGCCTGGATCGGGGAACATAGGATCGCACAACGAGCAGTTGACCGTCGCGTTCTGCGCGGTCGACGGCGGCACGGCTGGATCCGGCGAGATGTTGACGATCCGGCCGGTCCCGCCCGTCGGGCAGGCGCCCACCGATCCCAGCGACCAGCAGGGCGCGACGTTGCCGTTCTGCGAGCAGGCGGGCACCTTCGTGTCGACGGAAGCTCCGAAGTCGTTCGGCGTGTGGCTGACGACCGTGCAATCGAAGTCTCCCGTGGCGGGATCCGTCGCGATCGTCTGCGTGATGCAGGGGGGCTTCAGCTGCTCGTTGATCAGCGTCGCGATGCGGTCCAGCGAAGGTCCGAAGTCGTCCTCGCAGATCGGCAGCACCAGACCGTTGGCGCCGAACTGGTTGACGAAGTCGACGATGCGGACCGAGGGATACGCGAAGCTCCCGTCGGTGGCCGTGCACGAGCGCGCGATCGCCGGCCACGGGCAGGAGGCGGCGCCGCAGCTGGTGTCGGACCCGGTGGGCGCGGTCCAGGTGACGGTGTAAGGCGTGGCGGGACCGGTGATCGCGGCGACCAGCACCTGCCCGTCGCGCGACTTCAGTCCCTTGATCCGGTTCGCCGTGTCGGCGGCGCCCAGCAGGTAATTCTCCTCCTCGTTCGAACGGCAGCTCGAATAGGTGACCATCGCGTTGACGTCGTCGTTCGGCGCCCTGCGGCTCGGGTGCACGAACTTGCCGGTGCCGTCGTCGCACACGTGGCCGAACTCGTTGCAGCGGAAGTTGATCCTCGGGCCCAGCTGGTCGCCGATGTAGTTGTTCTGCGACTCGTCGAACAGCGGGACGTCGGGGTTCGCCGAGCAGTCGTCCTCGTTGGTGATCAGGATGATGACCAGGTACGCGTCCTTGCGCAGGAAGCCCTGATTCTCCTGGGGCGCTTCGCCGCGGCCGTCCACGCCCAGCGCGCGCGTGATCGCCGCGAACTGGTGCTCGAAGCCGCACCCCTTGTCGCCGAGCGCCGCGATGCACGAAAAGACGTCCTCGATCGCGCCGCTGTAATTCTTCGTGCCGCCGATGTCGGAGATGAACGTCGCGTTCGGATCCAGGTTGGTCACGCACGGCGTCTGGCCGACCGCCGGCTCCGGCGCGGTGAACTGAAAGCGCCCGTTCTTGTTGGTGGCTGGATCGCAGGCCGACCCGCTGTTCGTCCCCATGTCCGACGAGACGACGGCGACATGAATGTTGGGCAAGCCGGGCGGATCCTTGAGGCGCGTCATGAACCGGGGAAAGTTGCGGCGCAGGTTGTCCTGCGATTTCCCCATCGACGACGAATCGTCGACGAGGAACAGCAGATCGACGTTCCGGTTGATCGTCTGCGCGAAGCTCCTGTCGTACGTGTGATCGGGCACGAGCACCGGCCGGTCGAGCGTGCGCGAGGTGCACGCGTACAGCACGGGAACGAACGCGACCAGGGCCAGCCAGCACAGCGCGCGGCGCCAGCGACGGGAATGAAACGCCATGACGAACCTCCTGCAGCCCGTCACAGCAACCGCCACGCCAGCGGCGATCCGCGCGGAATCGCGGCCGCCGGCGCCGCGTCGCAAATCAGGTTGGCGCCGCGCCAACCAATTCAGTTGGCGCGCGCTTCAGCGAACGACGCGCGCGATGCCGCAGAACATCTGGCCGGCGAAGTAGCGTGCGTTGGGTGGGTCGGCGACGCGCTTGGACCGCAGGAAGCTGTTCGCGATCTCGCCGCGCTCGTTGCGACGCAACATCGGGTGCGCCGGATCGACGACGCTGCGCCGGACCTGACCGGCGCGCGCCTCGAGGAAGATGATGCGGCCGTCGGGCTCGACGCTCTCGACCAGGCCGGCGTGATCGGTCACGTCATCGCAGTCCGGATCGGCGTCGGTCGCGCGCGTATCGAAGAACACGACGTCGCCCTGGCGGGCGCGCTCCGCCGACACCGTATCGTGCGTGGCGCGCAGGTAATGCCACAGCGCGCGCGTGCTGCCGTCGGTCCCGAAGCGAAGGCCCCGGTCGCGCAGCGAACGCTCGACGAACGCAGCGCCGTCGGCGCGCGGTGACGCGCCCTCGACGCGCGCGGCGGCGACGATCGGCGCGCGGAGCCGGCGCACCCGCGGGTGTGGCGAGGACGCCGCGCAACCACCCAGGCCAGACAGACCGACGACGGTCGCGACGGCGATCAGGACCTCGACCAACTTCAGCCCCTCCCCCGTCCGCTTTCGTCTCCGCAGCCTTCGTGGCGTCATCGGGCGATCGTAGGTTGATGTAGGATATGTGTCCACATTTCCACCAAAATAATCCTGTCGGGCCGCGGGGTTCGGCTGTCCCGGGATAACGTCATCGCGTGGCGGCGCCGCGCTTCCCGGTCGCGATCTTCGTCTTCGCCTTCCTGGGCTGGACGTTCGATTTCTACGACCTGGTCCTGCTCGGGTTCCTCAAGGACGGCGTCGTGCACGACCTCGGGATGTCGCACGCCATGGAGGGGTGGCTGCTGGGCGCGGGCCTGGGCGCGTCCGGTTTCGGCGGCCTGGTCGCCGGCGCGCTCGCCGACCGTTTCGGCAAGCGGCGCGTGCTCGCGGGGACGGTGCTGATCTATTCCGTCGGGTCGGCGATCTGCGGATCCGCGCCCACGGCGCTGGTCTTCTTTCTCGGGCGGATCGTCCAGGGCATCGGCATCGGCGGCGAATGGGCGATCGGCCACGGCATGCTCGCCGAGGCGGTGCCGCCCTCGTTCCGCGGCCGCGCCGCCGCGTTCCTGCAGGCGGGCGAACCGTTCGGCGTCTTCATCGCCGCGATCGTCGGCTATCTGGTCCTGCCGCGCGTGGGCTGGCGCGCGGTGCTGATCGGTTCCAGCGCCACCGCGCTGCTGGCCGTCGCCGTGCGCGCCTCGTCGCACCTCCCCGACGAGCCGTCGCGGGCGCACTCGATCCTCGCCGAGCTGCGCACCGCCGCGCGCACCGCCGGCCTGCCCGGTCGATTCGTGCGCGCCTGGCTGCTGGGCGTGTTCAAGCTGGGCACCTACTGGAGCTGCTACACGTGGCTGCCCAGCTTCCTCTCGAAGCAGATGCACCAGAGCATCGGCCGCTCGCTGACGTGGATGATCACGGCGCAGGTCGGGCAGTTCCTGGGCATGCTCAGCTTCGGCGCGGTGTCGGATCGGCTGGGGCGGCGTCCCGCGTTCGCGCTTTATTCAGTGCTGACGGCGGCCGCGATCGGGACGCTGGCGGCCAGGTGGGCTGAGCTGCTGCCGCACCCGGCGCTGTTCTGGGCGGTGATGTTCGCGCTGGGCGTCGGCTCGGGGTGCACGGCCGGGTTCGGCGCACTGCTCGCCGAGCTCTACCCCACGGAGGTGCGGACCGCCGCGATGGGCGCGACGTACAACCTCGCGCGCACGGCACAGCTCGCGACGCCCGTCGTGGTCGGCGTCGCGGTCGCGCACTGGGGCCTGGCGGGCGGGCTGGGCGTGCCGACTCTGCTCGCGCTGGCGACCGCGTCATGGGTGTGGGTGCTGCCCGAGACGCGCGGCATCGCTCTACCGCGGCTCGCGTCGTCGACGGCGCGCAGCGACGGGTTACAATGACGATGATGAAAGAAGTCGTCATCGTCTCAGCCGCGCGCACACCGATCGGATCATTTCAGGGCGCGCTGGCGTCGCTGTCCGCGCCCAAGCTGGGCGCCATCGCCATCAAGGAAGCGCTCGCGCGCGCCCGCATCTCGGGCGATGCGCTCGGCGACATCGGCGAGGTGTACATGGGCTGCGTGCTGCCCGCCGGCATCGGCCAGGCGCCCGCGCGGCAGGCGTCGATCGGCGCCGGCGTCCCCGACAAGGTCGGGGCGGTCACCGTCAACAAGGTGTGCGGTTCCGGCCTGAAGGCCGTCGTGTACGGCGCCAACGCCATCGTGGCGGGCGAGCACGACATCGTCGTCGCGGGAGGCATGGAATCGATGACCAACGCGCCCTATCTGCTGCCAAAGGCGCGCGAGGGTTTGCGGCTGGGACACGCCCAGGTGATCGACTCGATGATCAACGACGGGTTGTGGGACGCGTACAAGAGCCAGCACATGGGCGACTGCGCCGAGCTGTGCGCCAAGGAGAAGGGCATCACGCGCGCCGATCAGGACGCGTTCGCCGCCGAATCGTACCGGCGCGCGCTGCGCGCGCAGGCCGAGGGCAAGTTCAAGGGCGAGATCGTCCCCGTCGAGATCGCCCAGCGCAAGGGGCCGCCCACCGTCGTCGGCGACGACGAGGAGCCAGGGCGCGGTGACGTCGCCAAGCTGGGCGCGCTGCGCCCGGCGTTCCAGAAGGACGGCACGGTCACGGCCGGCAACGCGTCGTCGATCAACGACGGCGCGGCGGCGCTGGTGCTGGCGGGCGCCGACACCGCGGCGGCGCGCGGCTGGAAGCCGATCGCGCGCATCGTCGCCGTCGGCGGATACGCGCAGGCCCCCGAGTGGTTCACGACGGCGCCGGCGGGCGCGATCGAACGCGTGCTCGCGCGGGCAGGCTGGAGGAAGGACGACGTCGATCTCTGGGAGATCAACGAGGCGTTCGCGGTGGTGTCGATCGCGAACAACAAGCTGCTGGGCCTGGACCCGGCGCGCGTCAACGTGTGGGGCGGCGCTGTGGCGCTGGGACACCCGATCGGCGCGTCGGGCGCGCGCGTGCTGGTCACGTTGCTGGCCGCGCTGCGCGACGCAGGCAAGCGCCGTGGGGTCGCCTCGCTGTGCATCGGCGGTGGCGAGGGCATCGCAGTCGCCGTCGAGTTGATGGCCTGAGTCACCTACTCGTCTAGGGCGCGGACGCCTCGCGCGGCGCGCCCGTCACGCGCCAGATCGTATTGCCGACGTCGTCGGCGACCAGCAGCGCGCCCCGGCCGTCGATCGCGACGCCGACCGGGCGGCCGTAGGCGTCGCCCTTGGGACTCAAGAAGCCCGCCAGCACCGGGATCGGATGACCGCTCGGTCTGCCCTGCTTGAACGGCACGAATACGACCGTGTAGCCCGTGAGCGGCTTGCGGTTCCACGATCCGTGCTCGCCGACGAACATGCCCTCGGCAAACTGCGCGGGCAAATCTCCCGGCGTTGCGCGCGCCAGTCCCAGCGCGGCGACGTGCGCGCCCAGCGCGTAGTCGGGCACGATCGCGGTTGCGACCAGGTCGGGACGCTGCGGCTTGACCCGCTGGTCGACGTTCGATCCGAAGTAGCTGTACGGCCATCCGTAGAAGCCGCCGTCCTTCACTGAGGTCAGGTAGTCGGGCGGAAGATCGCTGCCCAGTTCGTCGCGTTCGTTCACCACCGTCCACAGCGCGCCGGTCTTCGGCTCCCACGCCAACCCGTTCGGGTTGCGCAAACCGGACGCAAACACACGGTGGGCCCCCGTCAGGCGATCGATCTCCCAGATCGCGGCGCGCTCCGCCTCGACCGCGATTCCGTTCTCGCCGACGTTGCTGTTCGAACCGACGGTCGCGTACAGCTTGGCGCCATCGGCGCCGGCGATCAGGTTCTTCGTCCAGTGATGGTTGATGCGGCCCGCCGGCAGATCGCAGAGCTTGGTGGCGGCAGCGGTGATGCGCGTGTCGCCTGCCGCGTAGGGAAAGCGAACGATCGCGTCCGAGTTGGCGACGTAGAAGTCGGTGCCGATCAGCGCCATACCGAACGGCGAGTGAAGATTGTCGAGGAACGTCGTACGCGTCTCCGCGTCGCCGTCGCCGTCGGCGTCGCGCAGCAGGGTGATGCGGTTTGCGCTCGCGCCGGCCGACCCCGCCCTCTTCATCGTCTGCTTCATCAGCCAGCCCCGCACGCCCTTGGCATCGTCCGGCTTGGGCGGCGCGTTTGTCTCGGCGACCAGGACGTCGCCGTTGGGAAGAACGTAGAGCCAGCGCGGGTGAGCGAGATCGGTCGCGAAGGCGTCGACTTCCGTGCCCGTCGCGCTCGCCGGCTTCGCGCCCGGCGGCCAGCCGAGCGCCGGTGCGATCTCCACCGTCGGGACCAGCGCCTTCTTGGGCGGCGGCAACGTCGGCGCCGGACCGACGTCGGCCTCCCGCGGGAGACTGGCCTTCTCGCAAGCCGCGCCCGCGAGCAGCACTGCCGCCGCGTAAAGAGCCCGTTTCATCCCGCCATCCTTAGTCCCCATCGCGTTCGCGCAAGGCGGCTTCAACCGCCGCCGGGGCGGGCCGGCGCGATCGGCGAACCGCTGGGCGCCTGCGATTCCTTCGGCGGCGGTTCCAGCTGGACATCGCGCGGTACGATGACGCCGCCGCGTTGCAACGGGACGGCCGGCAACCCGGCGTCCGGCGAAGTCGGGACGCCGGTGACGCTTCGAGGCGGCGATTCGTTGATCACCTTGGGCCCGCAACCGGCGACCAGCGCGGCCCAGGCGACCAACATCAGCGTGCGTGCGAATGACGCGGTCACCATTCCGACAACCTGCGCACGACCCGCGCCCGAGCCAGGGGCCACCCCGACGAAACGATCGGGGTGGGCGGCGTGGGCCCCGTCGGGACCGCCGTCGCCAACTTCGCCCCTGTCGAGCGATTTGCGCTAGATTCCGTCCCCCTGCCATGTCCGCTCCCGCACGCGGTGTTCTAGACGGCATCACCCGCATCGGCGTCGTCGGCGCCGGCCAGATGGGCCGGGGCATCGCGCAGCTGGCGGCGTCGCACGGGTTCGCGGTGACCCTGGCCGACGCGCAGCGCGAGATCGCCGAGCGCGGGCGCGCGACGATCGGGCAGCAGCTGGCGAAGCTGGTCGAGAAGCAGAAGGTGACCGCCGCCGATCGCGATCAGATCCTGGCGCGCATCCAGCCGACGGACCTTTACGGCGGCGACCTGGAGGCGGCCGACTTCGTGGTCGAGGCCGCGACCGAGAACTTCACGACCAAGCGCGAGATCTTCGAGGCCCTGGATCAGGCGTGCCGCGGCGGCGTCATCCTGGCGACCAACACGTCGTCGATCAGCATCACGGCGATCGGCGCGGCCGTCACGCGGCCCGAACGGGTCATCGGCATGCACTTCATGAACCCGCCGCCGCTGATGAAGCTGGTCGAGATCATCCGCGGCCTCGCCACCACCGACGCCACCTACGAGACCACGCGCGCGCTGGCGGAACGGCTGGGCAAGGAGACGGTGGTCTCGCGCGACATCTCGGGCTTCATCGTGAACCGCGTGCTGATGCCGATGTTGAACGAAGCGTGCTTCGCGCTTTACGAGGGCATCGGATCGGTCGACGATTTGGACAAGGCGATCCTGTTGGGGCTGAATCATCCGATGGGGCCGTTCGCGCTGATGGATCTGATCGGTCTCGACACGACGCTGGCGATCCTCGAGGTCCTGCACCGCGACCTCGGCGATCCCAAGTACCGTCCCTGCCCGCTGCTGCGCCAGTACGTCGCGGCCGGCTGGCTGGGGCGCAAGAGCGGCCGCGGGTTTCATCATTACGGCGACGCCGCGAAAACGCCGGGGCCGGTCCGATGACCGCCGCGCCGGGCGGTGAACCTTTGGTGCGGGACGCGCGCGACGGCGCCGTCGTCACGCTGACCGTCAACCGGCCGGCCGCGCGCAACGCGCTGGACACTGCGACGGTCGACGCGCTCACCGCGGCGTTCGAGGCGATCGATCGCGACACCAGCGTCCGCTGCGCGATCCTGACCGGCGCAGGCGACCGCGCCTTCGTCGCCGGCGCGGACATCAAGGCGATGGCGGAGCTGGATCGGGACGGCGCGCGCGCCTTCTCCGAGCGCGGCCACCGCATGGCGGACGTGATGGAAGGGATCCGCGTGCCGATCATCGCGGCCGTGAACGGCTGGGCGCTGGGCGCGGGCTGCGAGCTGGCGCTGGCGTGCGACTTCATCTACGCGGCGCGTACGGCGAAGCTGGGCATGCCCGAGGTCGGCCTGGGCGTCATCCCCGGCTTCGGCGGCACCCAGCGCCTCGCCCTGCGCGTCGGCGTGGCGCGCGCCCGCGAGCTGATCTTTTCGGGCGTGATCATCGACGCCGACGAGGCGCTGCGCATCGGCCTCTGCAACGCCGTCACCGCGCCCGAGGAGCTGATGCCGCGCGTGCAGGCGCTGGCCGCGCAGATCGCCGGGCACGCGCCGCTGGCCGTCGAAGCGGCGAAGCAGACCGTGACGCCCGGCCAGCCGCGCGGCGCCGACGAACCGCTGGCCACCGCGCTGGCGGTCGAGCGCGAGCGATTCGCGGGCCTGTTCGCAACCCAGGATCAAAAGGAAGGCATGCGAGCGTTCATCGACAAGCGACAGCCGACATGGAAAGGCGCATGAACTTCGACCTGTCATCCGAACAGCAGTTGATCCAGAACACCGCGCGCGAGCTGGCGACGCGCGAGATCGCACCGCGCGCGTCGGAGATCGACCGCAGCCACAAGTTCCCGCGCGACATCTTCGCGCGGCTGGGCGAGCTGGGCCTGCTGGGCGTCATGCTGCCCGAACGCTGGGGCGGCGCCGGCGGAGACACGCTCTCGTACGCGGTCGCGCTGGAGGAGATCGCGCGCGCCTGCGCGTCGACGGCGGTCGCGATGTCGGTGCAGTGCTCGCTGGTGTGCGCGCCGATCCTCCACGACGGCAACGACGCCCAGCGCGCCCGCTGGCTGCCCGACCTGGCCGCCGGCCGCAAGATCGGCTGCTACGCGCTGTCCGAGCCCGAGGCCGGATCGGACGCGAAGGCGCAGCGCACGCGCGCCGCCAAGACGGCGGACGGAAATGGCTGGGTGCTGAACGGGACCAAGAACTTCATCACCAACGCGCCGGTCGCCGACGTGATGCTGGTGTTCGCGACGACGGATCCGGCCAAGGGCAGCAAGGGCATCACGGCGTTCCTGGTCCCGATGGATACGCCCGGCCTCAAGATCGGCAAGGACGACGACAAGCTGGGGATCCGTGGCGCGCCGTCGGCGCAGGTATTCCTGACCGACTGCGCCGTGGGCGACGACGCGCGCCTGGGCCCGGAGGGCGACGGCTTCAAGATCGCGATGCGCGCGCTGGAGGGCGGGCGCATCGGCATCGCCGCGCAGGCGCTGGGCATCGCGCGCGCCGCGTTCGAGGACGCGACACGCTACGCGCTGGAGCGCAAGACGTTCGGCCAGCCGATCGCCGAGCACCAGGCGATCCAGTTCAAGCTGGCCGACATGCGCACGGAGATCGACGCCGCGCGCCTCTTGCTGTGGCGCGCCGCGGTCAGCAAGGATCGCGGCGGGCGCTACGGCCGCGACGCCTCGATGGCCAAGCTGTTCGCGTCCGAGGTGGCCAACCGCGTCGCCAAGGAGGCCTTGCAGGTGTTCGGCGGCTACGGCTACCTGACCGACTTCCCCGCCGAACGGCACTACCGGGACGCCAAGATCACCGAGATCTACGAGGGAACCAGCGAAATCCAGCGTCTGGTGATCGCTTCGGCCTTGCTCAAGGAATGATCCAGGCGCTAAGTTTCGCCAACCGGACCCCAGGAGGGACGTCGCCATGGGCAAATTCTCCAAGCTGATGCTCGCAGCGCAGCTCGCCGCGCTGGCCGCTCTGTTCACCGTCACGACCGGCTGCGCGGAAAGCTCCGCGGGCGGAGGCGGCGGCGTCAACGTCGTCAAGGGTCCCGAGGAACGGTCGTCGGGAGAGAAGGGCATTCCGCCGGACAAGGAGGCGGAGGTCCAGTTGCTGCTGCAGCAGCGCAACCCGTCGACGCTGAAGTGCTACTCGGACGTGCTGAACGAGAAGCACGATCGCGCGTTCAAGGGGACCGTCATCGTCCTGCTCAGCCTCGAGCCGTCGGGCGGTCAGTCCAAGGCGGCCGATGTGAAGATCATCGGTGGCACGATGACCGACAAGGAAGTGACGAGCTGCGTGGTCGACAAGCTGAAAGAGTTCGACTACCCCGAGATCCAGGCCGCCGGCACGATGCAGTACGTCTACCGGTTCGAACCGGCGTACTGATTGAGTAGGGGGGACCGCCCGGCGGCTTGAACGCCGCATCCTTGGCGCAGCCTTATCCGCCGCCTCTGCGTCCCCCCTGGCCCCCGCTGCTCGACGCGGCAAAGCCGCGTCTCCCAGCCATCCGGCATTCAAGCCGCGCCGAAGCCGCGTGCACGCAGGTAAGTTAAGGACCCTTACACGTAGAGCGTGGCGCAACACTTTCGTTGACGGTGGCGCAACAGGAACACCCCTAAGTAACCGTCGGCAAAAAAGAATTACGGGAACTTCCGGTTCCGCCGATTGTCAGAATGGGGCGGCGGCGCCGGGCTCACCTGGTTCTTTTTTTCCCCCCAAAGGTGTTCATGAAGCGAGCGGCTCTACTGGCGATCTTACTGGCGGGCGCAGGGTGCGGGAGCGACAAGGCGGCACGGACCGAAGGCGGTCCCGAGCACGCCATGAAGCACCGGTCGTCCGGCGGCATTCACGCGGCCGATCCGAACCCCGCCGGCATGACGGTCGACAACGAGCTCGGCGTGCTCGACACGGAAGACGTCGAGGCGACCATGAAGGATCACTTCGACGAGATCCGCGGCTGCTACCACCGTGCGGGCAAGGCGCAGCGCTACGCCGGCGGGCGCGTGATGCTGCGCTTCCTCGTCGGCGGCGACGGCATCGCGCAGGACGTGCTGGTCATCGAATCGACGCTGGGCAACTACGACGTCGAACGCTGCCTGGTCGAGGTGGGCCGCCGGATCGCATTCCACGCCCCCACGGGACACAAGTCGACGACGTTCGAGTACCCGGTCGAGTTCCGCTCGACAAACCAGCTCGCGGTGCTGGACGCCGATGGGATCAAGGTCGATCACGATCTCTCGGTGCTCATGCCGCAGCTCGCGGTCTGCGGCCAGCTCGCGGCCCTGGACGCGAGCGCGATCATCTACATCGAGCCGAACGGCTTCCCCGGATCGGTCGGGCTGGCCGCCGGTACCACGCTGGACGAGGACGTGGGTGACTGCATGGTGCAGACGATCCGCCGCTGGAAGATGTCGGCGACGCTGCCCGGCCACGTCATGCGCGCGTCGTTCAACATCCCGCCCGTGATCGCGACGGCCGAAGCGACGCCGCGCCGGTCCCAGGGCGCCGGCCACCGCCGCCGTCGCTAGCTAGCTCGTCGGCGGCGCGCCCGCGGCGGCGCGGAGCTTGGAGTGCTTGCGCCCGTAGAAGGCGTAGATGCACAGGCCGATCAACAGCCAGACGCCCAGCCGGGTCCAGTTGGTCCAGCCCAGCCCGAAGATCATCGCGCCGCACACGATGATGCCCAGGATCGGAAACAACGGCACCAGCGGCGTCCGGAAGTCGCGCTGCAGCTCGGGCTGCTTGACGCGCAGGATCCAGACGCCCGCGCAAACGATCATGAACGCGAACAGCGTGCCGATGCTGGTCATGTCACCGACGATGTCCTCGGGGATGAATCCCGCGAACGCGCCGACCAGCAAGAAGAAGATCAGGTTCGACTTGTACGGCGTCTGGAACTTCTTGTGCGTCTCGGAGAACACCGCCGGCACCAGACCATCGCGGCTCATGGCGAAGAAGACGCGCGACTGTCCCAGCAGCATCACCAGGATCACCGACGAGAAACCGGCCAGGATCGCGACGGTCACGAACGTCGCCAGCCAGCCGTACCCGTGCATGTACCGCTCGATCGCGAACGCCACCGACGCTTCCTTGCCGTGCGTGCGGAAGTCCTCGATCGTCGCGATGCCCGTCAGCACGTGCGCGAACAGGATGTAGAGCACGGTGCAGATCGCCAGCGATCCCAGGATGCCAATCGGCATGTCGCGCTTGGGCTTGCGCGCCTCCTGCGCCGCCGTCGACACCGCATCGAAGCCGATGAACGCGAAGAACACGACGCCGCCCGCGCCCAGGATCCCCATCAGCCCGCCGTAATGGTGGGACACGTGCTGCGCGTCGACGAAGGTGCCCGCCGGCGGGATGTAAGGGACGTGGTTGGCCGGGTTGATGAAGCCCCAGCCGAGGGCGATGAACAGCACGACGATCGAGACCTTGGTGATCACGATCAGGCCGTTCACGAACGCCGACTCGCGGATGCCGCGGATCAGCAGCAGCGTCAGCATCAGGACGATGAAGATCGCCGGCAAGTTGATGATCCCGTGGGTGAGGACGCCGGTCACCTTGTCGACCCCGCTCTCGAGCGGCGAGTGACACCAGGCATACGGGATGTGCATGCCGAACTTCTCGAGCAGCTTGTTGAAGTATTCGCTCCAGGCGATCCCGACCGTCGCCGCGCCGATCGCGTATTCGAGGATCAGGTCCCAGCCGATGATCCAGGCGGCCAGCTCGCCCATCGTCGCGTACGCGTAGGTGTACGCGCTGCCCGCCATCGGGATCATCGACGCGAACTCCGCGTAGCAGAGGCCCGCGAACGCGCTGCCCACCGCCGCGACGATGAAGCCGATCGTGACGGACGGCCCAGCGTTGTTGGCCGCGGCCGCCGCCGTGCGCACGAACAGGCCGGCGCCGATGATGGCGCCGATGCCGAGCGCGACGAGGTCGAACGGCCCCAGCGTGCGCTTCAGGCCGGCGTGGCCTTCGGCCTCGGCGCGCAGCTGCTGGACCGACTTGATGCCGAACAGTGGGTTACCCACCGGTCTTCCCTTCCCGCGCGGCCGAGCGAAGCATCGCGATCGCAGTGTAGACCACCACCGCGACCACCAGCCACTTCACCGCGTACAGCGGCAGCTCCTTGACGATCAGGCCGGCGATCAGCGCGGCGGGCGTCCCCGCTATCGTCAGGCCCAGCGCCGCCTTCAGGTCGTAGCGCCCGGAGCGCACGAACCGCACGGACGCCGCCGGCATCAGGAACGCGCACGACCCCATCATGATCGGAAACGCCACCTTGTCGTTCATGCCCAGGAACGCCACCAGGATCATGCACGGGGCGTAGAGCCCGATCCCCAGCGTCATCAGCGCGCCGAGCAAGAAGTTGCCCGCGATGCCGATCGCCAGCCGCGGTCCCGCCAGCGCGATCGCATCGCCGCCGCCCGGCATGAACCCGGTCACGCGCGCGACCATGATGCCCGCCGCCACGAACAGCAGCGTGCCCATGCCGACCTGGATGCGCCGCCGCGGCCAGCGCGAGACCAGCCCCGCCCCCAGCCACGCGCCCGCCACCGCCGCGCCGATCATCAACACCAGCGTCGACATGTCGACCTCGACGACGGCGATGAAGATGAACGCCTCGGCGAAGGTGGGAACGGTGTGTCCCACGTTCAGCGTCCCCGGAATGTTCTTGTCGTCGACGACCCGACCCAGCTTGAACAGCGACGTCGTCGTCGCGAACGATCCGATCCCCAGGGTGTCGAAGAAGTCCGTCACCGCGCCGATCACGAACAGCACGGGCGTCGGCCAGCCCTCCCACTTTGCGCGCGCCTGCCGGTACCAGAAGATCGCGAACGCGACCGCGACCGCCGCGAGCACGAAGAAGAGAGCCGTCTTCGCCTCCATCGCCCTCGATTCTTACCCCGGAACGCACATCGAGTCGCGAATTCAATGCTCTCTGGTTGCGGTAGAGCCGCCCGTTCGGTCCGTGCCGCCGCGGTGCGCATCGGCGGTACACTGGTGGCGATGGGTTCGCGGGACGGTTCGACCCGGAGCACGCAAGCCAGCGCCGACAAGGGTAAACGGCGGCGTGGACCCGCTTCGAAGGCGCGCGAACGCATCCTGCTGGTGTGCGCGGCGTTGATCCTGCTGTTCGCGCCCAGCGACGTGTACGCGCTGGGCTATTTCAGCTGGGGCCCGCTCATCGTCCGGATGGAATGGGCGGGCAGCATCCTGGTGACGGTGCTGGCGCTGCGCCGGGTGGAATCGCACGGCGTGCCGATCATCCTCAACGCGCTGGCGATCCTTTCGACGGTCCTTTACGGCGCGCTCGCGCATCTGACGGGCGGCGCCGGCAGCCCGCTGTTCCACTGGATCCTGGCGCTGCCGATCGTCGTCGCCCTGGTGCTGCCCGACCTGCCGGGCGCGGCGGTCGGCTGCGGTCTGACGCTGGTGATCTACGGCGCCGCGATCCTGGGTCTGGCGGGCGAGCCGGTGACGACGATCGTGCGGTGGATGGCCCAGGCGGTGGTGGTCACCTCGCTGGTGTACACGGTGTCGTCGACGTACCGCCGCCTGCGCATGCGCGAGCCGCCGCCGCCCGACGTCCAGGACGTCGCCGCCGCGCGCGTGCGTGCCTCGGAGGCCGCCGTCGCGGCGCGCGACGAATTCCTGGCGGTCGCGGCGCACGAGCTGCGTACGCCGCTGACGTCGATGCTGCTTCACATCGAGGCCATCGAGCGCACGCTGCCGATCGAGACGGCGCCCGAGGCGACGATGCACGTACCGCCCACCGAGCAAAAGCGCATCGCCGCGGTGGCGCGGCAAGCGCGGCGGCTGTCCGGGCTGATCGACAGCATGCTGGACGTCTCGAAGCTGACGGGCGGGCACCTGTCGCTGGAGCTGGGCGAGGTCGATGTGGCGGCGCTGGTCCGCGAGGTCGTGGCGCGGTTCGCGCCCGACGCGGCCGCCGCCGGCTGCCCGCTGACGCTGCGCCTCGATCAACCAGTCCTCGGCGTGCTGGATGCCACGCGCATGGATCAGATCGTGACGAACCTGATCGCCAACGCGCTGAAGTACGGCGCCGGCGCGCCCGTCGAGATCGGCGTCGAGGGCGACGAGCAGGTGATCCGGATAAACGTTCGCGATCACGGCATCGGCATCTCGCCCGCGGACCAGAAGCGAATCTTCCTCCGCTTCGAGCGCGCCGCCGACGAGCGCCAGTACGCGGGCGCGGGCCTGGGCCTGTGGATCACCAGCGAGCTGGTCAAGGCGCTGGGCGGCCGCATCAGCGTCCACAGCGTCCGCGGGGCGGGGGCCTTCTTCACCGTCGTGTTGCCGCGGCGCCCCTCCACGCTGGTGGAACGCCGCAGCACCAGCCGTCCCGCCACCAGCTAAAGAAGGTTTGAGGTATATATCCCGGCCCGATGCCGTCCCTGGATCTCGCGTCGTATCCGCTCGCCGCGCTGGCCGATCAGATCGGCACGCCGTTCTTTCTCTACGACGGCCGTGAGCTGGCCCGCCGGCTGGCCGACATCACGGCGCTGACGGCCGGCGACGCGCTGCAGGCGCGCTACGCGATGAAGGCGAATTCGAACCGCAAGGTGCTGGAGGCGGTGCGCGCGGCGGGTCTTTGGATCGACGCCGTCAGCGGCAACGAGGTGCTGCGCGCCCGGCGCGCCGGGTTCGCGATGGGGGCGCGGCCTCCGGTCGTCATGTTGACCGCCGACGTGTTGCGCGACAACGCGCTGACCGTCGTGCTGGAGCACGGCGTGATGCCCAACATCGGATCACCCGCGATGATCGACGAGCTGCGCGGCGCCGGCTACGGCGGACCGATCGCGGTGCGCGTGAACCCGGGCTTCGGTCACGGGCACGTGCAGTCGTGCGATACGGGCGGACCGTCGTCGAAGCACGGCATCTGGCACCAGACGCTGGCCGCGCTGAGCGAGCGCGCCGAGGGCGCGCGGCTGCCGATCGTCGAGCTGCACGCGCACATCGGCACCGGCCCGGACGTTCGCGAATTCGACGAGAACCTGCGCCGGCTGGTCGAGCTGATCGCCGGCGTGCTGCCGCAGTTCTCCGACGTCGAGGCGGTGAACCTGGGCGGCGGCATCCCCCACCCCTACCGGCCCGGCGCGCCCCGTTACGACCTGGGCGGCTTCCGCAGCTTGCTGGTCGAAGCGGCCGCGCGCCTGGCGTCGGCCGGGCGCCGCCCGATCCGCGTCGAGATCGAGCCGGGCCGCTATCCCGTCGCGGGCGCGGGCCTGCTCGTCTGCCGGGTGAAGGACATCAAGCAGACCGAGACCAACACGAAGGGCCCGGGCCAGTCGTTCATCATGGTCGACGCCGGCTTCAACGACCTGGTGCGCCCGGCGATGTACGGCTCGTATCACCACATCTCGATCGTCGGCCGCGGCGCGGGTCGCGCGGAGGAGCCGTTCGTTGTCGCCGGCCCGCTGTGCGAGAGCGGCGACGTGTTCACGCGCGACGAGCACGAGCTGCTGGACCCGCGCCCGCTGCCCCGCCCCGAGCCGGGCGATCTGCTGGTGCTGCACGACGCCGGCGCGTACGGCGCGGCGATGAGCTCGAACTACGTATCGATCGGACGCGCGCCGCAAGTGTTCTGGGACGACGGCCGCGCGACGCTGGTGTCGCGGCGCGAGACGCTGGACGACGTCGTCCGCGCCGAGTGCAACGAACCGCTGCTTTAACGATTGCAGAGCAGGAACGACGCCTGCACCGGGATCGCGAAGCTCACGGTCATGTGGCGGCGGGCCCCGGCGCTGCTGGCGCAGTCGAGGGTGAGGCCGCCTATTGCCGTCGCGACCTGGGCGGGCGGCGGGGTCGCCGGCGACGGCAGACCCAGGCTTCCGCTGCCCGCGGTGATCACGCAGTGGCTTGCGTCGGGCAGGATGAAATCGCCTGTCACACCCGTCTCGCGGAAGGACGCGGCGAGGCAGCCGGGCGCCATCGTCGCAGAGCCCGGGTCCGCGCAGCTGTAAACGTCGACCGATTGAAGCACCGGGCCGTTGCACCCGTACAGGGCCCGGGCGTAGGCACCGTTGCTCGGACCCAATCTCGTCGCGACCGGAAACATCATCTCGGTGGTCTCGCCGGTCAAGTCGTCAGTCGCCCACAGCCCGAGGGAGGTCGGCGACGAAGCCAGCGACTCGATCTGAACCGTGACGTCGCCCCAGGTGTAAGACTGTTCGGGCGTGCCTCCCGAGCCCCCGACGCCGCTGCCGCCAGCGCCGGTCGTACCCGCCACGCCGGACCCGCCCGTTCCCGGATCCCCGGCCAGGGCGCCGCTGCAACCGACGACGGCGACGCCGGCCAGCAGGACGAGGCCCAACGACCACACTCGCGACATACCCTAATGGTGCCCGAAAACGCCGGGATCCGGTCAACTTACTGGCGCTGCCAGAAGGCGCCGTCGGGAATCAGGGCCTCGCCGTCCACCAGCTTGATCACGTTGGTGATGCTGATGCTCGCGTCCCCGGTGGTGGCGCGAAACGTGTCGGCGGACTCGGTGACCCAGGTGCCGTCGGTGATGGTGGGCTCACTGCCGTCAGAATGCGTGACCACCCAGTGGAACGTCCCGTCGGCGCGGAACTCGCGCGTCGCGACGCCGCCCTCGGCGGGCGCGGATGGGTCGTCCACGTTCTCGATCTTCGTCGTCTGCGTCCACACGCCGACGATCCCGTCGTGGCCGGCCGGCGCCCGCATCGCGTGCGACGAGAACACCGTCCCGTTCGCGTAGTAGGTGAAGGTCACGCGCACGGTTCCCGGCACGTGGGTGTTGGTCGCGGTGGCAACCACGACGCCGTCCGAAACCGTGTACGTCCCGGTGACGTGATCCTCCTCGTCGCGCGCGTCCGGCTTGTTCTCGTCGAACGTCATCGTGCCGTCCGCGGTGAACGCCCACTGATCCTTGACCTCGATCGTGCCGGCACGCAGGCGGCTGAACGTCCCGACGAGGTCATCATCGTCGCCACCCTGCGAGTTGCAGGCGGCCAGGGCGGTGGTGGCGAAAACGAGAGCGAGCAGCGCGGGGGTTTTCATCGTGATCTCCTTTGCCCGCGCGAAATTGCAACGCATATGCCGAGGCATTTCGCTCGACGTTACGCGCACTTCCGCTGTCGCACCGTCGGGCCGGCGTCAGACCGCCATCACGTTGACGCGCGCGCTGTGCGAAATCGAACGCCCGGAACGACTAGCAGGGGCAATCCATGTACGGAACGCTGACGTCCTGGGCGTCGTCCCAGAGCTCGCCGTCCAGGAGCACGCGTCCCTTCTCGGTGCCGAAGCTGCTCGGCCCGGGGTCGAACAGCACCTCGGAGTTGCCGTCGCCGTCGCTGTCGACGACGGCGAGCGGATTCGCCGACGTCTTGCCCGGCGTGTTGCGCGGTACCAGCTTGCCGCCTCGGTCTTCGTACAGCGCCCACAGTTCGGCGTTGAACTCCGAGCA
>Ga0207681_10000880_pt1 | contig 19761 bp, 16 predicted proteins | sample KBSS53metaG_FD_184324 | JGI IMG/M metagenome (GOLD analysis project Ga0207681, IMG submission 184324) | Switchgrass rhizosphere microbial communities from Kellogg Biological Station, Michigan, USA - KBS S5-3 metaG (SPAdes) (version 2) | ecosystem: Host-associated > Plants > Roots > Rhizosphere... | reverse complement strand
ACGCCGCGATGCTGGCGAGCGCCGCCGACGTCCTGATCGCCGATCTGGAGGATTTCACGCCGCCGAACCGGCGTCGCGAGGCACGGATGTCTGTCGCGTCCTTGCTCGCAGCTTGGCGCGACCGCGACAAGGTCGCTGCGGTCCGTATCAATACGCTCGAAACCGAAGGCTTGACCGATCTGGCGGCCGCGATGCCGGGGCGGCCCCATATCGTCGCCTATCCGATGGCGAGCGCGGCATCACAGATGGCCGCGTTGCACGCAGCCCTCTCGCGATGCGAAGAGACACAGGGAATTGAGCTGGGCACTACCGAGATCCTGCCCGTGTGCGAAACCGCCGCGGGCGTTGTCGAGGTGCGCGCAATGGTGGCCGCGAGCCCCCGCATTCGATGCGCACTGCTCGGAGCTGAGGATCTGGCTGCCGACTTGTGCGCCGAGCGTCAGCCGGATGCGATCGAGCTCGACTACGCGCGCCGGCGCTTCTTGCTCGAGTGCCGCGCTGCAGGCTGCGAACCGGTGGACGCGCCCTACACCTTCGCCGATAGTGACGGCGCAGCCCGCGAAGCGCGATTCAGCCGCCGCTTGGGCTACCGCTGCAAGTCACTGGTTTCGCCGGAACATGCAGCCGCGATCAACTCGGTGCTGACGCCCAGCGAACAGGACCAAGAACGCGCTCAGGCCGTGGTGCAGGCCTTCGAGGCGGCGCGCGGACGCGGAGACGATCGGGCGCTCGTGGATGGCTTGTGGATAGAGGTGCCGACCTATCGCAACGCAATGCGCATTCTCGAACGCGCCCGCAAGCTCATGGCGCCTGGCGAGCCTTGAGCCACGATCTGAGGACTGCGTCCCCAGTTCGGGCGCGACGCACACGGCCGCGAAGCGCCGTGCGCCACCCGAGGCGAGGATCTCGCCTGCGGGCGGCCAGGTGCGCTACACGTCTTCGACCTCGAGAGCTGAGTCAGGGCGCCGTGCAGGTGTAGCTGCTGTCGGCGTTGATATCGCCAGATCCGTTGTACTTTGGATAGGCCGGGTACTTACACAAAGGGCGAGTTCCTCCTGGTGTACCGGCCGCCGTCTGCTTTGCAAGGATCCTCGCCGTGGAGGGCTTGATGCCTTTCTCGAGCCACGCGAACATTGGAGTGACCAAGTCGACTAGGTCAGCCCCCCCGGCCACGGGCCCCGTGCCCGGGAAAGAGTTCAAGCAATGCTGCACGCTTGGAGCAGTGTAGAACTCGACGAATTCGTCGGCCTGAGCCTGGCCTCCGCTTTGTTGGACAACGCTGTTGTAGTACTGAATGGTGTTTTGTGGCGAGATAAGCCAATCAGAAAGACCGTGCCAAAGGATCAGCTTGCCACCATGTGCCTTGAACCTGCTGAGGTCAGGGTTCACGGCATCAATCATGGTGACCAACTGATCAATGCGGGAGGTGTACGCAGCCGGATCCAGTTGAAGCCAATCTACGGAGGGATTTTGGGCCACCATGTATTGAATGTAGCCTTGGCCGAGCGACACTCGGAAGGACTCAGCCGCAGCCGAAAGACCCCCGGCTGCTTCGCCCCCGGGCCAGAACCCCGTCCACTTATAACGCCCGTTGGCCACATCTGTGGGCGCGTACAACGTTCGCGCGGATTGGATCTGCGCCGGCGTCAGGCACGAATTCGTCTCCGCGCCCGTGCAGGCCAGCTCTGCTGGGTCGAAGGTGCACAGGTCTGGCCGTGTGATGATGTGGTCCGCCACTCCATCCAAGGCATCGCATTTGGCCGTCGTCGCATTGTCGATGGCCTGATACTTCGCCGCGCTCAGGGCCGCGCCCGGTTGAGCTAGTGCCTTCTGAACCTTTTGGTACCAGAGGAACTGAGGCGTGTAGGCGTTTGCCGGAGCGCGAGAGATAACGCCGTCGAAAAGCTCTGGATAGCGCTGCGCTTCTATCAAGCCCTGCCGACCACCTCCAGAGCATCCTTCATACACGAACTTGGTCGTGTCGAAATCGCTGCCGTACCGGCCGCGCAAGATGGCCTTCGCTGAAGCAAGCACACGGGGGACGGCCAGGTAGGCATAGTCTTGCAACATCCCTTGGTCAAGGGCGAACGTAGCGCCCGGCGTGACGTCGGCATTGTGCCCGTGATTTGTTGCGATGGTGGCGTAGCCAGCTTGCGCGACGCCGGGACTGAACGCCGACGTCGTGATGCTGCCGTCGAAGCCGCCCCCGCCTATGAACACAGTGCGCTTGTTCCAAGTGGTGGGCATGCGTACTTCGAAATCGAGATCCTCCGGCATCTCTCCACGCACAAGGCAATACTCAGGCGTAGTGCCTGCGGCCGCTACCAAGGTCGCCTTGGTCACGACGGCGCCTTCGAATTCCCGACCCAAGAGGCCATTGCAAAGGTCCTGTGCAGTCGCTTGGGGAGCAGCAGCGGCTGGCGGAGCATCGTCACCACCACCGCAACCTGCAAGGATCGCAGCTGCGATGAGTACGACCGATGGAAGCCCCAGCTTGGCAGGCGCTTCGGCGAGTTGTTGCGATCGAAGTCCCGTGTTGGGTGGGCGCCTGAGGGTGGGAATCGGATTGCTCATCGTGTCTCCTAGTGAATGACTGTCGGCCGCGAGAGTGTGCAAATGCGAGTTGCCCGCGAACGGTTGCACTGTGGACTCCCTGGCCTCCACCAAAATGTTCTAGAGGCGACAAACGAGGGCTTTCCCCGAACAGCGACGAATTGGTCTGGAAGCGCTCGGACGACCCCGGCGCCATCGCGCGACGACGCCCGAACGTGACTGCGCGTGTCAGTGTCGCGAACTTGGGGGGCTGGAGGATCGTGCCCGCTGGCCGCAGGCGTGCCGTTCTCAGTTCGTGATCAAAACGGACCGACGGCCTCGGCAACATGAGTCCTCGACACACCTTGCTCGACGGCAGCGCGATCCTGTGCAGCCATAGCGCGGATGAACCCCTCCCGGCGCTGCAGTCGGTCCCAATACGCTCGCACCCTCGGCTTGAACGAGGGCTCGAACCCGATGTGCTGCGCGAGCAACAGCGCATAGCCGATCGAGACGTCCGCAGCCGTGAAGCGCCCTGCGCAGACAAACTCGCTGGTCTCGAAGCGGCCTTCCAGCGCTCGCAGGCGCGACAGGAACCATCGCGTGTAGTCAGCAACGGTTTGCGGCTGCTGGAGCTCGGGCGCCTCGAAACGGCTGTAGCGCAGGACCAGGGTCTGGGGGAATGTCAGCGTTGCTTCGCCGAAATGCAGGAAGTTCAGATAGTCCGCGAACCCGTCCTCGTCAATCTCGACATTGAGTTGTCCGGGCGAGTATCGGGCCGCCAGGAAATGGCAGATGGCCGCAGATTCCGTCATGCGTCGCGCGCCATCGAGGAACGTCGGGATGGTTCCGAGCGGGTTGATCTGGAGATAGGACGGCGACTTCGACCGGGGCGGGAACGGCAGCATCTTCAGCTCGTAGCGCAGGCCGAGCTCTTCGAGCATCCAGAGCGGCCTGAACGAGCGCGCGCTCATGCAGTGATGAAGCGTCATCCCCATGATATGGGGTCGAGTGAGTTGGCTTGTGGGCTCATCAGTTTTCGTCCATCCCTGGCGTGTCGGGTGTCGGACCGCTCGACCGACGACTCAGGTGCGCCGGACATGCCGCGGGCCAGCCTCAAGGGCATCCCCGTTGCATGCGGCGCCGCGCCGGCCGACAATCCTAGAGGCCGCGTCCTGCGGCAAACGTTCTGTACATGACAATGGCTCGATCCCAGTGTCCACGGATCTAACCAGCTTCATCGAGGCGTCCGCGTGGCGGCTGGGTTTGACCGACCTCCAGGTCGCACGCGTTCACAGGGACGCTTTTGCTCGAGACTATTCAGCGGGGGCGACCGTTTGCGCGCGAGGATCTCCTTCGGTCCATTGGCTTGGTGCGATGGAAGGCATGCTCAAGGTCGACACCGTCTCAGCGGAAGGCCGGAGCACGACGTTCGCCGGCGTGCCATCGGGCGCATGGTTCGGAGAGGGAGCGGTCCTGAAGGGCGAACCGCGTCCTTACTCCGTTGTCGCGATACGTGACAGCACCGTCGCATTCCTTCCCCGTGCCACATTCCAGTGGCTGATCGACGAAAGCCGGCCATTTAGCCGGTGGGTCATTGACCAGCTGAATGCGCGACTTGCGCACTACGTCGCCCTGATCGAGAACCTGCGCTTCGAGGAAGCGACCGGACGCGTGGCGTACTGCCTGGCGGAGATGTTCAACCCGCAGCTGTTCCCGACAACGCATGCGCAACTGGAAATTTCTCAGGACGAGGTTGCAAAGCTCAGCGGGCTCTCGCGGCAAAACACGAATCGTGCGCTCCACGATCTCGAGCACGCGGGTCTTGTGCGCATGCGCTACGGCGTCATCGAGGTCCTGAACATCGCCTCGCTGCAAGCCTTCTCCCACAAACACTGAGACCGCTCCTCAGCGCGGCGCGTCGAACTTGCGCTGATCGTCGATGAGCTTGCCGTCGTTGGGCAAAGACCCGATCGCGTGCAGCTCGACCTCGCTGCGCAGCTTGGTGACGTCACGAATGCTCGCGGCGATTGAAGGAGCCAGGCCGTCCGGCTGAGCAGACGCCTCGGCACAAAGGACCATCTCGTCGGCTTCCCAGGTGCCGTCAATCGTCCCACCCTTGATGACGAGGCGCGCACGTGCGATCTCCGGGTGGCGTCGCATGACTTCGGCGATCTGCGCTTGGTGCACGAACATCCCGCGCACTTTTGCGGTCTGGTCGGCGCGGCCGAGCCATCCCTTGATGCGCACGTTAGTCCGGCCGGTCGGGCAAGCGCCGGGCAGCACGGCGGACAAGTCGCCGGTTCCGAATCGGATCAGCGGATAGTCCGGGTTGAGTGAGGTGACCACAAGTTCACCGACCTCACCGTCAGGGACGACGTCCCCGGTTCCAGGTCGGACGATCTCCACGATCAGGTTCTCATCGACCACCAGCCCCTCACGCGCCGGTGTCTCATAGGCAATCAAACCCAACTCCGAGGTCAGGTAGCACTGGAAGACCTCGACCCCCCGTTCCAAGAGCCAAGAACGAGCGGTCGCTGGCAACGCTTCCCCGGAAACGAGGGCCGTGCGGAAAGACATCGGCGAGATCCCTTGCTCGGTCGCCCTTTCGATCAGCGTACGCAGAAAGCTCGGGGTGCCGACGTAGCAGGTCGGGCGCAAATCAGCGATCGCGCGGAGTTGCAGGTCGGTGTTGCCGACCCCCGCGGGAAAGACCGTGCAGCCAAGCGCCAGCGCAGCCGCCTCCGTCATTGCGCCCGCAGGTGTCAGGTGGTAGCTAAAGCTGTTGTGCACCAGGTCGCCGGGTCTGAAGTCGGCCGCGAACATGGCGCGCGCCACGCGTTCGAAGTCGCCGCTGCAGCCTTCCGGTTCATAGATGGGGCCGGGTGATTGGAACACTCGTCTCGCGCCCTTGCTGACCCGCAAGCCGTTCCATCCCACAGCCGCATACCCGCCGAACACGTCTCCTTCTTCTCGGCGCGAAGCCTGCCGCTCCATGAAGTCACCGTGCTTGCGAGTGACCGGTAGCGTTGCAAGCGAGGCGCGATCGGTCACGGCCAGGGGATCAACGTCAGCCAGCAATTCCGCGAACGATTCGGCGTGCGACTTGGCGTGCGCGATCTGGCGCGACAGGGCTGCCATCAGAGCACGCTCGCGCTCTTCCGACGAGCGGGTTTCCAGAGCATCGAAGTACGCGGTCATAGCGTCAATTCACAAGCGTTTGGGGCGGCGTCAAGAGAGCCAGCGCTTGCGACGCTTGTAGCTCTTGATGTCGCGGAAGCTCTTCCGATCACCACCGCCCACGCCGAGATAGAACTCCTTGACATCTTCGTTCTCGCGCAGCCCGGCAGCCGTGCCGTCTAGCACGATGCGGCCGCTCTCCAGGATGTAGCCATAGTCAGCGTATGCGAGCGCGACGTTCGTGTTCTGCTCCGCGAGGAGGAAGGTCGTACGCTCCTTCGTGTTGAGGTCCTTCACGATCTCGAACACCTCCTCGACGACTTGCGGAGCAAGACCCATCGAAGGCTCGTCCAGCAACACCATCTTCGGGCTGGCCATCAACGCGCGTCCGATGGCGCACATCTGTTGCTCGCCCCCGGAGGTGTATGCGGCTTGCGAGCCGCGCCGTGCCTTCAAGCGAGGGAAATACGCATATACCTTCTCCAGCGACTGTTGCGCGGCCGCCTTGCCGTCCTTTCGGCTGTAGGCGCCGGTGAGCAGGTTCTCTTCGATCGTCAGGTGCGCGAAGCAATGGCGGCCTTCCATCACCTGCACCACGCCGCGATCCACCATCTCGGCGGTGCTCAGCTTCTCGATCCGCTCTCCGCCAAGTTCGATCGAGCCCTTCGTCACCTGGCCGCGCTCGCCGGCCAGCAGGTTGCTGACCGCCCGCAGCGTCGTCGTCTTGCCGGCGCCGTTGCCGCCGAGCAAGGCGACCACCTTGCCCTCGGGCACCTGCAGCGAGACGCCCTTGAGCACGAGGATCACGTGGTTGTAGATGACCTCGATGCCGTTGACGTTCAGCAGCGCAGTCATTTCATCGCATCGCTCTGGCAATCGGCCGGCGTGCGGCGAGTGAGCTTCTTTTCCGCCGCGTACTTGTCGGCGGCCACCTTGACCATCGGCTTCAGGAGCGAGAGATCGGCTTCGATCGGTGGCGATACGAAGTTCCACTTCGCACCGTCCCAGGTCTGGACGCGTGCGGTCGGCACTCCCATGTGATCCACGCACGAGGTGCTGATCGGACGGACCAGCTTGCCGAAACCCAGGCTGTCGAGCTTCTTCTGGTCGAGCGCCAGATTCTCAAAGGCCCAGCGCACCTGCTCGCCGGTCATCGGCTTGCCGGGGCCGAAGCGCTCTTGGGCGCGACGCACCGCTTCGACGGTCAGCATGGAGATGATCATGCCGTTGTTGTAGAGGATGGAGCCGACTTCGTCCTTCGGACCGGATCCCTCGCCTTTTGCGTGCACGTACTTCAGAATGTCCTGCGCCGCTTTTGTGGTGCCCAGCTCGTTCTGCATGTTGAGCGCGCTGTAGCCGTTAGCCGCCGTGCCGACATCCTTGACGTCGGGCTCAGTGCCGGACCAGTACACGCCGAACATCTTCTCTCTCGGGTAGCCGCTTGCCTGCGCTTCCTTCAAGGCCGTGGAGTTCATGACACCCCAGCCCCAAAGCAGCACGTAATCGGGTCGAGCCTGGCGAACCTGGAGCCAGGTGGACTTTTGTTCGACACCCGGCGCAGTCACCGGCAGCAGCTGCAGCTCAAACCCGTGCATCCGCGCCCGCTCTTGCAGCAGTGGTATCGGCTCCTTGCCGTACGGCGAGTCGTGGTAGACCAGCGCGATCTTCTTGCCCTTGAGCTTCTCGAGTCCGCCTTCCTTCTTGCCGATATGCTGGATCAGGATGTCCGCCGCTGTCCAGTACGTGTCCAGGATTGGGAAGTTCCACTTGAAGACGCCTCCATCAGCCGCCGCGGACAGTCCATAGCCGGGTGTGATCAGCGGTATCTTGTCGCCAGGGGCCTTGTCGGTCAGCGCGAACGTGATGCCGGTGGATTGCGGGTCGAATGCCGTGGCACCGGTCGGGCCTTTGCCTTTCAGGCGCTCATAACACTCGACCCCGCGGTCGGTTGCATAGCCTGTCTCACACTCCTCAAAGGTGATCTTGACGCCGTTGATGCCGCCATCGCGCGCGTTGACCATCTTCAGATAGTCCTGCTTGCCGTTCGCCCACGGCGTGCCGTTCGGAGCATAGGGGCCGGTGCGATAGACGAGGAGCGGAATGAACTGCTCCTTTGCCTGCGCCCACGCATGACTATTGGCGAACAGGCTGCACAGACCCACGGCGAGCCAAATGCGATTTCTAGTATTCATCAGGGATGTCTCCTTGGATTCAATGGGGAAAGGGCCACAAGCGGAGCTTTTCCTTGCCCGTCGCCCACAAGCGAGCCAAGCCGTGCGGCTCGACGATCAGGAAAAGGACGATCAACGACCCGAAGATCATGAATTCCAGGTGCGAGGCAATGGTCACCGAGAGCGGGATCCCGAGCAGCGCCGGCACCTGGCTCAGGAACAGCGGCAGCAGGACGATGAAGGCGGCGCCGAAGAAGCTGCCCATGATCGAGCCGAGGCCGCCGATGATGACCATGAACAGCAGTTGGAACGAGCGGTCGATCGAGAACGCCGCCGGCTCCCACGAGCCGAGGTAGACGAAGCCCCAGAGCGCGCCGGCGACGCCGACGATGAACGAGCTGACGGCGAAGGCGGTGAGCTTGGCGTAGACCGGGCGGATACCGATTACCGCGGCGGCGACGTCCATGTCGCGGATCGCCATCCATTCGCGACCGAGGTGGCCGCGCACCAGGTTCTTGGCGAGCAGCGCGAACACGCACACGATCGTCAGGCAGAACAGATACTTGCTAACCGGCGACTCGATCGCCATGCCGAAGACGGACAGGCTGGCGACGCTGACCGATCCCGAGCTCGAGTTGTTGGTGAAGAACGGGACGCGCAGGAACGCCCAGTCGGCGAAGAACTGCGCGGCCAGCGTCGCCACGGCGAGGTAGAGCCCCTTGATGCGCAGCGACGGGATGCCGAACAGCACGCCGACTACCGTCGACGTCAGCCCGCCGAGCAGCAGCGCGACCAGCAGCGGCATGCCGTCGACGCGCGCCATGAAGTTGTAGGCGGCATACGCGCCGACCGCCATGAAGGCGCCGGTGCCGAGCGAGATCTGGCCGCAGTAGCCGACGAGGATGTTGAGGCCGAGCGCGGCGAGGGAGAGGATCAGGAACGGGATCAGGATCGCGCGGAACACATACTCGTTCGCGGCGAGCGGCACCAGAAGGAAGGCGACGCCGAGGACCAGGCCGATAGCAGTCCGGTCCTGCAAGATCGGGAAGATCTGCTGATCGCCGCGGTAGGTCGTCTTGAACTGACCGTTTTCCCGATAGAGCATGGTCAGACCCGGTCGATGATCTTCTCGCCGAACAGCCCTTGCGGCCGGACGAGGAGGAAGGCAAGGGCGAGCACGTACGCGAACCAGATCTCGATGCCGCCGCCCAGGTGCGGCCCGAGGTAGATCTCGGAGAGCTTCTCGCCGACGCCGATGATCAGGCCGCCGATGATCGCGCCCGGGATCGACGTCAGCCCGCCGAGGATCACGACCGGCAGCGCCTTCAGCGCCACGAGCGAGAGCGAGAACTGGACGCCGAGCTTGGAGCCCCAGATGACGCCGGCGACGAGGGCGACGATGCCGGCGACCGACCAGACGATGACCCAGATCCGGTCGAGCGGGATGCCGATCGACTGCGCCGCCTGGTGGTCGTCGGCGACCGCGCGCAGTGCCCGCCCGGTGGCCGTCTTCTGGAAGAAGATCGCGAGAAGGGCGACGAGCACGGCGGCGATCACCGCGGCGTACAGGTCTTCCTTGTTGACGAGGAGTCCGCCGGGGAAGCTGCCGTCAAGGATGAAGATGGGATCCTTCGGCATGCCGATGTCGATCTTGTAGATGTCATTGCCAAACAGGGCTTGGCCCGAGCCTTCGAGGAAGTACGTGATGCCCAGCGTCGCCATCAGAAGCGTGATGCCTTCCTGGTTGACGAGCTTGCCGAGCACGAGCTTCTGGATCAGCCAGGCCAGCACGACCATCACGAGCGCGGCCAGCGCGAAGGCGATCGTGTTGCCGAGGAACTTGTCTTCGAGTCCCGTCAGCTTCGGGATCCACTCGGCGAAGCGCGCCATCGCGAGCGCCGCGAACAGCACCATCGCGCCCTGCGCGAAGTTGAAGACGCCCGACGCCTTGTAGATCAGGACGAAGCCGAGCGCGATCAGCGAATAGAGCATGCCGACCATGAGGCCGCCGAACAGGGTTTCGAGGAATGAGCCCATCAGTGCACAGTCCCGAGGTAGGCGCTGATAACGTCCGGGTTGTTGCGGACCTCGTCGGGGCTGCCGTCGCCAATCTTCCTGCCGTAGTCGAGGACAACGACGCGGTCAGAGATGTCCATCACGACGCCCATATCGTGCTCGATCAGGACGATGGTGGTGCCGAACTCGTCGTTGACGTCGAGGATGAAGCGGCTCATGTCCTGCTTCTCCTCGACGTTCATCCCCGCCATCGGCTCGTCGAGGAGCAGCACCTGCGGCTCCATCGCCAGCGCGCGGCCGAGGTCGACGCGCTTCTGCAGCCCGTACGGCATCTTGCCGACGGGAGTCTTGCGGTACGCTTGGATCTCCAGGAAGTCGATGATTTTTTCGACAAACTCTCGGTTGGCGATCTCCTCGCGCTCCGCAGCACCCCAGCGGATCGCTTGTTGGAAGAGGTTCGTCTTCATGCGCAGGTTGCGGCCGGTCATGATGTTGTCCAGCACGCTCATGCCCTTGAAGAGGGCCAGGTTCTGGAACGTCCGCGCCACGCCCATCTCGGCCACCTGGCGGCAGTTCATGTGCTTGAACGTCTTGCCGCGATAGGTGATGGACCCTTGCTGGGGCTGATAGACGCCGTTGATGCAATTGAGCATCGAGCTCTTGCCAGCGCCGTTCGGGCCGATGATCGCGCGGATCTCGTGCTCGCGGATGTCGAAACTGATGTCGGTCAGCGCTTTCACGCCGCCGAACGACAGTGAGATGTGGCTGACCTCGAGCACGACTTGGCCGACACGTCCGGGCGCTTCCGTGATCTCGTTGGCGGCCGGCCCGCGGGAGGAGACGTGGCCCTCGGCGAGAACAGGCGCTGTGGCGACAGCCCTCATGCCGCGGCCTTTTGGAGGGGGAAGGTCTGAGCGTCAGCGATTCGGACGTGCGCCGACACTACGCCGCTTCGGCCATCCTCGAACTTCACCGCTGTCTCGACGTATTGCTGCTCAAGTCCGCCGTAGAGAGCGTCGACCAACACTGCGTACTTCTCGTTGATGAAGCCCCGCCGTACCTTGTTGGTTCGCGTCAGCTCATCATCGTCGGCGTCGAGTTCCTTGTGCAGGACCAGGTAGCGGCAGATCTGGCTTCCAGCGAGCCGTTCGTCAGCCGCCAGATCCGCGTTGACCTTGTTCACGCAGGTACGTATGAGTTCATACACCTCGGCCTTTGAGGCCAGATCCGCATAGCCAGCGTAAGGAAGATTGCGCTTCTCGGCCCAGTTCCCGACTGCGCTGTAGTCGATATTGACCAGGGCGCAGACTTTTTCTCGTCCGTCTCCGAAGGCCACCGCCTCCTTGATGTACGGAAAGAACTTCAGCTTGTTTTCAATGAACTTCGGCGCAAAGAGAGCGCCATTCGCAAGTCGCCCGACGTCCTTCGCCCGGTCGATGATCTTGAGGTGGCCGCCGGCATCCAGGAAACCTGCATCGCCGGTGTGGTACCAGCCGTCGGAGTCCAGCACTTCTGCCGTCGCGGCTTCGTTCTTGTAGTAACCCTTGAGCAGACCGGGCGAGCGGAGGAGCAGCTCGCCCGTGCTCGCGAACTTGAGCTCCACGCCATCGATGGGTACTCCGACCGTATCGGCGCGCACCTCGTGGTCGGGCTGTAGGCAGACGAAGACAGCGGTCTCGGTCGACCCGTAAAGCTGCTTCAGATTGATGCCGATGGACCGGTAGAAGCTGAACAGGTCCGGCCCGATCGCCTCTCCAGCGGTGTACGCGACGCGGACTCGCGACATGCCGAGCGTGTTGCGCAAGGGGCCATAGATCGCCAGGTCACCCAGCGCGTACAGCAACCGGTCGATGACGCCGACCGGCTGATCTTCGATGAGCCGGCGACCAATGCGGTTTGCCAAACCCATGAATCGGTCGTAGAGCCACCGCTTTGGCCTGCCGGCGTCCTCCATGCGGATCGTGACGCTAGTCAGAAAGGCCTCGAACACCCGGGGCGGCGCGAAGTAGTAGGTCGGTCCGATTTCCTTCAGGTCGATCGTGACCGTGTCCGCCGACTCGGGGCAATTCACGATGTAGCCGACGGCCAGCCACATGGCGTAGCTGAAGATGTTCTGGCCGACCCATGCAGGCGGGAGATACGCAAGCACCTCGTCGGCCGGCGTGATCTTGTCGAACCGTGCACCTGCCAGCGAGCGATCGATCAGTGCGGCATAGGTATGCATCACGCCTTTGGGGGTGCCGGTCGTCCCCGACGTGAAAAACAGGGCGGCAACGTCCGTGCCCCTGCCTCGCCCGATATCGACATCGAACTGAGTCGGGTCGGAAGCGTCCCTCGCCATGCCGGCTTTCACCAGGGTGTCCAGCGATTCCACCCCGGGCTCTCGCATGCTGCGCAGGCCGCGCGGATCGTCGTACCAGATGCGAGCGAGCCCAGGAAAGCGCTGGCGCACTTCTAGGAGCTTGTCGACCTGCTCCTGATCCTCAACGATCGCAAAGCCGACCTCGGCGTTGCTGATCGGGAACACCAGTTCCGCGGCCGCTGCATCTTGGTATAGCGGGACCGGGATCGCGCCTACGGACTGCGCCGCGAGCATCGAAGCGTAGAGCCGCGGACGGTTAGCACCGATCACAACGATGTGCTGGCCGCGCGAAAGTCCGGCGGCCGCCAGCCCGGCGGCCAGAGCGCGCACCATCGAAAGCAGAGCCGACCAGGACAGCGCCTGCCAGATTCCGAACTGCTTCTCGCGCATCGCCACTGCGTCTGGCCGCTCCTTGGCGTGCAGTAGCAAGAGTTGCGGAAAGGTCTGCGGCGAGCCACTCATGCCGAGGCATTCCAGGACCAAGAATGCCAGGTGGCTCTGTCTACTTGGAAATGAACTGTCATTGCTGTTGCCGTGCGACGCGAACCCCAGTAGCCCGCGAAGGCCGCAGTCTCGATGCGACCGCAGCCGGGTGAATGTCCTGAAGCCGACAAATGAGGGCTTTCCCTCACGGCGACGAGTTGCGGTGGAAGCGCTGACAGGCGCTCACGCGGAGTCTTCCTATCACTCCTCTGCGCGACATCCGGGGCGCGGTCAGAGAAGGCGCCGTCATCGCCGCCCTGCCGGTGCGTGGAGGCATGCTCGGGAGCAGCCCTTCCTACCCGATCGCATGATTCATGCACGAGATGAGGCTCTACCCTCAAACGTCGGCATCGAGACATTCAAGGCTCACCTAATGCTTGGCTTGGCGTGCTTCCTGGCACCGCCTCTCGGGCTGAAAAACGTCGATCAGGAGCAACCGTGACCAACGTTTCCCCCGATTCCGGACAACACGCGTGGTGTCCCTCATGGCCGCTGCTGTCCTATGGCTGCGGCGGCGACGATGACCGTATTCCCGGGGCTGCCCCCGTCCGAACAATCGAATCACCGACTCGGGGAAGCCCTAGGCCGCAAATGTCCCATACAAAACATTTCGCGCGCGCACTTGCGCATACCTTTGCCTTCGGAACAGATCCGCTTCGTACCTCAACCTCAGGACGCAATCAATGAGCTTCACACTCGTTCATCCGATAACCCCGTCGGCAGCACACCGCTGGACTGCCTTGCTCGCGACTGCGACGGTCGGCGCCGCGACAGTCCTTTCCGGCTGCGGCGGCAGCGACTCCGACTCGGCCGCGTCGACCGCCCCGCTCGCTACCCCGGAAAGCCAGTGCTTGGCCTTCCTTGGCCGCACCATCGAAGGCGCGACAGTGACAAAGGCGCAGCTGGTTGCTCCGACGGCAACCGCACCGGAAACGTGTGTCGTCTTGGGGGAAATGCCACAAGACTTGGATTTCGAGGTGCGCATGCCGACCACCTGGAACGGACGAACTGTCTTCATGGGTGGCGGAGGGTTCGACGGGACAATTACGGCCACGGCCCGCAGCCCCGGTGTGGCGCAAGCGGGCTACGCCACCATCGCAACCAACCATGGCCACAACGCCAACGTGTCGCCCGGCGCGACCTGGGCGCTCGATGCAGAGATGCTGGCGGAGTACGGCTATCTCGGGGTGCCGCGCGTGCTCCCTTCGGCGAAGGCGATCCTCAAGGAACGTTACGGAGACCAGCAGTTTGGGGCCGCGAAGCTGGTGTACGAGGGCTGCTCGGGCGGCGGTCGTCAGGGGCTGATCGAAGCACAACGCTACCCGGACCTGTTCGATGGGGTCATCTCGAGGGCCCCTGCCAATGCGTACGTGGCTCAATTCCTGTGGTACCAGAAGGTCGCCAAGCAGCTTGCGAAGCCAGGCGCCAACCTGACCAGCGGCAAGGTGAAGGCGCTCGCCAGCGCAGTGCTTGCCCAGTGCGACGCTCTTGACGGCCTCGCCGATGGCGTCATCGGACGGCCCGACGCATGCACATTCGATGTGGCCAGCATGAAGTGCACTGGCGCAGAGACCGACGCGTGTCTCACAGACGCGCAGGTGGCGTCTGCGAAAGCAATCTACGAACCGACAAATGTGGCTGGATATGTTTGGCCCAGTTTCCCATTTGGTGGGGAGACGTTTGGTAATGACAGTATCCAAGGCTGGGGCGGGAGTGGGGCGGGAAGCCTGGGCCAGGGATTCATTCAGTACATGGTGACCCAGAATCCGTCCGCCGACTGGCTCACCGTCGATCCGGCCCAATACACCAACCGGCTGGCCTTGCTTTCCGGCCAGATCGACGCGGTCAACCCCGATCTGAGCCGGTTCAAGGCAAGCGGCGGAAAACTGATCCTCTGGGCGGGGCTGAGCGATTGGTTGATCACCGCGAACAACGCAACGGACTACTACACGAAGGTCGTCGCGGCATCAGGTGGCCAGGCGAGCGCGGACGAGTTTGTGGAGTACTTTACCGCCCCAGGCGTCAGCCATTGCGTTAACTTGGCCGGCAACGGACAAGGCGCCGACACCGTCGACTTGGTCGGCCCGATGTTCGAGTGGATCGAGAAAGGTGTGAAGCCTTCGAGCACGGGGATCGTCGCGACCCAAAGCAATCCACTGGCTGGCCAGACCGCGAAGAAGCGGCCTCTTTGCAAGTTTCCGCAATACGCGAAGTACAACGGCACGGGCGATCCCAATGCAGCAGCGAGCTTCACTTGTGTCACGCCTTAGCATGAAGATCGTCCGCCGCGCCCTCCTGCTGGCAGCTCTCGCGGCCGCTGGCCCTGGCGCGGCGCAGACCCCGGTGCAAGAAGCGACTATCCGCAGTAGCCTCAGCGTCCGGGCATCGCAAATCGGCAAGATCGACGAGATCCGCGCCACGCCGATGGCGGGCGTGTTCGAAGTCCGGGTGGGGACCAACATCCTCTACTCGGATGCGAACGGCGACTTCCTGATTCAGGGCCAGCTGATCGACACCCGTGCCAGGCGCAATCTCACAGAGGAGCGCGTTGGCAAGCTGACCGCAATTGACTTCGCACACCTTCCGTTCAAGGACGCTTTCACCATCGTTCGTGGCAACGGCAAGCGCAAGATCGCGATCTTCGCCGATCCCAACTGCGGCTATTGCAAGCGCTTCGAGCGCGACCTGCAGAAGGTGGACAACGTCACCATTTCGATGTTCCTGTATCCGGTCTTGGGGCGCGACTCCGCGGACAAGTCGCGGAGCATCTGGTGCGCGAAAGACCAGGGCAAAGCCTGGCTGGACTGGATGGTGCGCGACCAGCCCGTTGTTGCGGGCGACTGCGATGCCGCTGCGCTGGCACGCAACATCGAATTCGGGAAGGCGTACAAGATCACCGGCACACCCACGCTGGTATTCCCGAACGGCACTCGCGTTCCCGGCGCAACCCCAGCCGCACAGGTCGAGAAGATGCTGGCCGCAGCCACCTAGTCAGCGAAGCGCCATCGGGATGGCATCGTGGGCGCGTGCGCCCGCACCGGCTGTGACATTGACGGCCATCAATTTGAAGTGAGCGAAGCCAGGGGCACAAACGTCAGTCTTCTGCTCAGTGCTAAACCGCCGGCGCGCGTGAGCGGCAGGCGGCGCGAACCCGCCGCTGGACCTTGGCGCGATGCGTGCAAGGGTGACAGAGATGAGGACTTCGGTCCAGCTCTCGGCTAGGCAGCTTTGCGGCTCCCCAGGATCTCGTTCGCTTGTCGTCGACCCAGGTTCCTGAGCGCGAAGATCGCCGGCAGATGCTGAGCGCGTGGGCGTGCCTTGCCCTCTTCCCAGTTGTAGATCGACTGGGCCGACGCGCCGATCAGCAGACCGCAGTCCATGGCTGAGAGGCCGAGACGCTTGCGCTGGGCGGTGATACTCCTCGCGCTAAAGCGGGTCCCTGGCGAAATCGAATCCTCGTTGGCTGCAGCGGCACCAGCCGACTCCCCTGCGCGGCCAAGTCGGCGAAGCTGGCGCTCAAGCTCCTGGACCCTGCGCTTCAAGGCGGCAATCTCGGAGCGATGAGTCGTGGAAGACTTCTTGAGGGAAGAGGTCTCGCGGCGCATCTCTTTGCGGGAAATGCGGGAGATTTCGTCTTTTAAGACGGAGGCGATGTTTGGCATATTGAACGCATGAAGTTTGGAGGGCGCGATATTAGACCCCTCGATTCGGGGAGCGGTAACAGTCTGATCTGCCTATCCGCTTATCGGCGCGCTACAGTCTCGCGTCGACCTCTGCCCATCCAAGTGTGATACCCGCTGTCATCGTCCTCGCTGCCGTCGCTGCCTTGCTTATCGGTCTCTTCTTTTGGGCACGCAGCAGGTGTTCTTCCCAACGATCGTCCGGCCGCTCGAAGCCCGACAAGCCGGATACGACGCTTGGCGAATTCCGCGACATGCGCGAGGCACTTCGGCCTCTCAGGCACGACCGAGCATCCTCCCGCCGAGACCCTCGGGCGGCGAAGTAGCTTGAACGACGACTAGATCACCGCGTCGGCTCGATGTCGCGCCTGGGCTCAGGACCGCGTTCCACGGATTTGTTGCCAAGGTCTCTAGTAACGCCCCTCCCCCTCACCCATCGTTCGATGGCAGCCGCGGAGGCCCGGTCCGCTGCGCTGTCGGACGCTCTCAAGGCGGCAAAGAGGTTGGCCCACGCGACCCCGGCATCCTTCCGGCTTCTGATCGCGTTAGAGCCCGTCTTGCGCTCCGGGCGGGGATGGCGCTCCCTGCCCTCCGCGGCAGCCTTCTGTCGCCACAAGCTCGGATAGTTCCGGTCGACCGCGCGACTGACTTGCCGGCTTGCCTCGGCGTCGAGGCCCCAGCCTCGGAGCTTCTCTGCGAAGGTCTCGCGCCAGCGGTGCAGATCCGCCTTTTTCGGGTTCAGGCGCTTGCCGTACTTGGATTCCGCGCGAACGCTGATGTGCACGTGCGGATTGGCTTGGTGGTCATGCAAGACCAGGACGTACTTGTGATCGGCGAGCTCGGCCTGGGCAAACTCGCGCGCCGAGCGCAGCACGCCCATCGGGTCGGTGCCCCGCGGCATCGACAGGATGATGTTGAACGCCTCGCGGCGGTGGCTGACTTCGTCGATCAACGTCCCGCCGTAGCGCCAATCCTCGGCGAGCTCGCGCACTACCTCCCTTCCCCGCGAGACCTGGCCCTGCTCGTCCTCGACGTCGAGCCGGCCGTTCTTGCTGATGTAGCGGAAGTGGGCGGCAATCGCCTTCATGCCCCGGCCACCGCCGGTCACCTTGACCATGACCTGGGGCGCACGGCGGACGACTGTGGCCTCGATCCGAGATCTTATGAGGGCGGCTCGCCGCGCCAGGCTGCCGGTCATCCTCGGCGGTGGCGCCACTTTGACGATTCGGTTGTGCGGATAGAACAGGCGCTCGCCCCACTGAACCAGGACGCCGTCGATCTTCGAGGGTTCAGACATCTTGACCTCCTGACAAGCGACTCGCTTGTGTGGTCCCGCGAGCCGGGCGAATCTCGGCGAGGACGGCGGACATCCGACGGACGTGCTCCCGGAATTCATGAGCGAGCCCGTCGAGCATCACGCGGTAGTCGTGCGCCGCCTGCGTCGATCCCTGGCGGAACAAGCTCACGAGCTCACCGAGCTTGCGCGCAATCGTGGCCATCTCGGCGTTCGACGCGACCAGTGCCGCCAACCGATCACCGCGCGGCAGTCTTTCTTTGAGCACCGGAACCCCGGCCACAAGACCGGCCACGAAGGCACCCGGCGTCAGTCCGGCTTGGCGGGCCGCTGCCAGGCAGGCGAGGCGGTCTTCGCTCGACATGCGCAAAGACAGTCGAACATGCGCTGTCGGCGCCACGGACACCGTGTCGAGTGAAGCCGCAACCCGCGCGGCCTCCGGTCCCAAGGCGTCCGCGAGAGCGGCTCTCAAGAACTCGGACGGCGAGACGCCGCGAGCGCGAGCCTGCTCGACGAGCGCGGCCTTCATGCCGCGCAAGTCAACACACATCAGCTCTCGAGACGAGGGTGTCTTCACCCGAGACTCCCGCACGTGTAGCGAGCGATACGCGGCGGTACCGCCGCCGCTATCCTGCACTCACCAACGCATTCATCTTCCTCGACGATCGCAGCCCTCGAGACGACCATTTCTCGCGAAAAATAAGCGCGGCGTGGCTGTCACCGGACTTCGACAGGGTCTGACGAGCTTCGCAGGATCGCCGTCATGATGCGAGTTGCGCCTCCGACACAGCGCCAGCTGGAGGCAGACCTTCTGAAGCTATGCTGTGCGCATGAGCTCGCTGCCCTCCACGTTCGTGGCCCTGTTCCTGCTGGCGCTCGCTGTGTTCGCTGGATGGCTTTACGTTCGGTCGCGAGCATCGCGCAGGAAGTCGGAGCCGGAGCGTCGGCTATCGGGCGAAAGGTTCGACACGACCCTTGGCGAGTTCCGCGATATGAGAGAAGCCTTGCGACCCTTGGCCGGCGTGACGGCCAAGAAGACCTCCCCTGGTCAGCGCAAGACCTGAAACTCGACGGTCGCCCTGGATCGTCAGACTCGTTAGACGGTCTAACGAGCAGTGCGACGAACCAGTCGAATGAGTCTCAAGTCAGTGGCGGGTACCGCCTGCTGAGGATCTTCTGGATTCGTCCTCACGAAGACATGTCCGTCTTCTGAGGGGGCGCAGTCCACGACCACTTCGACAACGTCTCCAGCCAGTTCCGCAAGAAGTGCATAGGAAGGCGTTAGACGGTCTAACGCGCCTCCCGTACGAATTTCTTCGACGCGATTTCGCGGCACCGCGTTCTGTGCTGCTGAGGGCTCGCCGCCCTTGGTTCGTACGGGCGAGCGCGCCGGAGACGTATAGCCCGGGGGACCTTGCTCAAGCGGCAAGCGCGATTCCTCGTTCTTCTCCTGTTTCGCCGCGTTGATTGCCGCAATCCTCTCTCGCGTGATCGCCTCAGCCTCCGACACAAGACGCGTTACCGCTTCGGGACGGCGGCTCTGCAACTGGCGTAGCTCGTGCAATGCGCGCAGGCTTTTGCAACGGCCGCTCCGGTAAAGCGTCATCAACCAGTCGGGCGCGCTGATGAGAGCGGTCGCATAGGTGACGTACGGTGGGCTCTTGCCAAGCCGTCTTGCGATCTCAGCCTGGCTGTCCCCGGCCGCCATGCGGCGCTCGACAAAGAGCGCAAGCTCGAGCGGTGTGAGCCCTTCGCGTTGCTCGTTCTCGATCACCTGGTCGTAGGACGTGGCCAAGTCGTCGACGAACGCCGGAATGGATGTCTTCTTGGCCAGCCGCGAGGCGCGCAGCCGCCGCGCACCGAAATTGAGGATGTAGCGTGCGGGTTGGTTCGGGTGATTGCGCACCGAGACCGGCTGGAGGACGCCACGTTCGGCGATCGTCTCGGCGAGCTCCTGCAGTGCGCCTGGTTCAAACTCCTGGCGCGGCTGCAACGGATCCTCGTCGATCGCATCGATAGGAAGCTCCTGCAACGGCGCCGGAG
>Ga0207681_10000879_pt1 | contig 19782 bp, 17 predicted proteins | sample KBSS53metaG_FD_184324 | JGI IMG/M metagenome (GOLD analysis project Ga0207681, IMG submission 184324) | Switchgrass rhizosphere microbial communities from Kellogg Biological Station, Michigan, USA - KBS S5-3 metaG (SPAdes) (version 2) | ecosystem: Host-associated > Plants > Roots > Rhizosphere... | reverse complement strand
AAAAAAATAACTATGCGCCAGCACCCCGCCAGCAGCAGCGTGATATCGCCCTCGATCAGCACGAGGAGAAAAACGGCGTAGAGACCGTAGCGGGCGATGAAGTCGTTGAGAAAATCGAGATGCATAGTTGGGAAAGTGGTCGGTGGTCAGTGGTCAGTGGCCAGCTGCGCATTTCCGCCGCTTACTGACCACTGGCCACTGGCCACTGACCACTATTCTTGAGTCGGCTTCACCACCAGCACCGGACAAGAAGCGTGTCGCACCACGGCTTCGGCGGTTGAGCCGAAAAGTATTCGACCCAGTCCGGTTCGGCCGTGCGATGAAATCACGATCAAATCGACCGCGCGCTCCTTGGCCACCCGCACGATCTCCGACGCCGCCTCGCCGTGAACGATCAATTCTTCCACCTCGAGCCCGGCGCATTCTTCACACTCGGCAAACTTAGGCAACTCGCGTTCGGCTGAATCTTCGAGCTGGTCGGAAATGTCGGCTATCGGCAAAGGCTCGGTCATGCCGGAATAACCGACCGACGGCACAATCGGCTCGATTACGTGCAAACAGATTACCGAAGCCGCGAACTTTCGCGCCAACGCCGTGGCGTAAGTCAACGCATAGTTGCCACACTCGCTGAAATCGGTCGGCAACAAAATTGAACGTACTTGCATTGTTCGAAACTGCGCTTTGAGCTTTGGACTTTGAGCTTTGAATTGTAGGCTCCAATCGTAAACCGAACCAGGATCAAAGCCCAAAGTTCAAAGTTCAAAAAAGCGAATCCTGCGCCCTAGTCTCCCGAGGGGGGCGTTATTCTACACGCTGAAACACGTGTTTGACAGCCCCATTACCCTCGACTATGCTTCGCTTAGACCCACAGTGCCGACTAACCACAGGAAGGTTTTAGAGCCGCAATGCCCCCTCAATCGCAGTCCAGTTTCATAGGTATCGAGCTTTGCAGCTCGAAACTTCGTGCGGTCAAAGTCGATAACGAGGGCGTGATCGCTGACCGCCGTGAAGCACCGCTCGAGAAGGACGGCATGGTCGATCAGGTAGCGAAGCTCGTCAGCGATTTGAGCCAAAACCGGAACGGGGTTGAAGCCGTGGGCGTCGCCATTCCGGGGCTGGTTAACCGGCAAACCGATCGGGTTGTTGCTTCGAAAGACTTTCCGGGTACGGTTCGCGAAAACCTGCACGCAGAACTCCAAAAAAAGACCGGGCTGCGAGTGGAGTTGGAGAACGACGCCAACGCCGCTGCCTATGGCGAGTACAAAATCGGCGCCGGGCGCGGCAGCCGCGATCTTTTTTACATCACCATCGGCCAGGGCATCGGCGGCGCCATCATTCTCGACGGCAAACTCTGGACTGGCGTTTCGGGTTTGGCGGGTGAAGTCGGACACATCACCATCGATACCGAAGGTGCGGAGTGTGAGTGTGGAAACACCGGCTGCCTGGAAACGGTCGCGTCGGCTCCGAACATAGTGCGGCGCGCCCACGACCGTTTGAATCGCGACGCGACTTCGTCACTTTCAAGATTAGGGCTGAACAAAAACTTCACCGCCGACGATATGGCCCGCGAAGCAAAAGACGGCGACGATTTTGCGCTGATGATGATCGAGCGGACGGGAAAATACATCGGCACCGGCGTGGCCAGCGTCATCAACCTTTTGAATATTGAAAAAATCGTCCTCGGCGGCGGCGTGATGCAGGCAGGCGACCTGATACTCAAGCCGATCATCCAGGAAGCCAAGCGACGCGCCTTCCAGCCATGCTTTGAAGCGACCAGCATCGTCGCCGCCTCATTAGGCGAAGATGCCGTAACCATCGGGGCCGCGATCCTTGCGCGCGACGCCGCTATTACCTGACCCCCCAATCATTATTGTCGCCGTATTAGGGCGGACACGCGGGTCCGCCCCTACAAACTGAGCCTCGCTCCGTAGGAGCGAAATGTTTATAGCAGCCAACCTCCCTCAAATCTCTTCGCTCCGTTAGGAGCGAAATTTCCTTTTCATGCATGTACGAGTCGTTGTTGCGCTCCTACGGAGCGCGGACCTTATTGTGTGCCGTCGGACTATAAACATCTCGCCCCGCCGGGGCGAAACCCGACACCCAAAATCTACAAAGTTTTGAAACAACTTCCGCGTAGCGTCAAAACTTTCGGTGAGTTGGGCCGCTTTGCGAAACTACCCGCGACACGAAACTATTTTCGCTCGGTGCCTGCAATAGTGTGAATTTGAAAATATTTAGTCATCTGCTAAAGTACGTCATCACTCGTAAGAATTAGTTTCAGCCTACCGGGTTTTCCGACCGCGTCGGCTACGTGTGAATTCGCGAACGGGGCGCTGAGGTCCACGCGCTACACGTTTCGATTCCGGCTCTGATAAGTCTGTTGTGAGGAATTAGCAAAGCTGCGGCGATGCCCCAGATTTTTCATCACAGTACCAACGCACTCGCGAAGCTGACGATCTACGGCGCCGTTTTTATTCTCGTGGCCGCCTTGTGGGTGACGGCCGAGTTGAACCGCTCGTCCTGGAACACGGGCCAGTGGGTCGAACGCCAGCAGCCGGTCCAGTTCAGTCACAAGCATCACGTTGGCGACGATGGGTTGGATTGTCGTTATTGTCACACCTCCGTCGAAACCACCGCCTCGGCCGGCATGCCGTCGACCAACACCTGCATGAATTGTCATAAGCAGATTTGGGCGGAGAGCCCTTATCTCGAGCCGGTGCGCGCGAGTTTTCGCACGGGCAAACCGATTGAGTGGATCCGCGTTCACGACCTGCCTGACTACGCCTATTTCAATCACAGCATTCACGTGAACAAAGGCGTGGGCTGTTCCACCTGTCACGGCCGCGTGGACCAGATGCCGATTGCTTACCAGGCGTCAACGCTGCAAATGGAGTGGTGCCTCGGTTGTCACCGTAATCCGGAAAAATTTGTGAGAAAGAAAGAGAAAGTTTTCGATATGCAGTGGCGACCGGAGAATTCGACTGCAGAAGAGATTGACGAAGGCAGAAAATTGGTGGCGGAGTATCGCATTCAACCACCGAAGGTTCTGACCAGTTGCTCGACTTGTCACCGATAGTTGGAAGCGTGCGGCTGGGAGCGCAGGCTTCTTGCCTGCAATGAGCGCGAAGCGCGAAAAAGTTTTAACTAATGTCTGAAGACCGGCACATAAACTTCAAACTGATGCGCGAGCGCGTGCTTGCGGAGCAAGACGGCGGCAGGCAGGATGCCTGCGCTCCCAACGACAGTACGCGCGCCTCCAGCGGCAAGAAGTTTTGGCGTAGTCTGGAAGAGCTCGCCGACGCGCCCGAATTTCGCGAGTTTGTCGCCCGCGAATATCCGCAGCACGCAGAAGAGTGGAACGATCCGGTCGAGCGTCGCACGTTCTTAAAGCTGATGGGTGCTTCGCTCGCGCTCGCCGGCCTCAGCGGCTGCGCCTTTCAGCCTGCGGAAAAAATTGTCCCGAACGTTAAGCAACCGGAAGACAGCATCCCCGGCAAGGCATTGTTCTTCGCCACCGCGTTCTCGCTCGGCGGTATTGCGACGCCGGTGCTGGCGCGCAGCAACGAAGGCCGGCCGACGAAGCTTGAAGGTAATCCTGATCATCCAAACAACCGCAATGCCGATCCAAACGATCGCGGCTCCAGCGCTACCGACATTTTTTCGCAAGCCTCAGTTCTAAGTCTCTACGATCCCGATCGTTCACAAATCCCGCTTTATCGCGAAGAGTCGCGCACCTGGTCCACGTTCGTTGGCGAGCTGCGCACCGTCCTCGATGAACAGCGACCGAAGCAGGGCTCGGGAATACGTTTTCTAACCGAGACAATTACTTCGCCGACCCTCGCCGCGCAGTTCAAATCCATTCTGACGGAGTTTCCCCAGGCGAAGTGGCATCAGTATGAGCCTGTTAACAACGACAACGCGCGCGCCGGAGCAATGTCGGCCTTGGGCCAACCGGTCAACACGATCTACGACTTCAGCAAAGCGGATCGCGTTCTTTCGCTTGATGCGGATTTTCTTTCCGCGCATCCGGGAATGCTGAAGTACGCGCGCGACTTTGCTGCACGACGCCGCGTCACTGAAGGCAAGAAGGAGATGTGCCGGCTTTATGTGATCGAGACGACGCCCACTACGACTGGCGCGAGCGCGGATCATCATTGGTCAGTAAAGCCGAGCGAACTTTTGTCCACAATCAAGGCTTTAACGGTCTTATTGGCGCCTGGTGCTGCGCTGCAGTCCGGAGTTGCGCGACCGTTCCTTGGAAAAGAAGGACCCTTTGCCACGACACCTCCCAATCTGGAAGTTGCCAACGCAATGCCTAAATGGATTGAGGGTCTAGCCAAGGACCTCCAACAGCACCAGGGTGCGAGCATTGTCATCGCGGGCAGGGAAGCGGCGCCGGAAGTTCATGCCATGGCCCACGCGATGAACGCTGCGCTCGGCAACGTTGGCAAGACTGTTTTCTACACCGACCCGATTGAGGCGAACTCAGTCGATCAGAGACAGTCGCTACAGGAGCTGGTGAACGACATTGACGGCGGCCGCGTGGAGCTGCTGGTAATCATGGGCGGCAACCCGGCCTACAACACGCCTGCCGATCTGAAACTCGATCTGGCGAGACTGTTCCGGACGAAGCTGCGCGTCCATCTCAGCCAATACAAGGACGAGACGTCTGACCTTTGTCACTGGCACATTCCGGAGTCGCATTTTCTCGAAACGTGGAGCGACACGCGCACCTATGACGGCACAGTGACGATCGTTCAGCCATTGATCGAGCCGCTCTACCAGAGCAAGAGTGCGCACGAGTTGCTGGCTGTGTTCACGCCGCAGTACGACAAGAAGCCGTATGACGTGATCCGTGAATATTGGCAGGGAGCGGGAAGGCAGAAGGCAGAAGGCAGTAAGCAGAACGCGGAAGGCGCAAAGTCAGAACCGGGAGCCGTAGCGACCGGGTCGCCAGCTGCGGCAGCGCCAACTACGAATACCAGCAGCGACTTCGAAACGTGGTGGCGCAAGTGTGTGCACGATGGGTTTATTCCAAACACAGCGTTGCCGGTGAAGAGTGTTTCAGGGAACGCGAATGCTGCCGCACCGAATGCGGGCGAGACGCCCGCGGTCCCAGTGAGTGCGGTGCCCGTAAACTCGAGCCAGCCTCAATCCGGTGGATTTGAAGTCGTGTTCCGCACTGATCCGACAATTTACGACGGGCGCTTTGCCAACAACGGCTGGCTGCAGGAGTTGCCGAAGCCGCTTTCGAAAGTCACCTGGGATAACGCCGCGCTTGTCAGTCCAAACACCGCCGCGCAGTTAGGTCTCACGAAAACGATCGGCAAAAAGGGCGGCGACATTTACGTCGACACGATCAAGATCACGCATCAGGGCCGCACGTTAACTGACGCGGTGCCAACCTGGATCACGCCCGGCCAGCCAGACGGCGTGATCACTATTCACCTTGGCTACGGCCGCAAACATGCCGGGCGCGTCGGCAACGATCACGGCTTCAACGCCTACGAAATACGCACTTCCGATTCGCCCTGGTACGCGAGCGGCGTGCAGGTTGAAAAAGCCGCCGCGTCACATCTGCTCGCAGTCACGCAGCTTCACTTCATGCTCGAGGATCGCAACTTCAGCAAAGAAGATCGCGACGTGCTGCGTTCGCAAACGCTCGAGGAATATTTGAAAGGCACTGCAGCCGGCGAATCACGCGAAACAAATGGGCCTCCAAAAGAGGAAACGCTCTACCATCCCGAACTTTTCGATTACCAAAATCAGGGCAACGGTTTGAACTACGCCTGGGGCATGGCCATCGATCTAAACAACTGCATCGGCTGCAACGCCTGCACTATCGCCTGCCAGTCGGAAAACAACATTCCTGTAGTTGGCAAAGAACAGGTGGTCCGTAGTCGTGAGATGCATTGGATTCGCGTCGACACTTATTTCAAAGGCGAAGATGCGAGCCATCCGGAAGCGACCAACTTCATGCCGGTGCCGTGCATGCATTGTGAGAACGCGCCGTGCGAGCCGGTGTGTCCGGTGCATGCGACCGTGCACAGCGCCGAAGGCCTGAACGACATGGTCTACAACCGCTGCGTCGGCACGAAGTATTGTTCGAACAACTGTCCCTACAAAGTGCGACGGTTCAATTTCTTCCTGTATCAGGATTGGGAGACGCCGACTTACCAGCTGATGCGCAACCCGGATGTTTCGGTGCGCAGCCGCGGCGTAATGGAGAAATGCACTTACTGCGTGCAGCGAATTCAGGGCGCGAAGATTCAGTCAGAGCTTGAAGGACGGAAAGTGCGCGATGGAGAAATTGTGACCGCTTGCCAGGCGGTTTGTCCGACGGACGTGATTGTGTTTGGCGACGTGAACGATCCGAACAGCCGCGTTTCGCGCGTGAAGGCTGAACAGCGGAACTATTCGTTGTTGGGCGAGCTGAATACCAAGCCGCGCACGACGTATTTGACGGCGCTGAGAAACCCGAACCCGGAGATTAAGGGAAGTGAAAAATAGCCGCAGAGGCACAGAGACACGGAGGATGATTCAGGAACAGATTTTCTAAGCTTCGTTTAGAGGCGGGCACCGCCCGCCGTTGCGATGTTCAAGAGGTGACGCAAGATTCGTGGGTTGAAACGGCGGGCGGTGCCCGCCTCTAAACGGTCGTAAAAGAAATACGGTCGTAAAAGAAGTTAGGATTCTCTGAGTCTCTGTGCTCTGCGGCAAAAACTGATTAATGCAGGACGAACCACACAGCCCACTTCATCATTCGACAGCGCCGGTGGTCGCGCCGGGGCTGACGTTTGCTTCCGTCACCGACAAGATCAGCTCGATCGTTCTCAAACGAAAGACGCCGATTTGGTGGTTCGTCGGCTTTGCCATCTCGTTCATCCTGTTCCAACTGATGCTGCTGACGATTACGGAAATGCTTTTCGTCGGCATCGGACTCTGGGGCGTCAACATTCCCATCGCCTGGGGCATGGACATCCTTAACTTCGTTTGGTGGATCGGGATTGGACACGCGGGCACGTTGATATCCGCGATCCTGCTGCTGTTGCGGCAGCAGTGGCGCACGTCGATCAATCGTTTCGCGGAAGCGATGACTTTGTTTGCGGTGGCCCAGGCCGGCATGTATCCAATCATGCACCTTGGCCGTCCGTGGCTCGCGTATTGGCTGTTTCCTTATCCCAACACGATGGGCATCTGGCCGCAGTTTCGCAGCCCGCTGATGTGGGACGTGTTTGCAGTTTCAACTTATGCGACCGTGTCGGCCCTGTTTTGGTTCGTCGGTCTAATCCCCGACTTCGCTACTCTGCGCGATCGCGCTCGCAGCAAACCTTTTCAAATTCTTTACGGCATGCTGGCGATGGGTTGGCGTGGCTCGGCGCGACACTGGCATCGTTACGAAATGGCCTACCTGCTTTTAGCGGGGTTGGCGACGCCGCTCGTGCTTTCAGTGCACACGATTGTCAGCTTCGACTTCGCCGTAGGCATCATTCCCGGTTGGCACGCGACAATTTTCCCGCCCTACTTCGTGGCCGGCGCCATCTACGCGGGCTTCGCGATGGTGCTGCTGCTGACGATTCCCCTGCGGCGCGTTTTTGGGCTGCAAAGTTTCATCACCATGCGCCACATGCACAACATGGGCAAGGTGATGCTGGCGACGGGTTTGATTGTCGGCTACGGCTACGTGATGGAAGCGTTCTTCGGTTGGTACAGCGGCAATCGCTACGAGCGCTACATGATTTGGAATCGCATGCATGGGCCATACGCTTACTACTATTGGGCGCTGATTCTTTGCAACATCATCACGCCGCAATTTTTGTGGATTAAAAAGCTGCGTTCCAACCTGCTGATCCTTTGGCTGATTTCGATTGTCGTCAGCATCGGCATGTGGCTGGAGCGGTTTGTGATTGTAGTGACCAGCCTGCATCGTGATTTTCTGCCGTCGTCGTGGGGACAGTATCAACCGTCGATGTGGGACTGGACGATGTTTATCGGCACGCTCGGATTTTTCTTTACGTTGTTGTTCTTGTTCATACGCTTCCTGCCGATGATCTCGATTTTTGAGATGCGCACGATCCTGCCGGAAGCGGAGGTGGAGGAGTAGTAGTTTCAAGTTTCAGGTTTCAGGTTTTCAAGTTCTGAAAAGTCCTAACTTGAAACTTGAAACTTGGAACTCGAAACCAGAATTAAAATGTCTGACGACGATATCAACAACGAGTGGGAGCATGATCTGGAGGACCCGGAGCCTTTTCATCATGCGCCCTCCGGCGCGGCGCACGGGCGCGGGCGTGGTGCAGTCGCGCTCTACGGCATCATGGCCGAGTTTGATAACCCGTCGGATCTGGTGGCTGCGGCGCGACGCACGCACGAGGCGGGCTACCGGCGCATTAACGGTTATTCGCCGTATCCGATCGAAGAGCTCGACGAAGCCATTGGCTTCACGCGCACCAGCCTGCCGCTCATCGTTTTGATTGGCGGCATAATCGGCGGCCTGGGCGGTTTCTTCATGCAGTATTGGATGGAAGTAATCGATTATCCGTTGAACGTCGGCGGCAAGCCATACAACAGTTGGCCTGCGTTCATTCCGATCACGTTTGAATCAACGGTGCTGGTGGCTTCGTTTGCCGCCGTTCTGGGAATGCTGGCGCTGAACAAACTGCCGCAGCCGTATCATCCGGTCTTCAACGCGCCGAATTTTGCGCTGGCGACGCGCGACAAATTCTTTCTGGTGATCGAAGCGAACGATCCCAAGTTTCGTCATGACGAGACAACGCAATTTATGAACACGCTGGGAGCGATGGGCGTTAACGATGTGGAAGTCTGAAAAACAGAAGGCAGAAGGCAAAAGGCAGAAGGCAGAAGGCAGTAAGCCCCGCTTAGTTTTCTGCCTACTGCTTAGTGCCTACTGCCTACTCGCAGCCGTAGGCTGCCGGCGCGACATGCAGGATCAGCCGAAGATGAAGCCGTTTCGTTCGTCAACCTTTTTCCGTGACGGTTTGTCAGCGCGTCCACCGATTGAAGGAACGGTGGCTCGCGGTTTTCTAAAAGAGGACACGGAGTTCTTCACCGGCAAACGCGCCGGTAAGGTAACGGCACAGCAGCCCGTGCCGCTACAAGACGCGGGAGCACCGCCGGCGGGTCCGCAGCCGACGATTTCAACCCGAACCCCGTCGCTACAAGGAGCAGCCGCGTATCCCGACGACGTGGAAATTTTCCCGATTGCTATCACTAAAGACGTGGTGACGCGCGGCAAAGAACGTTATGAAATTTTCTGTTCCGTCTGTCACGGTCTGACCGGCAGCGGCGACGGGATGATTGTCAGGCGCGGGTTCCGCCGTGCCGCATCTTTCAACGACGACCGGCTGCGACAAGCGCCGGTGGGCCACTTCTTCGACGCAATCACAAACGGCTGGGGCGCCATGCCTGCTTACGCGCCGCAGATTGCGCCGGCGGACCGCTGGGCCATCATTGCTTACATACGCGCGCTGCAAATGAGCCAGCAGACGCAAACCGCATCAGCGGCCGGGGCAACAGCGACGCCCGCCGCGGGCGCGACGAAGCAAAGCGGAGGGCATCAGTAAACGATGTCGATGTCGACCTCAATCGGTCCTTACAATGCACCGGCCAGCGTGCGACGTTTTCAGCAGCGCGCGCTAATCGCCGGGATTGTGTTCACCGTGTTGCTGTTGCTCGGCTTGGTGCTGGATCGACGGCAGTTTTTTCATTCGTATTTGTTTGCCTTTAGTTTTTGGGCCGGCATTTCAGTCGGCGCCCTGGCGCTGCTGATGCTGCAACATCTGACGGGCGGCGGCTGGGGGCTGGTAATTCGCCGCGTGCTGGAAGCAGCTACGCGCACCCTGCCTTTAATTGCGATCTTGTTTGTGCCAATCCTGCTGGGCGCGCATTGGATTTATAGTTGGACCGATGCCCGTGTTCTGGCGGAGCACCCGGTGCTGGTGGAGAAGTCGAAATATCTGAACCTGTCGTTCTTCACGGTGCGTGCGGTCATCTACTTCGCGATCTGGCTGGTGTTGGCGTTCTTCCTTAATCGCTGGTCGTTGCTGCAGGATCGCACCGCCGATCGCCAGCTCGTGAAGCGCATGCGCGTACTCAGCGGCCCGGGCATGGTGTTGTTTGTTTTTACCGTAACGTTCGCTTCGATCGATTGGTTCATGTCGCTCGACCCGCTCTGGTCGTCGACAATTTACGGTTTCATTTTTGTAGCCTCCTGGGCTTTGAGCGCACTCGCTTTCACCATTGCGGTAATGGCGTGGCTGTCAAAAGAGGAACCGATGAACAACGTGGTAGCGCAGCTGCATTTTCACGATCTGGGAAAACTGTTGCTGGCGCTTGTCATGTTGTGGACCTACTTCGCGTTTTCACAGTTTCTGATCATCTGGTCGGGGAATTTGCCGGAAGAGATTGGTTGGTATCTGCCGCGAATCCACGGCGCCTGGGGCGCGATAGCGCTCGCGGTGGTCATTCTGCATTTCGCCTTTCCGTTTCTCTTCCTGCTTTCGCGCTCGCTCAAGCGCAACGCCGGCAAGCTCGTGATTGTCGCGGTCTTGATTCTGATGATGCGCCTGGTGGACCTGTTCTGGATGATTGGGCCAACTTTCAGCGGCGAGCATTTTCACGTGAGCTGGATGGACTTCGTGGCGCCGCTGGCGCTGGGCGGGTTGTGGCTCGCGTTCTTTGCGCGCGAGCTGGGACGACGGGCGCTGATACCGATCAATGACCCGCTGTATGAAACTGTGCTCGAGCAGAAACATGCGCATGCGCATTAGGAAGTGAGCAGTGAGCGGTGGGCAAGAAAGCAAGAAGGCAGAAGGCAGAAGGCAGAGTTTGTAAAGAAGTTCTGAAACCATGGCACGAACTAAACACAACGGCAATGGACATGACCGGCTGCATGTGACCGAGACGCCGGACGTGTCGCACATCAAGAATCTCGATGTGACGCACGAAGCCAGTGACGTGAGCGTCTCCGGCGTGGTGAAGTTTGTGCTTGGTCTGTCGCTGCTGGGTGTCGCGGTGTTTGTCTTGATGTGGGCCATGTTCCGCTTCCTCAACGCGCAGGCCGAGAAGGAACCGAACCCGGGGCCCATGGCCATGAAGCCTGAGGAGCGGCTACCGCCCGACCCGAGGTTGCAGGCGGCTAAGGGTTTTGGAGTGAAACTAGAAAGCGGCGAGTGGGTGAACCTGGAAAACCGGGAACCGGAGGCGGAGTATCGGGTGCTGCGAGAACAATGGGAGCGGCAGTTGAAGTGTGAGAGTGCTGAAGGTGCGCCGGCTGTCGGTAATTGCACGCCCATCGAGACGGCGATCGATAATTTGGTTGGCGGGGGAACTTTGAAAACGCGAGCAGGCCAGGCGACAGATGCATCGCCGCCGAGTACGTGGAGTTCGGGACGGATGACGGAGAAGGCAGGGAAATGAAGGCAGAAAGCAGAAGGCAGAAGGCGGAAAGCAGCGAGCGGAATACAGGAGGCGCAGCCTCCAGGATTTCTCTAATGAAGCTGCCGGAAAGGCGAAGCCTTTCCGCACTGTGCGGCGGCCAAGCCGCAGTGGCCCCATCATTCGGACCTGCTCGGCTTTCTGTTTGCCGTTTGCCTAGTGCCTTCCGCCTTCTGCTTAGTGGCTTCTGCCTTCTGCTTTCTGCCTTCTGCCTTCCCGCCTTCGCGCAGTTCACGCAATCGCAGGGCAACTCGCCGCTCTACAGCGCGCGGCCCTACGAAGCGCGCGCGCCGAACGGCTTGCCGCGAGCGCTTGACGGCGTCGGCATAGATCAAAAACTCAACGATCAACTTCCGCTTGATCTAACCCTGATCGATGAAAGCGGCAAGAGCGTCAAGCTGGGTGACTACTTCGGCAAGCGACCGGTGGTGTTGTCGCTGGTCTATTACCAGTGCCCGATGCTTTGTAACCAGGTACTCAACGGCATGGTCACGGCGTTTAAAGTTATGAACTTCAAGCCCGGCGTGGAGTTCGAGGTCGTCACCGTCAGTTTTGATCCGCGAGAAAACGCGACGCTCGCGGCAGCCAAGAAAAACACTTACGTGAACTATCTACCGGAAGCTCGGCGTGCGGGCGCCGCCGCGGGCTGGCATTTCCTGACCGCCGACGAAGCGAGCATCAAGCGAATCACCGAGGCGGTGGGATTTCGTTATCACTGGGACGCGGCGACCAATCAGTTTGCGCACGCGAGCGCGATTTACGTCGCGACGCCGGAGGGGAAACTCGCGCGCTACTTCTACGGCATCGAGTACGCGCCGCGCGATCTGCGGCTGGGTTTGATTGAAGCGGCGGATAATAAGATTGGCACGCCCGTCGATCAGTTGCTGCTTTATTGTTATCACTACGATCCGGCGACTGGAAAATACGGCGCGCGGGTGATGAACCTGATGCGCGTGGGCGGGGTGGCCACTTTGCTGGGAGTGGTGGTGATGTTGTTTGCGATGCGTCGTCGCGGTGCAACGCAGGTTGGTTTGACAGCGGGAACTTGAGCATTAGTTCTCTGTGTAAACTCCGTGTCCTCTGTGTCTCTGTGGTGAGCACCCGTTAACAAGAATTCACCACAGAGACACAAAGAACACAGAGGACGCACAAAGGTTAGTTTTGATTATGCAGACCTCGTGGATTCCATTTGTGCCGGAAAGCGCGTCGACTGTCTCAGGGCGCGTCGATGCGCTCTATTTCTACCTGTCGGGCGTTACCCTGTTTTTCACCATCCTGATCTCGAGTGTCCTGATCTTTTTCGTCATCAAGTATCGCCGCCGCAGTCCGTTTGAGATTCCTCGACCCGTCGCCGGCTCACACAAGTTGGAGACGCTCTGGTCGGTCATCCCTTTGATAATTGCGATGAGCATGTTCGTCTGGGGCGCGCAAATCTATTTCGAAAACTCGCGCGCGCCGAAGAATGCCAACGAAATCTACGTGGTGGGCAAGCAGTGGATGTGGAAAATCCAGCACTCGACCGGACAGCGCGAGATAAACGAGCTGCACGTGCCGGCCGGACGCAAGATCAAGTTGATCATGACTTCCGAAGACACCATTCACGATCTGTTTCTGCCCGCGTTTCGCATCAAGGCCGACGTTTTACCCGGACGTTACACGACGCAGTGGTTTGAAGCGACCAAGCCCGGAACCTATCACCTCTTCTGCGCGGAATACTGCGGCATGAACCACTCCGGAATGATCGGCTCAATCATCGTCATGCAGCCGACGGATTTTGATAACTGGTTGAGCGGCAATGCCAGCCAGCAGTCGCCGGCAGTGGCCGGTCAGCAACTCTTCCAGTCGCTTGGCTGTGTTTCCTGTCACGGCGCCAACGGCGAAGGCGGCCGCGGTCCAACGCTGGCGGGCTTGTTTGGACGGAAAGTTTTCTTAACTAATAACCAGACGTTGACGGCCGATGAAGGCTACATTCGCGAGTCGATTGAGAATCCGTCGGCGAAGGTCGTATCCGGGTTTAATCCCATAATGCCGACGTTCCAGGGGCAGGTAACTCCGGAACAACTGATTCAAATAATTTCTTATATCAAGTCGCTGCAGGTAACGGGCGCGCAGCCGGCGGCTCCGGCGGCCGCGACGGCAACGCCGAATGCGCCGGCGACTACGCCTACGCCCACGGCGCAAACGCCGCGTGGGCCCGGGCAGTAGCCCGCGCGGGGGCAGTAGCCCGCGCGTAAGCAAGGGCGCCCTCCCTGACGGTCGGGCTACTACCCCGCACGGGCGCAACTGAATTATGAAAGCATTCGAAACATTCGAAACACCGACGGCAGCCCGCGTTAACTATATCAACGCCGAATACGGGTTGAAGTCGTGGCTGTTGACGAAGGACCACAAACGCATCGCGCTGCTTTACCTCGGGTCGATCTCCGCTTTCTTTTTCATTGGCGGCTTGTATGCAATGTTCATTCGCCTGGAGTTGTTGACGCCGCAGGGCGATCTGCTCTCATCGACCACTTACAACAAAGTCTTTACGCAACACGGAATCATCATGATCTTTTTCTTCTTGATTCCGTCGATCCCGGCCACGCTGGGAAACTTCCTCGTGCCGATGATGATCGGCGCGAAGGACCTGGCGTTTCCGCGCATCAATCTGCTTAGCTGGTATATCTACTTGCTCGGCGGAATCATCACGATCTGGGCCCTGCTGGCCGGCGGCATCGACACCGGTTGGACCTTTTATGCCCCTTACAGCACCACCTTTTCGAATTCCTATGTCGTGGCTACCGGCGTCGGCATCTTCATCAGCGGGTTCTCCTCGATCCTGACCGGTTTGAACTTCATCGTCACGATTCACACGATGCGCGCGCCCGGGATGACCTGGTTTCGGCTGCCGCTCTTCATCTGGTCTCATTACGCTACCTCGCTAATCATGATCCTGGGAACGCCGGTGATCGCGATCACGATCCTGTTGCTGGCGTTTGAACGTCTCGCGCACGTCGGCATCTTCGATCCCGCGAACGGTGGCGACCCGGTTCTGTTCCAGCACCTGTTCTGGTTCTACTCCCACCCGGCGGTTTACATCATGGTGCTTCCGGGCATGGGCGTGGTCAGCGAATTGATCGCGAATTTTTCGCGCAAGAATATTTTTGGTTACAAGTTTGTCGCCTTCTCGAGCCTGGCCATTGCCGTCTTCGGTTTTCTCGTGTGGGGTCATCACCTGTTTGTCGCCAGCCAGTCGGTTTACGCAGGGATGATTTTTTCATTTCTCAGTTTTGCCGTAGCGATTCCTTCGGCGATCAAAGTCTTCAATTGGACCGCGACGCTTTACAAGGCTTCGATCTCTTACGACACCCCGATGCTTTACGCGCTTGGGTTCATCGGTCTGTTCACGATCGGCGGCATGACCGGACTGTTTCTGGCATCGCTCGCAGTTGACGTGCACCTGAGCGATACCTATTTCGTCGTTGCGCATTTCCACTACATCATGGTCGGTGGCACGCTCCTGGCTTATCTCGGCGGCTTGCATTACTGGTGGCCCAAGATTACCGGGCGCATGTATCCCGAGGGTTGGGGTAGATTTTCTGCGCTCGTGGTTTTCGTCGGATTTAATTTGACGTTTCTGCCGCAGTTCATCGCGGGCTATCTCGGCATGCCGCGACGTTATCACGCCTATCCGCCGGAGTTTCAGGTGTTCAATGTGCTTTCGACGGCGGGCGCGTCGATTCTCGGCGTGGGCCTGGTGATACCGTTCATCTATTTGCTTTGGTCGATGCGGTACGGCAAACGCGCTGAACCGAATCCCTGGCACCTGCCGGGATTGGAATGGCGGACTTCATCGCCACCGCCGACCGAGAATTTTTATGCGACGCCGATCGTTACCTGGGAGGCGTATGAGTTTGCGCCGCCGGAAGAGATGCAGGTGATTGGCAGGCTGAAGAACGAAGGATTGGAAGTTGCCGACGCGGTCATTGATGGCAAGTAAGACAGACATTCCTGTCTGTCCGTTTGGATCATTGGCAGAGGGCAGCGGTTTGAAACTCTGTGCATCCTCTGTGAACTTTGTGTCTTTGTGGTGAGTCTTTGCCGAGGAGAGTTCACCACGAAGACACAGAGAACACAAAGGTGGCACAGAGAAAAGCGCAAGCGAAGTCGGTACGAATAGGAGAAACATTTGGCAGAAGGCGTAACAGTCGGGCACGAGGCGAGCCATCCGGCGCTGCAGCACCACTTCGAGAATCTCGAGCAGCAGCGCGAGGCAGGCGCGCTCGGCATGTGGGTTTTTCTCGTCACCGAAATAATGTTTTTCGGCGGGATGTTTCTTGCCTACACTTTGTATCGCACCAAGTTTCCCGCCGCTTTCGCTTCCGCCAGCAATCACCTCGACCTGACACTCGGCGCCGTCAACACCATCGTTCTAATTCTCAGTAGTTTTACGATGGCGCTCGCAGTCTACAGCGCGCAGGTAGGCAAGCGACGCAATCAGATCGTTTGTTTGATTGCCACGATCATTCTTGGCCTGACGTTTCTTGGTATCAAGGCAGTCGAGTATCACGACAAATATGAAGACCACTTGATTCCGGGGCGATTGATTCCGGGCCGGCCGTTCGAACCGCAGGTGCAGGAACACGGGCAACCGGACGACAAGCACAAGCTTCATCTGCTTCCCGGCGCGACGGTTAAGAACGTCGAGATGTTTTATTGGATCTATTTTGCGATGACCGGCATGCACGCGGTACACATGATCATCGGCGTCGGGCTGTTGTCCGTGATTTTGTTTTTCTCGTGGCGCGGGCGCTATGGGCCGGAGTATCACAACCCGGTGGAGATATCAGGACTTTACTGGCACTTCGTTGACATCATCTGGATCTTTTTGTTTCCGTTGTTGTATTTGCTGGGCAGGCACCTCGAGCATATGTGAGGGCAAAAAAGAGAGGAGATTTTCCATTTGTCATTTGTCATTTCTCATTTTTCATTGCAGGCACAACAACAAATCATCGTTTAGAAAGCGGACTTGTCCGCCCGTGGGCGGGGCACAAGTGCCCTATCTAAACGACAGACGACGAAATGACGGAGCGAAGCTGCACGTCTACCAATTGAAAATGAAAAATGACAAATGTGAAATGAAAAATCTCGGTTTTGAGCCGATCCAAAACACAAGGTAGTTTGTCCGCGATGAGCGAGCATATAGTTTCACTGCGAATCTACGTTACGATTTTTCTCTCCTTGATGGTGGGCACGGCGTTGACCGTCTGGGCCGGCCTTCATGATTTCCCCGGGCCCCTGAACGTGATCATCGCCATAACGATTGCCGTGGTGAAAGCGACGCTCGTCGTGCTTTATTTCATGCATGTGCGCTACAGCGCGAGGCTTATCTGGGTGGTGTTTACGTCGGCGCTCTTCTGGCTGGTGATCTTGTTCGCTTTCACGTTCAGCGACTACTGGACCCGCGAGTGGTTGAGTTATCCCACGCTTGGTTTTCTAATCGGCTAGCTTTGCATCCTCGACGGCCGAGAGTTTCTCATCCCGCACCGCTATCACTCCATGACAACTCGGACACTCCAGCCGGATGGTTGCGTCTGAAGTTTTGATCGGCGCCGAACAATAAGGACATGGCCCTGAGACTTCGTTCTGCCTGAAGAATTGCCGCATCATGACGAGTGGCACGACGATGCCGGCCAGCAGCAACGGCAGCCCAAAAATAAGGGCAACGGTTGACCCGTCGCCGAGCGTGAGGCTGATCACCAACCCGGCGATGAATAGAATCAGGCCGATAGCAATCGCAAATGAAAAGGTGAAAGCACTGTCGGGAGTGCGAGTGGATTTTGCGGTCGTTGGTTCCTTGGCGCTCATGATGCAGCTTCCTTCTGCGAGTTTGAACGGTAATTGGTTGGGAATTGATTTTTACTCCTCCAACGGAACCACTGTCAACAATTCATCAGGTTGTGCCTTGTTTGAAACTCTCTGTGCGTCCTCTGTGTTCTTTGTGTCTCTGTGGTGATCGTTTGCCGCGTAAATCCACCACAGAGACACAGAGGACCACAAAGGTGGCACAAAGGAAACCTGAAGTTAGGTTCACTAGGCCAAATCAGGTACTGATGCAGTTTAGAGTTCAAGCTTTAGCTTGCGCTCATTTGCCAGACAAAACCCACAGCCTAAAGGCTGAACTCTGAACTGCTAGCCTCAAACTACATCAGTACCCAAATCAAGCCCGCTGTGCCTTTGAGCGCCGCATGGTTATAATGCCTGTTTCTTAAAGCGAGGATATTTATGACTGACAGCACTCAAACCCCATTTGAACAGTTTCTGCACGCACAAAACGAAGAATCGTGGGCGGCGGCCTTGACCACTTTGCTGCGCTCGGTTCACGAAGTCGACCGCAACGCCACGCAGATTTGGTTCTCCTTTTATCCCCTCTCTCTGTTTCGCGCCTTCGAAACTGCCGCCGATCCGGAAAAACTCGCGGCGCAACTGCTGGTTCAAGGCAACTACCAGCTTAAGGACCAGATCGATTCATCGCACAAGTTTCTTTACGGACATCGTTATTGGCCCAACGTCAAAGATGCGCTTCAAGCCTTCGCCAGTAATTTCACCGGCGCCGCTGGCGAGAGTTTGGCAGACGCGATACTGAACGTGGCCGGCGAGGCGGCGCGCGCAGCGAAGGTTGCCGAGTCGCTGACTATTGGAATCTCAGCGGTAGCGTTCATGACTGTGCGACAGGTGGGCCTGGCCGCGTTCACGAACGCGAAGGGCGAAGTGTTGATTGATCGAAAGTATGTCGGAAAATCGCCCGAGCAGGTACTGCGCGAACGCGCCGTCGACGACAGCCAGGGGCTTTTCGGTTTTCTCAAAACGGTCGATAAGAAGTGGACCGTGACCTATGATGAAAACGACCCGGCTGCGAAATACAAACTGAACCACGTGCAGGATCTTGCCTGGGGCGCAGCTGACGATCAGTCGCGCAACTGGCGTGAGATTGATCCGCGACGCGTCGAAGGGCCGATTCCGGTTGAGTGTCGATCGGCCTCATGCGGCACCTGCTGGGTGGGCGTGCTGGGCGGCGCGGAAAAACTGTCAGACGTCGCGGTTCGTGAAGGCAAAAAAATCAAAGAGTTTGGTTACATCGATACCACCGAGCCGAAGCCGCTGATTCGTCTCGCCTGCCAGGCGCAGGCTCTGGGCGCGGTGTCGATTGTCATTCCGCCGTGGAACGGTGTGTTTGGGAAGTATTTGAAATCGCGGCACGCTGTGAGCCATGAAGACTAGTAGTGATTTATTTTGTGTGATTTCCACTGGGTTCGTGTAGTTTCGTGGTTCGTTTTCCTTGAATAAGCATACGGACCACGAAGTAACACGAAAGCAGAACGAACTAACGCGAATCGGACTGGAAGACTTATCGTAAATTCGAATTCGTTGAAAATTACTCCCACCGTTTCACCGTTACTACTCGTAGTCGCCGCCGCGGTGCTGTGGAGCACTGGCGGCCTCTTCATTAAGTGGACTTCGCTTTCCGGGCTTGAGCTTTCCTTTGGCCGCTCGCTTCTCGCCGCGATCACGGTCGCCATCTTCACCCGGCGCGAAGGCTTTGGGTTGAACAAGATCACCGCGCTCGCGTCCGCGCTCTACGCCGCGCTGCTGGTTCTCTTCGTGCTGGCGACGAAAGAAACAACTGCCGCCAACGCGATCTTTCTGCAATACACCGCGCCCGTTTACCTGCTCGTTTTCGAGCCGCTGTTTTACAAGGAGAAGTTTCGCTCGCGCGATCTGCTGGTGGTGATTGCCTGTATCGTTGGCATGTCGTTGTTCTTTGTGGGCCAACTGCGGCCCCAGGACGTCACCGGAAATTTGCTGGCGCTGGCTTCAGGGCTCTGCTTCGCGTGTTACTTCCTGCTGCTGCGACATTCGAAAGCGCGCAAGGTCAATCGTGCTTCGTCTGTGATTTACGGCAACCTGCTGGTCGTGCTGATTGCGGCGCCTGCCGGATTGCAGGCGCTGCCACACATGCATCGGCTCGACGCGCTTAGTGTGATCTATCTGGGCGTGGTTCAGATCGGTCTAGCCTACACGCTCTTCACGGCGGCGATGGCGCGTGGCGTGCGATCGCTCGACGCGGGAATTGTCGGCTACATCGAGCCGGTGCTGAACCCGATCTGGGTGTTTGTCGTGTTGGCTGAGCGACCGGCGCAGTGGGCACTGGTGGGTGGAGCGATCATCGTCGTCGCTGTCGTTTGTCACATGCTGATGGAGGCGCGACGCGGACCACAATTGGCTGCTCTGTCATGAAAGATTTCTGGCATTACTCTTAGCCGGATTCATATCGACATTCCCTTACTC
>Ga0207681_10000878_pt1 | contig 19796 bp, 34 predicted proteins | sample KBSS53metaG_FD_184324 | JGI IMG/M metagenome (GOLD analysis project Ga0207681, IMG submission 184324) | Switchgrass rhizosphere microbial communities from Kellogg Biological Station, Michigan, USA - KBS S5-3 metaG (SPAdes) (version 2) | ecosystem: Host-associated > Plants > Roots > Rhizosphere... | reverse complement strand
GACTGCTTAAGGTTATTCTGCAACTCAGCCTGAGCCGCAGAGGACCCCTGAGTAGCCAGAGTCTCAGCCGCAGCAGCAGTAGCAGTAGCCATCGCAGCAGAAGCCAAACCATTAAACGCGGCCTGATTCGCGCGGCCCTGCTCCGTATTAATATCGAGAGTCTGGCCGTTCTTTGTGATCGAGTCAGTCACCGCATCAATCGCAGCCTGATACGCAATCGAAGCGTTAGACGCAGACAAACTCAACAACCCGGCGTTAAACAGGCTCTGAGTCCACTTCTCAATGTCCGTCACCGAACCATCAGCAGCAAGCCCAACATCCTCAAGCGCCTTAGCTACATCCTCAGCGGAAAGCTTCGCAGCCTGAGCAGCCGCCGCGACCTTGTCAACCGCCCCAGCAGCCTTATCACTCGAAGAAGCCGCGTTCTTAGTCTCCGCGTCAGCCTTCTGCAAAGCATCCGCGTACTCAGGGAACTTCTTCTTTAGATCATCAACACTGATACCCAGCTCACCGCTGCGCTCTTTCAGCCGATCAAAAATCTTGGCAGCATCCGAAGAACTACCACTCGAAACCAGGCTAGCCATAGTCTCATCAATGCGCTTGAACGAATCCCCGAGGATCTGGCTGGAACCCTTCACCCCAGTCATGGAGTTAATGATCCCCTCACCCCAGTCGTTGAACTGCCGCCCAGCGTCAGGCTGGAAAGTCCGCTTCAACGCAGAGTCCAAGTCATTCACATTGTTGATCAGATCTTTGCCCTCAGTGTTCTTGAACAAAGAATCAAGACCAGAAGCCGCGCCGGGAGTATTACGGGCAACATCGGACAACACATTAGCGACCCTGCCCATGCCCGTATCAATCTTGGACATGTAATCGGCTTCGGCAAGCTTCGCTACGGCCAGCGTCAAAGCGCCGATAACCATCGCCCCGCCAGCCGCCTTGCCAACACCAGAGAGAACGTCCCGCGCTTTACCACCAGCCGGGGCGAGCTTATTGAACGCCTCCATCGACTCAAGCACTTTAGGCGTCAAATTCAGGAACGCCCCAGCCCCCAAAGCAGCGACACCAACAACGCCAGCAATCGCCGCCGCAGTGTTCAGCATCGGCTCAGGGATCTGGCCTATCCAATCAACAACATCCTCAGCGCCCTGCGCCAAGCCCCGCAAAAAGTCATTCGCACCCGAGCCGGACTTAAGGAACACCGAGTCCATGGACCCGCCAAGCTTCTCAATATCCCCGGCTAGGTTGTCCTGCATGATCGCCGCAGTCTCAGCCGCATACCCGGCATCATTGACAGCAGCTTCCCACTTGTTGATCCCCGCGGAACCCTGCTCGTAAAGAACATTCGCGGCACGCACAGCATCCGAACCAAACAACGTCTTGAGCGTCGCATTACGCTGCTCATCAGACATATCCTTAAGTGCGTTCTGCAAAATCCCCGCGTACTCAGACATGCCAACAAACTTGCCCTGAGCGTCATAAGCCGAAATGCCCAGCTCATTCATCAAAGACGCAGCCGCCGCGGAATTCGGATTCAGCGACATCAGCATCGTCTTGAAAGACGTACCAGCATCAGAACCAGTCAACCCAGCCGAAGCAAACGCAGCCAAAGACCCAGTGGTTTCTTCAATCGTCAAACCCGTGGACGCAGCCACCAGACCTGACTGATTCAACGCCGCACCAAGATCACTAACAGAACCCTGAGCCTTACCCGCACCCGCAGCAAGAAGATCCGCGAGGTGAGGGATCTTATCGCCAGACAGCTTGAACTGAGTCAACGCCGAAGCGCTAATCTCCGCAGCCTCAGCAACACCCAAAGAACCAGCAGCAGCCAAATCCAGCGAACCCTTAAGCCCGCCGCCCATGATGTCCTTAGTAGAAACACCAGCCTTCGCCAGTTCCTCAATACCCTGCGCAGCCTCAACAGCAGAAAACGCCGTATCAGCGCCAGCCTTCACCGCAGCATCACGCAACTGCGTCATATTCCCGGCAGTCTCATGCGTAGCTGCCTGAACCGAAGACATCTGCTTATCAAAATCAGCATAGGACTTGATAGCCAAACCCACGCCCGCAACAACAGCAGCACCAGCCGCCGCCGTCACAACCCCCGTACGCTCCCAAGCATCACTGTTCTTAGTAGCAGACTGAACCATCTTCCCAAGATGAGTATCCGCCGCTTTGCCAGCATCCTCAGTAGCTTTCTTCGTCTTCTCAGTCGCCCGCGCAGCTTCCTCCATGGCGGACTTAAAGCCCTGGATCTCAGCCGCAAACACGACTTTAACGCGACGATCCGCCATGACGTTTCCTCCAAAGGTGTTAGAAAAGAAGCCGCCATGCGACAATTACTGAATGACTCAGGCCACCAAAGCGAATAAGCGCAAGGCAGCGAACACGATGAAAATCGGAGCGGGCATGCTCGTCCTAGGCGTCGCAGTAGCGCTTTTCAGCGCAGGCGAAAACGGGAACCCAGGCCTCAACGGATTCTCGGCCTTCGTAGCTTTCGCCGGCCTAATCGTCCTGATCATCGGAGCGGGTAAGTGGCGGGAACGTCCGACGAGTGATTAATTCCTCATCAATTTCAGTCGCGTAGAAACGCTGGCCAGGGTCCGCCTTGAAACCCTTCTGCCCCGTGTGTTCCTCCACCGCAGCCTGACGTTGGCAAACGGTGTCCTGAACCTCATACAACCCAGCGTTAGCCTCGTTGCGGCACTCAGCACGGTTGCCACCACACACGTCACAAAGGCCGTCAAGGTACAGCGTGTACGCGTACTCAAGCAGCCGGTCCTTGCGATCAGGCAGAACCCCAAGGTAAGCGGACGGTGAACGTTGGAACCGCTCACTCGTTTTCAAGGCCGCAACTACTCTTCCCCATCGCCCTGTGTGGAGGACTTCGGCAAAAAATCGGCGCTCACAACAGGCACCTCATTGCACGCCGACAAGTAAGCCGCAGTGATTAACCGGAACTGAGCCTGACCCAAAACCTTCTCAAGCTTCGCAACCTGGGCCGGGGTGACCTTCGGCTCGATGATCGCGTCAGCCAGTACCAAACTACCTAGACTCTGCGCGTCGCCCTTATGCTCATCAGCGAACACGCGTTTCTCGTCATCATCATGACCCTTGACCCGGATCGTCAACGCCGAATTGTGGAACTGTTCAGCCAGCCGCGCGTACTCGGCGCGGAGCTTCTGAGCCCCGCCAGCCATCGACGGCCCATCAACCTCATCCTCCCCATCAGCGTGCTCAATGCGCACAGCTAGGGCATCAAGATCAGCGATCAGGCCGGCCTTCTGATACACAACAACAGAACGCTGCGGACGTTCAGCACCATCCAGCCAAGCATCAAGGTCAAAATTCTGGGGGGTCTCACTCATGGGTTTTAGGCTCCATAAAAGTAGTTGGTTTAGGCTCGTTTGGTAGGTTGGCGGCGCGGAGCCTAAACACACGCCGCCAACCGGTCTAACTAGGCTCCCGCTGCAACCTCAATGAACGGGTAACCGCGCTGCACCTCAGCCGGGACACGGTACTTGATGAAGCCGGTACCGTCCGTGCGCTGCGGAGTGTCAGTGATGAACTCGGCGCCCAGATAAATCTCATCCGTAGCCGCCCAAGGATCCGTGGAATCCTTATCCATTTGACGGGCGTACCCGTACAGGGTCGCGCCCTTCTCCTTCACAGCAGCCCAACCCAGCTCAGTCGCCTCATCGAACCCGCCGGCAGTCGCGAACTTCCGCCACAGAGTGAACCCGGCAGCATAGTTCGACGCACCAATAGCGTTCGAGTTACCCGAATCGCACAACGCCTTCTCAGCGATCTTGTCCGAATCCGTAGCACCCCACGTGAAATCGGACGTCAGAATGTCACACGACAAATCAATGCCAGCGTTCAACTCCGTCGCAGTCGGCGCGGCAGGATTCACCGGCTTAGTCGTCAAAATAGTGAACTTAGTCTTACCATCAGCAAGAACACGAGCCATTACTTGGCCTCTCCTTCAGTTTCCGGCGAGGCCGGCGTTTTCGATTCCCGCGCCTTCTGGCGGGGAGTCATAGCAAGATCATTGAAAGGGGCGTCCTTACGTTCAAGCCACGCAGCAGGAACAACCTGCTTAGCCCCAGTAGTTTTCGAATAGGCATCAACGAGCTTCGTCATTGACCTGCCCCTTTCAGAGTTTGTTCGAGACAAGCAAGAACTCGTCAACAGCAAAAATAGGGTGACCGATGTTAGGGATAGTCACATCGAAATCGGTTTGCGCGTCCATAAGAACGGACTGACGCAGCTTCGACGGAGCCCAACCAGGAACAACCGGGGTCTTACGGTTGAGTGCGCCCCGAACCTTCGCAGCGACAATGCCCAACGCGTCACCAGTCAAGCCCGCATAAGTCGCCCGGACCCGCAACGTCAGAACATCAGGGGCATCACACAACGAATCACCATCAGGCCCACCGCTCGACTCATCGCCAAGGTCACCCCACAAACACACATAAGGGAACACCGGCGAAGTAGGAACCGACCACATATAAACCTGCAACCCAGTCACGGGCAGGAGCGCCTTCACAGCGGCGTAATGCTCCCGGATCACAGAAGCCCCTCCGTCGCCTGAAACGCGAACTCATAAAAGTTCGGCGCTTCCTCCAACATCGCGTCCTCCGGATTACGCAAAGTAGCGCCACCAGCACGAGACGTACCAAAATACGCGATACCAGCCAAAGAAGCAGCCCCACCACCAGACGGCCCAACCTCAGCCTCAATGACCCCATCACCAGCAAACTGGAACACATTCACGTCATAGCTGATCGTCCGAGCCAACTGCTTAAAGTGCTTAGACCCAGCAGCATCCTTACGCATGATCTTCTTGGTGTTCACCGCCGATTTTGCAACGACACCCTTGAGTTTCGGCACCATCACCACTGGGATCAACCGGAACGACCGAGCCAAACCATCCAGGTCAGAAGCATCAACACTCACGCCGTCACTTCCTCAACCCGTGTACGCTGCGCAGTCGCCCCCGTCTTATGGAAAGGCTCAGTCACCCGAAACACCCGCCCAACAAGCTGAGGATCCAACACAGCACCGATGATCGTTACCACATCGCCAACGTCAAACGGGCCAGCCGCGACCGGCGTATCCCACCGCGTATCCTGCACCGTAAACTGATGACCACCAGCCTCAGGATTGCTCGACTGAGCTAGTGTCTGCTGAATCTTGCACGCACCCGTATACAACAACGTGAGGCTAGCGGTTACGTTGCCATCCTCATCCGTCACCGGCTCACCAGGACGATGCACCATGCACGTATCCAACATCAACGCCTGCGCCTCACGCCGCCCCGCCAGGACCGCATCAGCCGCACTCACGGCGAACCCCAAGGGCGGATGCTAAAAGCGTCACCAGTCGAACCAGGTAGAAGCTTCGACCATTCCTCATCCGACAACTCAGGACCACCACCCGGCGTCCCCTGAACCCACGGCATCTCAGTAGTCGAATAGTCATCAATCGCGACCGTCCGAGACTTAAGGCCCCTCGGATTATCCAAATGACGGATGATCGCCGTGCTAATCACACGGGAAAGAGTCGCCACAGTTGGCCGCCCCAACACAATCAGATCAGTAATGTTCGGGATCCGTTCAAGGATCTCGGCCTCAAGATCACCAATCCAAAGAGTTACCTGACCAGTCTCAGGCGCCGTCAAAGAACGCCCGTAGCGCCCCTCAACATCAGCGACAGTCGCATACGCCATGACAGCTCCTAGCTACGGGGTTTACGTGCAGCACGCCTAGCGCGAGGCTTCTCCGGGGTCGCCTCAACCGGGCCAGGAGACGCGTCAGCATCAACCCAGCCCTGCGAGAGGTGGTGCGCTGCAAGGTCACCCTCACAGCGCACCACCGTTCCCGCATCCGGATGGACCAAACGCGGCAAACTACGCTACGGCGTTGGTGTACTCAACGAACGCGGCAGTGTCATTCACAAGCCAGCCGTACTCGGCTTCAGCCAGAATCGCGACAAGGTTATTCTCGAACAGAGAAACAAGCTCACCGTTGATCGTGACAGTAGCCTCAGTGGAAACCTTGTAAGAGATGCCACCAACAGCACCCCAAGCGGTCTGCGACCAGTCGCCACCGAAACCAATGACGGAACCGGTCGGGTTGTAGATACCCTCACCGATGAACGCGGAACGGCCAAGCAGGCGTCCCTGACGGAACGGTGCTGCGTTGTCCACCACGGGGGAGTCGATGTAGATCGGGCGCCCACCAGCGTCAACAGCACCGTTCAGAAGTGGCTCAAACCGGTCATCCAACGCGAAGCCCGAAAGGCGCTTGCCGTCATCGACAAGCAGCTTCAGGCCGGCGTTGATGTCACCGTGAATGCCACCAGCCGTTTGAGCGGTCGTGCCGATCTCGACAGTCTTCGTGGTCTGAGCCACGTAGGTGGAGAACGGGGTGTTCGTACCATGCAGGGCAGCGGAGTCGAACGCAGCAGCGAACGCGTCACCAACCTGATTACGAACAATGTTCATGTAATTGCCGGGGTTCGCACGAACAACTTCCGCAGAAACAACCGCGATAGTCGCGATCTTCTTCGGATCCATGTTCTTCAGCGCAAGAGCACCCTTAGAAGCAGGCTTCTGCGCACCTTCAGCAACCCAACCAGCGGAAAGCTTCCCGGTAACAACCGGGATGGACTTGCCGTTAGCGCCAAGCTGAACCTGCGGGGAAAGCTGCTGAACAGCAGACGAGCGTGCGGCACGCTCAAAGATAGCCGCGGACTGCTCGCGGTTGAGGAACCCGGAAAAGTCCGAGGTGGTAGTAGCGGCGGTAATCGCCATTAGATGCTCCTAAGAGAAATGGACATCAGTTGATGCCGAGTTTGCTTTTCAAATCGGCCAACAGCGGGTCGCCGTTGAGCGCGAGCGCCTGAGAGCCCTTCGAACCTTGCGAGGGGTCAGGCTTCGGGGTCGTCGGAGTGTTCAGCAGAGCCATCAGAGATTCCGCGTCAGCGATCAAACTCGCCTCGTCATCACCCTGAAGACGGGCAACAAGCGCGGCAGGCAGACCCGTATCAAGGGCAACTTTCTGACGCATCGTGGTCTTCTCATATTCAGCGAGCCGTTCAGACGCTTCCTTAGCCGCCTTCTGAGCCCGTTCAAGTTCGGTCAGCTTCGCGGCCTCAGCGGCTTCACGCTCAGCCTGGAAAGCCTTCAACTGCTTATCCAGCGCATTCGCACGTTTACGCTCAGCTTCGAGAGCCTTCTTACCACCATCACCAAGTTCCACAGGATCGCCCTGCGGTTCAACGGCTTCCGGGGCTACCGGTTCTGCTGGGATTGCTTCTGCTGTCGGTTCCGACATTTGTTTTCCTCCATCGCGGTGGATAAAACCCCGAACAGGCATCGCGCCAGTGGGGAGAATATGGTGGCTGGCATCTAGACGATCCAGCCGTACAGTTTCAGGAGCCGCTTAGCATCAGCAGGATCCTTCGCTGTCTTGTAAATGGTTTCCGGCATCAACCGGGGCGCCTTGAGCTTGTAGTACTTGGTCCCATCGCGGAACACTGACTGCTCACGGACATATTGGGCTTGGGACATCTGCCAGTAGGCGTGACCTCGGCGCGTTGTGCCCTCGCGGGTGTATTTGATGCCCTGCCCGTTTATCTGCGCCGGCCTCACGGCCCCCTTGCGGCGGTACGCGTTGATCAGTTGGTTTGTGTCCGCACCATCACGGAACGCCTGCCCGTTAGCCTTAGACCCAAGAACACGGTCCTGCTCAGCGGACGAAAGCCCGTCAAGGTACGCTTTCGGGTCAGTGCGTGCGTCATCGCCCGTATCCTCAGTGGCTGGCACATTCCGGCAATCACAGCCAGGGTGACGATTGAAAGCCTCCGACTGACGCGAAGTCTTACCCGCAAGAATCACGCAACGCCCACAAGACGGCGGATTCAACATACGAGTCCACAACTTCACCCTATGAGCGCCACCAGAAACCTTCTCAGCAGCACGCCCAGTATCCGAAAGCATCGTCCCAGCAGAGAGCGTCAAATGACGCCCACCCCTTGCAAGCGCATCTGCAACATCCAACCCAGCGGCAACAGCCTGCTTAGCCTGAATAACAGCCCCATACGCCATCGACGCGACCGGCAAACCATCACCAGCCACGCCAACAAAACGAGAGCCCACAGACGCATACAAAGGGCCCGGCGCATCCCCCAGAACATCGGGAACATACGCCAAAGCACCATCAGCAACCCGCTCCTGAGCAGTAAACAACACCGCCAACAGAGCAGGCTCAATACGGGCATACGACGCATCAAAATCCTCGCCCACACCACGCCACAAACGAGACACAGCATGAGCCGCAGCCCCAATCTCAACCCGCTGCGCAGCCGAATACTTAAGCGCCGCCTCCGGTAACGTCTGCAACGCCATCAGCAGCACCCTTCGCCATCAACTGCGCAAGATACGGATCCTGAGACTCATCCTTGAAATACTCGCGCTCACGATCCTTCCGAGCATCAGACCAACCAAGCTCATCCCAAGAACCCTCACGCGAAATGATCGGCCCGCCACCATGCATCTTCTGCAAAGCGTCAGCCTTCTGCGCAAACGTCGGGGTGCCAGGGTCATGCCACTCAGTTTTGATCTGATTAGCCAACGGCCAAGCACCAGTACGGAACCGCTCAGCGATACCCTGCACCCACGCCCAACCATCACCGTCGTTATCGTTCTTGCCCTCAACATTCAGAACAAGACGAGACTCATCAGCACGGATAGCGCCCTCAGCAGCAGGATTAACGGAAGTCTGCCCGAAATACCGGGTAGGTAAACCAGTCACAGACGATGCGAGCTGCGCGTAATGCTCCACAGTCTTGTGGAACATCGTCAGGTCGGCACCGTCGAGCTGACCAACCTTGGCGTCCTTATTAGCGTTCGCCCACAAAGACCCAAAATAGGCTTCCCAAACAGGGAGCTGCTTGCCGTCAGCGTCAACAAAGTCACCCTTGGACATGCCCAACACGTACCGTTTCGGGACAATGATCGTCTCAGCCGCGAGCTGCAACCCAGTCAAAGACCTCGCAGCAGCATCCACCAACGGGATAACGTCAGTCATCTCCGACTCGCCCGACCAAATACCAGTACGCCGGCGGTTCAAGAACATCACAATCGGCACACGGCCAAGCCTGTGATCATCCCGATCCCACTCAACCCAACTACCGGTCTTCTTCTCTAACCACAAAGTGGCATTAGGAAGATACAGGGTCGCGTAAATAGGTTCTGGCGCTTCCTCAGTGCCACCATACAACCGCAAAGCAGCCGAAATACGACGAGTACGAGGATCCACAACCGCAGTCAACTCAAGAGGCGACTCAACCGTGATAAGCGGATGATCCTTGTCTTCCTCATTCGTCCCAACCGTCACAAACCCGCGACCATAAATCAGCTTGTCCCGATGCAACAAACGCGACTCAGAATCAAGGTTGTTCGCGTCCCAATGCTCACGCAAAACCGTAGAACCCTTATCCTCACCAGGAAGAATAAACGTCTTCACCCGCTGCCGCTGCTCAATCGAGTCAACACACACACGATTCCAGTTCGCGATCATCTCAAAACGGCGCAACTCAGGCGGCACAGCCAACCCAATATGTTCCAGCCGGTGTGATCCCTCGTACTGCTTGCCCAGCAACTCATCCTTAGCCAACCGGCTATCGCGCTGCCTGGTCAACTCCGAAAGGAGGTTCAATTCGTCTTGGCTAACAGCCACAAGCCCCCCTTAACGGAACACAAACATACGAGAATCGGTTTCTTCTTCGAAGTCTTCGGCCACAAGCGCGTCTGACCACGCCTCAAAGCAGAGGATGGAAGACATTGCTTGGTCGATCTTCTGGTTTTCATTCGGCTTGCCAAGGATGTAACGCTGTCCAGTCCGGGCACGCACAATCGCATTCAGAACATGGATCTTGGTAGTCGGGCAACCGTCATGCCGGAACGCTGACTCATCACCATTCACAGCCTGTTTGAACGCCTCAAGAACCGGGTGAACCTTGGAAACACTCGACGTCTCCCAAGCAAACACAGTCGGCCTGCCATCTTCGGACTTGTACTGCGCCTGCCACTGCTTCAACTCAAGACGCCACGAGTCATCCTCAACAACTTCCATCGCGTCAGCCTCAGCCGAGATACCACGAGCCGAACCAGCCGGATCAAAGTACGCCCTGACCACGTTGAAACGCTCCTGCAACTCGTCAAACGCAGCACGAACCTCACCACGAGGAATCAACAACGAACCATCGTTCGGGCGCCAAATAGTCGGAACCTGATGAGGCCCATAAGTCGGCGTGAACTGGTAACCATCAGCCGTCATCGCCCGGAAACCCGTCCAGTCATTGTTATTCGACAAGTCGCCAGCAACAACAATCGACGTACCATCAGGAACCTCGCGCGGAGCAGCCTTGCCATCCCACGGAACTTCCTTCAGCCACGCGCCAGCACCCTGCACGCGACGGTTCCCGTAAAACCGTTCAGTTTCAGCAGGGTCACGACGCATCGCAGCTTCAATATCCGACTCAAGACCAGGAAGGTTCATCAGAACCCAAGGAGCGTCAGAGTAGTTGAACTTCAGGATCTTCTTCCGATCCGCCTTGACCGTCCACTTCAGATACTTCGGAGGTTCAATGTGCTGCACATACACCGTTTTGTCAGCAGGGTTCTCCAGGATGTCCTTCACAACGTTGTCCGTGGCAGGATCATCCGGGTTGGTCATGATCACACCACGACCGCCCATAGCCGTCAGGCCACGAGACTGTGTGCGGTACACGTTCCACATGCCCTCGGTGTCATACAAGCCACCCTCATCCCAAAGGACATAGGTGACACGCTGCCCAAGGCGGCTCTTGGCCTTAGCCGTAACAGGCACAATCTGGCACTGCTTACCACCCGGCAAGCGGATAACTTCCTCACCAGTCCGGGTAATCTGTTGCGCCAAGGGCCCAAAGTCGATCATCGGACGCAAAGAATCAAACGTGTTCGCCGTCTGAGCCTCAGAGTTAGCCGTGATCTGGATCAACGGAGAAGACCACTTGCGGGCCATCGGCTCACCAGCAGCGTAAGTGTAGACCCACCCACACTCGCACCCCTGCTCACTGCAATCCCAAACCTCGCCACCCCGAGCAAACCCCGCAAACAGCGCCGGCCCAACAGCCTCAACACAAATCAGAGCAGCAGCCAACGGCGACTTACCCTTTTTCTGCGCATCAACCAACACCGACAAACGATGCACGAAAGCAGCAGACTTCACATCAGCCGAAGCGTTCGGATGCACCGCATAATGGTTCCCAATGAAGCAAAGCTGATAATCCCTCAGCGCGAACGGCGGCTTGTTCCCATCAAGGTCAAAATCCCCGTCAGGAACAACGCAATGCTGCTCAATCCACTCAGGAACAATGTCTAACGTCGGGCCAGACCACCAACGCAAAGCCTCAGACGCATTACGCGGCTCACTTTTCACCACCTACAGCCTTCAATCTGCGCTCACGCGCTGACATTCGACCATCGGAACTCTCAGAAACGGGGGAGCTTTCACGACGGGCGCCAACTTCATCACGAGCGATTTGCCACCCGTTCAGCCTCAAACCCGCCGGCGTCAACCCGATCTGCTCACGGTAACGATGCAACTGACCCACCAAAGCCGCATTCGCCCCAGGGTCAAGCTCCACAGCAACCTTCAAACGGCAATACTCGCCAATAACCGGCCAGCGCCACGACTCAACAGCCCACGCAGCGCCCTGAGGGGAACGCCAAGCCTCAACCCACACCACGCCCTCCCGAGAGTGGAAGTCAGCAGATGCCTCGGTGTCAGCCTCACGAACCTTAGCGCCGTCCTCGAAGTGCTCAGCGAACAAAACAATCGGATCCAACGGGAAATCAGGGATCTTCCCCTTGTAACCCTCCGAAGGAAGCGCCTGAAAGTTCAAACCACGAGCCGCAGAACGACCAGAACCAGGATCAGGAGTAGGCCCAGAACGGGCACGCGCACCACCACTTGACACAGCGACTCACCGCCCTCTCTGAAAGTTTTGAACCCTCCGCGGACTTTTTTCCCCTCACCGGCGGTCGGAGGCAGTGGCCCCTTTCGGTCACCCCGGGTGGGGGTGTGGGTGCCTGTTGAGCCGTGTCAGGTCGGTTGTGCGTGTGCTTTGCGTCCGCCTGCGCTTGTGTTGCAGAAGGCATGACTAGGGCCTATGTACTTGCCCCGGTCTGTGTCGTCGTGGTCTAGGTGCCACGGTTCGCCTTGCTTGATGCGTTGACCGCATCGTGCGCAGTCGATGAGTCCTGCTTGGACGCGTATGTCTAGTGTGGTGCGTGTGCGTTGGTGTTGTGCACCGTATCCGCGTTGGTTGCTGTTGCCTCGTGCTTTGTCGTTGGCGCGTGTGTGTTCGATGCAGTAGCTACTGTCTGTGATGGCTGGGCATCCGGGCTTGGCGCATATCTTCTTAGCGCGTGGCATCACACCCATCCTCGCGCCTGGAAGTGTAGGTGCCAGTCGTTGGGTGTGGGTAGTGGGCCGCGTGGTGTGCGTAACCCTGCCGCGTTGATGGCTGCTTGGGCTAGGGCTGAGCATGTGGTTGGTGCCCGGTCAGCGAGCCAGCGTTGGATCCGGCCTGGTGTGTCTACCCTTGTGATGGATGCGATTGCGTGTGCTGCACATGCGAGGTAGTCGTACCTGCAACCGACTGCGAACTCTGCTATGCCAGCCACCATGTGTGCTTGCTTCTCGGTCATTGCGTATTGGGACCAGATGATGTTGGTGTAGTCGGTGATGGGTCTGCGTCGTGTGCCGCCTGGTTCGGAGCTGATGCAGTGCGTGTCACTGGTCGCGATGACCACATGGTGGTAGGTCCATCCGGTTATGCGGAGGATCGCACGGCCCATCCAGTGACGTTTGTCAGTGACGAGCCCTACTTGACCAGTCAGCATCGCAGCCTCCAAAGGTCAGTGGGGTTGTAAGTTGTAGTCAGCCCCTCGGTAAGCACGCCGTCAGATGCTTATGTCAGTAGGGCTGGTACTCCGCAATTCACCCGTATGGGTCCGGCTATGCGGCGTCCGTGGACCGGGTTGGAGTTGAACCAACCAAACCTACCCATGTTCCCCGCGTCCGGGGTGGGCTGCTCTGCCTTTGAGCTACGGTCCTCCCGCGCTCATGTTCGCGGGCTATTCAGTTGTGTGCCGACCGCTTCTCAGCGTGGGCGTGCGCTTGACCCTGCGCGGGAGACAATCGACCTCCTGGGGGATGTGCTTGACTGTCTAGGCTTTGTCGAATAACAATTGCCGGGTTTTCTTGACTTTGGTTATATTCCACGTCTTCAACCAGCGGCGCGGGTTGTTATACAGCAGTGGGCGTTTCACATCGGGTCCGGCCAGTTACCAATACGCATGGCGCCTCCTATGCGGCGAGGATGGTTAGTGAGGACAGGTCGAAGCCGTCTGGGGTTACGTCGAACACCATTAGTCCGGGGTCACTGTCGCGGCCTTGCACTTGGCGGAACCAGTCAGACCCGTTATCCAAAGTGGGGGCTCCGAGGCAGTAGCGTTGTTTGCCGCTGGATGGGTTGCGTCCTGCGACTGATGCGCTGAACGAGTGGTAGTGACCGTGCACGAGAACATCGGCGTTGGATGCTGCTTGCGCACCGAAAGCCTGCTTCTGCCACCATGTGACTGCTTGCCCTGGCGCGAACTGGTTGCCGTGCACTAGGCCAACGCGTGTGCCGTAGAAGTTGATGGCAACTGATTCGTCGTAGTCTGCTGGTGTTATCCAGTTGACGGCCATGTTTGTTGCTTTGGTGACTTTGGCTACTTGTTTGTGCATGAAGATGCCGAGGTCATCGGAGGGTTTGCCGAGGTTCTGTTTGCCGCATCGCCATGCTGCGTGGTTGCTGGGTACTCCTGCGACGGTCACGGGTGCGTGGTGGTGAGCGAGGTTTATGTACTCGAATAGTTCGGTGCCGTATGTGTCCAACTGGCCGGAGAGGCTGAGGTCGTTGGTGAACATTGGATTGCCGCCCGATTCGAAACCCTCGATGCCGTCTCCGGCGTCTGCGATGAGGATCTGATCGGGTGCGCGCTCGGCTAGCAGGGCGTCCAGTTTTTCACGGATGATGGTTGATCGTGTTATGAGTTCTTGGGTGCCGCCGCGGGATCCTGTTTTGCCGATTTGCGGGTCTGCCCAGACGATGACGGTTGCCCGGTCGCTGTGGTTGCTGACGGGCTGCGGGGTGGCTGATTTGGCTGCTGCGTAAAGGGCGGGGAGGTCTATGCGTTCCTCAGCCTGTTTGCGGGTGAACTGTGCCCGGTATGAGTAGAGGTTCACGATGTCGCGTGTTCCGTCTTCCAGGGCTTTGGATTGCTGCCATGTTGCACAGCGTACGGTGTCGTTGACGACAGCGAACTCTGCGGGGTCCAGGTTGAACCGTTGGAAGATGTGGGTCCAGTCGGTTACGGGTTGTTCGGTTTGCACGTCGATGAACTCGCCACCGTCGCGGCGTACGTCTGCTTTGCCGGTGAGGACTTGGGCTGTTGCAGGGTGCGCTTGCAAGTCTGGTTCGCAGATGCAGTTACCTGAGCGGCAGTCGTTGATGGCTGACTTTGAGATGCCTAGGAGTTTTGAGAGCTGCCGTGAGGGGATGGTTGCATGGGCCAGGTCTTTGACTAGACCGTATTTGCAGGTTCGGCTCATGTTTGCTCCCGTTGCTCAGTGGGTGTAATGGTTGCCCGTTCTTTGTGCTGCGGCTGAACTGGGGCTGTTAAGTTGCCGTGTTGCGTTCCCGGCTGTTGCTCTCCCGTGGGGGCTGTACGTTTCGGGTACGGTTGTTCGCTTTTACCTGTTGTTCGGGTGTCAGCGGAATACTGCCATTTGCTGCACGTCTACAGCTTCGGTGATGGCTCACCGCCGTTCGGCTTGCTTGTTAGCAGAGGCTTCCGGGACTGTTATTGACCTCGCTGGCAGCCCATTTCTGATGAGCAGCAGCTAGGGCTTGACGTGGTGGAAACCCTTTGGGGTGCGTCACCACGCTTTACCAGCGAGGCCAAGCTTTATCGGGGTCCGATGTTTTTTCGGGCGCCGTTGATGTTTTGGAGTGCCCGGATGATTGCTGTTCGGGCTGGTTGTGTTTGTAGGCCGTCTAGGGCGGTGTTGAGTGTGGTGTAGCAGCCGGTGAGTAGTTCGGCGTCTGCGGTTTCGGCTACTTGTCGGAGGCTGGGCGTGTGTTTGTACGCCATGTGGTCCTCCTTAGTTGACGTGTTTGTCATCGCGGATGTGTTCGGTGAGGAACCGTGTGTCGTCGATGAGGTGCAGGATGGTTCCGCGTGCTTTGAGGACGGGAAGCGCTGACCGTGAGTGGTGTGCGCAGAAGAACAGTTGACCGTCAGCCATGTACCCGTTCTCGGTTAGTTTCCCGGTTTCGATGACCACATGCACGTACGCCCTCGCCCCGCACCTGTCACACGTGTGCTGGTGGTGGAGGGTTTGCTTGTCGAGGTCAGCGGCCATGCTTGCTCCTGGCATGAGGAAAGCCCCCGCCGAAGCAGGGGCTTTGTACCTATGAAACTATCGCTATGCTTCAGCATAACAGTATTGGTGTATCTTGGTCAACCCTTACACCAAGAACGGTAGATTAGGCTGTGGTGCGGCGCTTTTGAAGCTCACGTTCGATGTACCACTTCGCCTTCTCTAGGTCCTCGATGGCGTCTTTCTTGAGGTCGCACCGCCAAATGTACTTGAGCGCGTTGCCAAGGTTGAACCCCATATGCTCGGTGATCTGAATGCACTGAACACCGCTCGGATGCCCGGTGTAATGCTTCGGGTCGTTGACTACGTCCTCGTTCAATGCTGCCACCCTTCGCGAACGGCGAAGTAAGCGTCAGTGACAAGAGTGTGCAACTGGTCAGCGTCCATCTTCTCGACGCCCAACTCCACTGCGAGGGTAATTAGGCTTGCCGCGCATTCGTTCATGGCTTGTTCCTTCGGGATTTGATGTAGGCGTTGATTTCCTTGGTCAGCCTGCGGTCTTCACGGAGCAGGGCAAAAATCTCGCGCACCCAGGTCATCTGATATCCGCCTTGGTCCATGCGCCCATTGGTGGGTGGCTGTAGAGGTTACCTGCTTGCTCGGTTTTCCATTCGGTCATGTAGGCATCATTGATCCGTTTACTTTCCGCGTTGATGGCTTCGCAACGAGCGTTGGTTCTCTTGCATATGCGGATGGTGCAGATGCTGTAGATGATGGTCCATGCAGAGATGAGCATGGCGACTGATGATAAGGCGATGGCGATTATGTTTGTCAGGCTCATGGGCAGCATTCGCTTTCGTGTACAAGTTGCTCTATGCCGTGGAGGGCCGCATCGGGTAGGGGTGACAGCCATGACATGAAGGGGTGTTCTTCTACGGTTCCAACGTACTCGCCGTCCTCATCTGACCAGTGGACCGAAAAATTGTGACTACTGCTCATGCTGCGTCCAGTTCCAGGAGGATCATGCGGGTTTGGTGTTCTCGGAACTTCTGCGCTGCTTGGTCAATGCCTGTGGGCGCTTCCACCCACGAGCACCCTGTGCACCCCGCGCTGTTTTCGTTGGAGTCGTGGTACCAGTCTTGGTGTTCGTTGAGTGCGCTCAGTACAGCAATTTCGGCTTCATGGCTCATGGCTTGCCTCCGTCGTGGATGAGTGACTTTTGGTAGCGGGCGTATGCGTCAAGGTGCATCCGCCTCATTCGGGTTATCACCGCGACCTTGGCGAACTTGCCTCGCCCGTCAAAGATCAGAAGCTCCCGATGATTGTTTGGGTTCATGCTGCGTCCATGTCTTCGCGGGCCTGCGCAAACGCGCGGTCCATGATCTGGATATACTCGGCTAGGTTGTTTCCGCCTAGGCCGGTTCGGGCGAGCATTTCCATGCCTGTCTTGTCGCCGTCCGTATCGAACCCAAGAGCCTTGTACCCGCGGAATAGGCACTCAATCAGTCGCTCCTGCGCTGTTGCTTCATTCATGCTGCTCTGCTTCCTTTGAGGATGGTTTTGATGTCTCCCAAGCGGTACATGGCCCTGAGTTTTTTGCCGTCTGTGCCGCGTTCTGGGTTGGCGCGTGTGAGGATGCCGCGTGATGCTAGGACTCGGATGTAGTCGGCGCCGATGTCGATGCCGTGGACTTTGTTGAGGCGTTGGGATAGGGCGTCAGGGTAGCCGACCATCTCGTTGTCCTGTTGCTGTGCGTAGGCTTTTGCGCCGTTCCTCCATTCCTGGATGGCTTCGTATTCGGCCCCGCACGTCCGGCAGCGTGCGTGGTTGGATCCTTGGTCGGTGAATAGGTCGGTGCCGCAGTTCTGGGTTTGGCATGTCCCGGCGAACTGTTTGTGCTCCAACAACCGGGCGGCGTGTTCACATGCGCGGAGTAGCTTGTCATGCCGGGTCATGAGGTCGTGCACGTTCGACAGGGTTTTGAGGCGGCGCATGTTCCCAGCCAAATAATCGGCAACGTCACCGGAACCGCGCCCATGCAACGGATTCGTCAGGGACGCGATACGGAGCGCCGTGTGCAGCAGGAACCGTTGCAACTCATCCAACGCTGACACAGCATCAACCGATACGGGGGCGGGCGCGTGCAAGGCCCTACTGCCGCCCATACGCTCACCATACGTAGCAGTCAACGTCAGACGCGGCACAAGCTCCACAACCTCAGCCACGACCCCCGCAACCTGCCCCAACCGCACCTCAAACACGTCACTGCACGTGTTGCAGAGCCAGATACCATCCGTGGTCACGTTCCCGCACTTGCAACTCAACGCGGCTTCCTTCCGTTGTGAATCAAGGCGGGCTTGCGGGTAGCACGGGCGTACTCGCGGCGAATCATACGCCGCTCCTTCTCCGTGTCCGCGAAAAGAATCCGGTTATGCCACCACAGCTCCATGCTGGCCTTCCGAACTGAGACACCAAATGCCTGGACGATTTGAGCCGCGCGGTCCAGAGCCTCTGTTAGGCCTGTGGTGTTCGGGAGTATCTGAATGCTGACTTCGCGGACTTGGCTCACGTGTCGCTCCTGGTTGTGTGTTGGCAGTGGCATCGTTGCGCATAGTGGTTGGGGTAGATGGTTGCCGTGCACCGGTCCTGGCCGTGGTAGTGACGGCACGACGGGCAACGAGGCTTCACGAGGGTTCGTGGATCACTGTTGCGTTCTTGACCCACTTGATGATGTGCTCACTATCAACATCAATTCCATCGCCAATCCAAAGATCGCCTTCTGCTTTGATCCGTGGAACGATTCCGCCACCTACGATCACGGATCCTTCCGGGAGGTCGAGAAGCTCCTGTACCGTGGCGATAGTGCGCTGCTTGCGGTAACCATCGGCAAGGATCGCTTTGGCTACTTCTAGCCCGCCAAGAGTTGATGGTCCATCGATGCCGCGTATCAGGTCGGCTAGTTCTTCCGCTGCGCTCACTTTTGGCCTTTTTCCGTTTGGAGGATTTGGTGGAGTTGTTGGGGTGGGAGGTTGGCGAGCTTCCGGGCCAAGATCGGGGGCAAGGCGGCTAGCGGATCAGGGACGGTCATGCTTTGCCTCATCCGCGTACATGTGACGGTCTTCAAACACCGCCGCAATCGCCCACCATGGCACGTCATGGCCTGCTTTCCGGTGAGCGTCCATGTGGCGAATCATCTCTGCGGCATCTTTGGTCACGAGGTCATTGATGTGGTTCTTTTCCAACGGACAGCCGCAGCACTCATAGCCGCGATCTGACGGGTAAACGTAGATGTCCGCGTTGCTGAACCGGCAGTAGCTCATAGTGTTTGTTCCTGGTCTTTTGCGATGGTGTGTGCGGTGAGTTTGAGTTCCCTGACCAACGACCACTGCGATCCTTCGTCAAGGCCGTCGATCAGCTCAAACAAATGGGTGAGGTTATGATGCTCCGGATGTGTTGGCATTGTGCCGGCTCCTGTACGGGGTCCGGGATGCTCAACTACCGGGCCGATACGTCTAATTCTACCAAAGATGGCGAGTATAAGCACCAAGAATACCCGGTTTATTCTGGTCTTTTGCCCGTCAAAATAGCCACCAAATCCCGGACTTCCATGAGCACAATCTGCGAGCCAGGATCAGTGACCCCGCGGCGTTTGGCGATCACCACACCCGCCACAGCCCCCAAGTTGATCCGCTCGGCGCTGGCTTCCTTCAACCACGTCCCAGCCTCCAACCGCCCCCCGTAGTCCTTCGCCTCAACAGCTACCGGGAGTTCGTTGAAGGTTTCCACGTTCGCCACATCCCCACGGTCCTTAGCCCCGTACAGCGGCATCTTGTCAACGAACCGCGACACGTGCTCACGGAGATAGTCCGAGATCACCCGTGCGTGCCTGCTGCCCGCCGCCTTCGCACTAGCCCTAGACCTGCTCATTACCCTTCCCACTCTCGTTCGCGTCCGGGAAAAAGGTCACCGTCTGAGGTGTTGCAGGTGCCGCATCTGATGTTCGCGATGGGGCCGTAGTAGTCCGGGACGATGGGGGCGGTGACGATGTACAGGAATTCACGCTTCGTGCGGCACTTGAAGCAATAGCGTGCCTCGCCGTCTCGTCTGCGCACTACTTCCTGCATCTCTGGGCTGCGATTGATGTGTACGGGTTCGCCGCCGATTGTGATTGTTTGACAGGTCATGGTTGTTCCTCCGTGCAGTCCTGGCATGTCCATCCATGCTCTGTTTTTGTCATCGTTTCCGTTGGGGTGAGTCGTGTGCATTCAACGCATCGTCTCTGCCCAGGATCCTGCTTACCTGTCACAG
>Ga0207681_10000876_pt1 | contig 19798 bp, 18 predicted proteins | sample KBSS53metaG_FD_184324 | JGI IMG/M metagenome (GOLD analysis project Ga0207681, IMG submission 184324) | Switchgrass rhizosphere microbial communities from Kellogg Biological Station, Michigan, USA - KBS S5-3 metaG (SPAdes) (version 2) | ecosystem: Host-associated > Plants > Roots > Rhizosphere... | reverse complement strand
CGCGAGTGGCCATGAGACCTCCGCCTCGCTGGCGAAAACGCGTAATCCCCTGACAGTCGGCGGTAGTAAGACCTTCACCGAGATCAACTGCAAACAACCAGAGCTCCTGAACGTCCGTCTGATCAAGCGTGCTAAGGACAGGATCATTGCCGGCTGCATCCAGTTCACGATCGCGCGTGGTAACTTTGTATAAAGACTTTCCGGACTCGTCTTTCAAGGCGGCGAGCTCATCGCGCAACAAAGAAAACCGGCCGATGTGCCAGTCGTCTTCGGCAAAAGGAATTGTGGTTTGCAGCAGTATGTGAATAGGGCTTGTCATAACTTCTCCCTCACCTGGCGTTTCCGGTCGAGACATGGTGCGTTGTGAGGCCGGCAGTTTAGAGTTCAGCCTTTTAGCTATTATTCAGCCGCAAGCTAAAGCTTGAACTCTGAAACTGCTTGAGTAATCCCACGCCTTGCACTCTGTCGCTTATTGAACTAAAAAGACTACGCGAACCAGCCTCGAGCGGCAATTGCCCTGTTGCCCGATCTGTCCTTGTTAACAACTTCCGAAGTTACGACGAGAGGGACACTCCCATGACCATACACTCGCGGCTGCTGCAACTCGGAATGCTGCTGGCAGTTCTACTTTTGTTCACGCCTCGCACCAAAGCTCAGTCGACCGTATTCAACGCGCCGTCGACCGACGTGCAGGCGCCGCGCAAGGTTTACGTGGAGGCGGAGTTCATTACTCATTTTGCTTCCTACGAAAATGGTGGTTACCAAACGTATGGCCCACACGTGGTCGTCGGCCTGCCGGGCAATACGGAAGTTGGCGTCAACGCTTTCTACACGCACTCTTCATCGACTGAGCCGGTAACGGTCGAGCCGAATTTCAAGTGGCAGTTTTACAATAACGAAAAAATCAGCGTGGCCCTCGCGGCCGGGGTCCTGGTCTCGATACCGGCGACGCACCGCCATTCAGCAAACACCACCGGCCTGGTCTATGTCGTCGGCAGCAAAAGTTTTCAGGCTTCACATGCGCCGCGGCTCACCTTTGGCGGCTATCGCTTGCTCGGAACTTTTGACTCCGGCACCGACAAGACCGGAATGATCGCCGGCTATGAACAACCCCTCACCGGAAAACTTTCATTCATCACGGACTGGTTCAGCGGCAACAACAATCTCGGCTACGTGACCGCCGGAACCGGCCTGACCCTTTCACCCAGAGACAGCATCTATGCAGGCTACCGCTTTGGGAACCACGGCCGCGGGAATAACTCGCTGGGTGTTTACTACGGACGAACGTTCTAGCTGCGCATGAAAAAATATTCAAGCTGAACCGGCGTACTGATTGGGTGACCGCAAAACATCTGAGGCGTGAACCTTACCAACTTAGCCACTCTGATTGATTCTTCAACTAACGCACGATCGGGCGAATTCACCGCTTCGATATATTTTACAGATCCATCGGCCATGAAGATTGCCCTTAGAATCACATCGCGGCGCAGGGGGCTTACCAGTGCCGAGCTGGGATAGATAGGCAACGGTTTGGAAAGAACTCGAGCTTTCACTATTTTCATGTCGGCCCAACGCAGTTGGGTATGTCCGTCGATCACCTTGCTGCTCTGGTCGACGCAATCAGCCAGGCCGCGAGATCTTTCCAGAGCTATCCGTGTCTTTGCCAGCTCCTGCTGCTCGCTAATAGTTTCAAGCGTTCTGGTCTGACTCTCGATCTGGTCACTAAGCAGCGTCTTCAAGTTGGTGAGTTGTTCATCGCGCCACTCGCGATCCTGCCGTCCGAAAAACTGAGCGGTGATATCCCGGTTTCGGACTGCTGTGGCTTTACCGAAGGCCTCGCGCGCGGCTTTCAAGTTTCCTGCTTTAAGTTGAGCCAAACCGAGATAATGCCAAGCGCGCGCGTCGTCTTTGGAGTTTTTCACGACCTCGCTTAACTGTTTGATTGCGCCGTCCGTATCTCCGCGTTCATAGAGCGCGACGCCATCAGCCGTAGAGTTGGCGTGTTTCTCCGGAGTCTGTGATTGAGCCGCTATCAACAAACAAAATGAGAAACAAACGAAAGCAAGCAGCGGTCTGTTGGTCCAACCAGGCATCTTTCCACCTTTGCAGCCAAAAACGAATCAAGCGCTAAAAACAAAACGGTCCTTCACAGATACTTTCTTCAAGTTTACGTCGCTCGCTGGGTGCTTCCTTCTCACGCAATTCCGGCGGCAGCGTTGCCGGGTCAGCCGGTAGGCCAATGGCGGCCATCGCTTCCACCGCGAACTCCTTCGGAATGCTCAGCGCGCTGCGAGCCGCTTCGTAGTCAAACCCCTGCATACCGTGCACTACGAAACCCTTTCGCCACCCTTGCAGCGCGAGATTTTCCCACGCCGCGCCGGTGTCGAAAGAGTGGGTCACTGAAGGCTCACCATTGAATTGAAAGTGCGTGCGCGAGATGAAGACTACGAGCACGGCGGCATTCTTCGCCCAACTTTGATTGAACTCTACCATCAGGTCGAAAAAAGTTTGCCAGTGCTCGGTGTCGCGACGCGCGTACAAAAAGCGCCACGGTTGGTTGTTGTAAGAAGAAGGCGCCCAACGCGCTGCTTCAAACAAGGTCAGCAAGTCTTCTTCGGCGATCACTTCGCCGGTCATCGCGCGCGGCGACCAGCGGCTCAGGAAAAGATCGTCGATGGGATAATCAGCGGTGCGCTTTTCACTACCCTTAATCATCGGAGTGTCCTTCAAGTCTTATTCAACTAACGGGCGGGGGTGTGATGAGAAGGTAACGGAGACCCACTCGCCGCGCAAGGCAGAAGCCCGACCGTCAGAGAGGGCTTAGATGTACGAAGACAAAGCCCTCCCTTATGGTCGGGCTTCTGCCTCGACCTGTGTTACCCAAGCGCACTCGCGATTCGGTCGTGTCTTTGCGCGTAACGCGTGCCGGCGCGCCTCAGTGACAAAAGATACAAGGCGCCGCTGAAGCTCAATGTCAGCGCTAATTTCCACGCGGCGTCGAACTTGCTGCCTCGCATTGCGTAGATGGCGATGATTCCCGGCAAGCTACCGAAGCCGATGCCGGCAATCGCTTCCACGAGCGAGCCGCTTGAAGAGGAAAACTGGTAGAAGTGCATCTTGAAAGGATAGTTGATTGACTGCCAGTTGCCCCAGGTCAAATACATCGCCGCCATGGCCGCTGCTCCTGCCAACGTCAACGAAGTTACAAAAACTCCGAGTCGCCAATAGCTTAGAACGATCAGTGGCGCTAACTGCGCGCCGACGACCATCAGGAAGGCAATATTCTTAGCAGCGAGGATTGTCCTGCCGGTCAACGGCATGAGCTTGAGACGATCCATCGAGGCGCGATTGTCGAGACCGAAAGAATTGAAAGCGAGTGGCGTGTTGCAGGCAATTAGCGTCAAGACAAATATTTGAAGCAGCGTTGCGGACGTAACTTCGGCGGCGATCAAATAGAGGCAACCGACAATCGCGACCAATACGCCGAGGCTCGAATCGAGTAAGCGGCGAAAGTAGCGAAAGTCCTTCATAATTAACCCGCCGATAGCTCCCGGTAGTCTGAACGCACTCAAAGCCCTGAACTTTTGTGAACGAGGTTTTGCAGTTACTTCCAAAGTGCGGTTGAACGCCCACAGCCCGGCGATGAAAGCAGCCGCGGCCAACAATGCGAGTTCCGTCACGGCCAGCCACGATCCCATCGCGGCCCGAGTTACCAGCACGACCGGCGTCAAGGAGGGCAGCGATGCAACTCGCAACTGCCCTTGGTTGTAACCGAAGTAAAGAATAAGTGAGCTTGCGACCAGCAACGTCGTAAAAAATAATTGTCTGAACAGGCGCAGGCGCAACAAGTGAACAATGGCCACGCCTGCCAGAGCTGAAAAGCAGATGAAAAAAACCGCGCCAATTACGCCGGCGAGCGGATTTCGCGCGCGCGCGATTGGATAACAGATGGCCAACGATGCGGCGAGTATGGCCCAGGAGAATGGAGGGAAGAGTAGCGCCAGTAGTCGAATGCAAAACAACTCGAGTCGCGATAGCGGCAAATGCATGAGCTTGCGCGTCGCGACGTTCGCGCTCGCGTTGCCCAGGAGTGGAAACATCCAGATTAGCAGTATGCCGACTAACAACGATTCGAAGAGCGCCGGTTTGTTTTGCGCGAGCTCGGCGGCGGCTTTATGCAAAGCAACGAAATAGCGGACCAGTATGAGCACGGAGAATACCAACAGGATTCCCTGGCTTCCTGAGCGGCCGCCGCGGCCAAAGCGTCGCCAAAACGCGAGGGCCAGCCAGCGCGTGATTGTTATTATCCGATCCACTCGAGTTGCTCGACCTCGTCCCTGCCCACGTGCTTAAGAAACAGACTCTCAATTGTTTCACCGGCTCGGAGGGTTTCTTCCACCGTCCGGCTGCAAACAATTTCGCCGGCATCGATGATGGCGAAGCTTTCCACCAGCCGCTCGACTACCTCAAGAATATGAGAGGTCAAAAAGATCGTGGTGCCGCGCGATGCCAGCAGGACTAGCAGGTCTTTTATGTTTCGTGAAGAAACCGGATCGATACCTTCGAACGGTTCGTCTAAAAACAAAACGGACGGGTTATGCAAGAGGGCCATCGCGAGGGCGCACTTCTTTCTCATCCCCGATGACGCCTGGTCCACGTAGGCGTTGCGGTGTTGGCTGAGATCGAGATAACGCAAAAGCTGGTGGCCGCGTTGCTCAGTTTCCTTGCGATCGAGTCCGTAAACGGGACCGCAGAGCAACAGGTGCTCCCAGATCGTTAGTGAGTCAAACAGCGCGAGCTCTTCAGGCAGAACGCCGATCCTCTTTTTCACTTCGAGCGGCGCGCTGAGAATCGATAGCCCGTCAATCCTCGCTTCGCCCTCGCTCGGCGTGAGCAGCCCGGTAAGCATTTTGACGGTGGTTGATTTGCCCGCGCCGTTTGGCCCAAGGAATCCGAAGATTGTTCCTTTGGGAACCTGCAGGTTGAGATTGTTGACCGCTGCCAGCTTGCCGAACCGCTTGGTCAGATGACTGGTTTCGATCTCGAACATTGAAGTTCCTCGGGTGTTACCTGTCAAAAGTATTGATGAACAAACCGGTCACTACTATTATCATGGCGGCCATAAGATCAGGAACCAATTGCGCAGGTAGTTTAGAGTTCAGCCCTTAGGCTGCGGTGTGGCGGCGACAACGCAAGCTAAAGCTTGAACTCTGAACCGCTAGCCTCAAACTGCACCATTACCCAAGTTATCGACTCTGCCCGACGAGAATCACATGAAAACAACTCACCATAAGCTCCTGCACCTTGTCACAATTACTGCGCTGGGATTTTTGCTGACTGGCTCCGCCCTGGCCCAGCCTAGGAAGATCACGGATCCGGCTGGCGGCAAGCCTTGCCCTTCGCGCACCGGACTTTACTGCCGCATGTATGGCAGCGGCCCGCCCATTCTCGCCTTGCATGGGTTGGGCGCGAGCATTTACAGCTGGCGGCACTTCGCCGGCAATCCAAGATTCAAGCACAACCGGGTGATCCTGATCGATTTTCGCGGCGCCGGTGATTCGCCGAAGCCGCACGATAAGAAGTATTCACTGATCGATCAGGCAAACCTGATCTACGATTTTATCCAGCAGTACAACCTCACGAATCTCACGCTCATGGGAAATTCTTACGGCGGCGCCGTGTCGTTGTATCTCGCTATACGTCTCTGCAAAGAGCATCCGAACCGGCTTGCAAAACTAATCCTGCTTGATCCCGGCGGCTACGATGAGGACTTGCCAGACTTCCTGAAAGTATTGCGTACGCCGATCCTGGGTTGGCTAGCCGTTCATATTCTGCCGACTGAGTTGCAGGCGTATATCGTGCTACACCTCTCTTATTTTGACGACGCCAAGATCACCGATCCGCAGATCGCCGCCTACGCGCGTCCGATTGGTTCACGCGGGGGACGTCATGCGTTGTTGGAAACAGCGAAGGAAGCTATTCCCAAAAATGTGAATGAGATTATTGCGGAGTATCCAACGATCAACGTGCCTACGCTCATTGTGTGGGGAGCGAACGACGAGGTACTGCCGTCGAAGCTGGGAGGCATGCTGCACGCGGCGATACCAGGATCGCAACTGAGACTGATTAAGGATTGCGGCCACGTGCCGCAGGAGGAACGACCTGAGGTGACGACCTGTATCGTTGCGGAGTTTCTTGGCCTGCCTGTTCGCTGTGCGAAATAGTCGCGGCTGGTTTGCTACGAGGGAAATAGAACCGACAAGACGCCAAGAACGCCAAGAATAAAGTCTTGGCCGCGGATTTACGCGGGTTACACGAATCTGAAAAGAACCTTCCGAATGAGAGAGACTTCTGAACTGTTGAAAGGTTTTGGATCGGATCCGCGTCTTATCCGCGTAAATCCGCAGCCAAAATTTTATTCTTGGCGCTCTTGGCATCTTGGCGGTTGCGAGAGCATGCCGTGCCCCTACTAATACACCCGCTCACGTCGCAGGAAGAGTTGATATGAAACATGCGACGTTTGCCCTTCATTAGTGATCGTCGCGTTAGCCGCGGTTACCAACTGCCAGCCCGCGCGCCCTGCCTGCGCCAGATAATCCCAAACTTGCGGACACGAATCGAGCGCCGCCTGCGAATCGCCGGAACTCAACGGCACAGCCCCTTGCCATTCGCCATTGGCAAAGGTCACGCGGCTGTATTGAGTTTGGCAAACCAAATATTCAAATTGCATTGTCAGTTGTGCTTCCCTTGATAATTTCAGATTCCAGTGCGGCCAGGGAAGCCTCGCTCCGTTAGAGCGAAATGTTTATAGCCCCCAGGCCAGTAAAAATTCGCTCTGACCCGTTCCGAAGCCGTGATCGAGAAAGGAGCGGAACTATAAGCAGTTCGTGCCTAACGGCACGAGGAGGTGTTACTCCTAGCTACTATCCGGCACATCTAGCGCCGTTCGGTAGCTTGTAAAACTCGCGCGCAGGTTTCAATGGGCGCAGCATCCAGTAAGGTCGGCGAGTGCCGTCGGGTGAAAACTTGTCCGCGGGCCGCGTCATGTTCAGCCACTTTCGGTAAACTTCGCGCGACTTCTTCGTGTCGACAAACACATCGCCCGTTTTGTCGCCCGGTTCGGCTCGCCTGACTCGCACCGCCTGATGCCAGCAATGCATTCCCGAAATCGGATCGGGGTGGACCGGAAAGGTCATGTTCTGATGCACGCCCACGTCGCTCCACCAGATGCGCAACGTGTCGGCGTCGCTGGACTCGTAAGGCTCGGCGCCTCGCTCGCGCTTAAGTCCCCACTCGGTGCCTTCGTGATCGAGTTTCACCGTCGCCATCAATTGACGTTGACCGTTTTCCGCGAGCTTCCAACGGCCCATGTGATGGGAGCAGGCGACGATGCCGGGGCGAATGCCTTCCGTCACCCACGCGCGCACGACGTAGTAGCCGATTTCTGTTTCAACCCGAAGCAGGTCGCCGGTGCGCACGCCGAGTTTCGCGGCGTGGCCGGTATGAATCCAAAGCGGGTTGGTGTGCGCAATCTCATCCAGCCATTTCGCGTTGGCGCTGCGGGTGTGAATTTGTACGGGCAAACGAAACGTAGAGATCAGAATCGTTTGACCTTCTTCAAGATTTTCGGGATGGACGTGGCTCTTGATGTAAGTCGGAATCGCAAACTCCGGCCAGGCCCAATCGGCGAGCGTTTGCGAATAAAATTCCAGACGACCGCTGGGGGTCGGAAAGCCGCGCCGGATTTCGTCGCCAACTCTAACGCCAACCAGTCGCCGGCCTTCGCTATCTCCGTCCGGCGTAGGAACGGGAACTACATTTGGTGAAGCAGGTTTCGCAGTTCGCGTGAACACGCGCCCGCGTGCATCTTCGCGAGTGTCTTCAAGCTCCTCTGGGCCAACCGGTTCGTCGTAGATCCTGCCAACCTTTTGCTTTACTTCGACCGCGCCGTAGCGACGCATGAAGTCGAGCGGCGTCAAACTTTCCGCTGCGGCTTTTTCCGGTAAACCCGGAACCGAGTTTTCAAAAATCCATTCGTAGTATTCGTCAACGCTGAGACGGGTCCCGGGATTCTTCTTCGACTCCGCAAACTGCCTGATGCCCAGCCTGCCGTCGCGATCGATGCGCCAGGTTAGTTCCAGCCAAAACTCGTTTTCTTCCCAAACCTCGCCGGGATTTACTTCGCGTGTATCTCCAATCGCTTCGCCTTCGCGCTGCCGGTCAGCTTTCTTCACTGGTTGGCGAAAGCCGAGCCACTGCGCATCGTGCGTTTCGTAAGAGTGAATGTCGTGGCGCTCGGACGCGTGGCCCATCGGCAAAACGTAATCGGCGAAATATGACGTCTCGTTCCAGGTTGGCGTGAGGGCTACATAACAACCAACCAGGTCCGGATCGGTCAACATTTCGATCCAGGAGAAACCGTCAGGGTTGGTCCAGACCGGGTTGTAGACACGCGTGAAATAGACGTCAAGCTTTGCGCGTCCGTCCCGCAAAAAGTGCGGCAGCAGAAACGACATCTCGTGCATCGCGAGCGGGTACTCGCGCGGCCACTGGGTTTCGTTCCACATCTGGGGATGCGGCGGCGTGTAAATCGGCTTGGGCACAAACTTGTTCCACGCATTCGGAAACACACCGCCTTCGGTAGCTATCGCGCCGAGCAACGCATTCAACATGAAGACGGCGCGCGCGACCGCCCAACCGCCACTGACGCCAGAGCTGACGCTGCGCCAGTTGTGACTGGAGAAGCGCGTTCCGGCGGTGGCGATTAGTTTGGCGATCTCTTCGATTGTTTTGGCGTCAACGCCGGATTCCTGTTCGGCGAATTCGAAGGTGTATTCGGCGTAGAGTTGTTTTAAATGATCTTCAAATTGTTCGAAGTTGGGCGGGGCGGTGTCGGACTTGAAACTTGAAACTTGAAACTTGAGACTTTCTTCGTAGTCTTCCCAATTCCACCAACGTTCTACAAATTCGCGGTTGTAAAGATTGTTTTGGATCAGGTAATTCGCAATCGCCAACAGCATGGCCGCTTCCGAGCCGGGATAAGGCGCGACCCAATAGTCGGCGTGCGTAGCGGTGTGCGACAGACGCGTGTCGAAAACGATCAGCTTCGCGCCGTTGGCTTTACCGTCGATGACGCGTTGCGCGTGCGGATTGAAATAATGGCCCGACTCGAGATGCGCGCTGATTAGCAGAATAACTTTGGCGTTGGCGTGATCCGGACTGGGACGATCGAGGCCCATCCAGAGTTGATAACCTTCGCGGCTACCGGAAGAGCAAATATTTGTGTGTGAGTTATGGCCGTCGATTCCCCACGCCGCGAGAATGCGTTCGGTGAATCCATCTTCACCGGGACGACCGACGTGATACATGATCTCGTTCCGACGGTTTTCAACGATCGCTTTGCGGATGCGCGCCGCAATTTCGTCGAGGGCTTCATCCCAGGTCGTTTGTTCCCACTTGCCTTCACCGCGCTTGCCGGCGCGTTTGAGCGGATAGAGAATGCGATCCGGATCGTGAATCTGGTTGAGCGTGGCCGGACCCTTCGCGCAGTTGCGTCCGCGCGATCCGGGATGCTCCGGATTCCCTTCAAACTTCTGGATCTCGCCGGTGACTTTGTCGATGTAGGCGAGCAAACCACAAGCGGACTCGCAATTGAAACAAGTCGTCGGCACCAGCGAATAATGTCGCTCCTTACGCCGCGGCCACGCCTGGGAATCAAGCTCGGTCCAATCGTCCCAACGCTCTTTGGGTGGAAACGCCGCGAGGTGGCTACGCGACGGGCCGGGATAAAAGGTCTCGTCGTTTTTCATAGACCCAGCCATGCTCGCAAAGAAGTCTCTAGTTCGCGACTGTCTTGAGGAGAAATACTACCCACTGGTTTGATTATTAGGTCTTGATGGATTGTGAAAAGGCCGCGCTTTACTGCAGATTTGGCGTTGAGACCTGCGCCTGTCCAGTCTTTCATTACAAACTCACCGTCACGAAGACGATCGGTCTTGCTTGTAATTGGAACCACGAAAACATCTTGGGACTGATGGGGCGCGCTAACTATAATCGCAGGTCTCACTTTGGAGTCTGGACGATTAGTAAATGGATAACGAACGAGAACAACATCACCCTTCGAGTAGCTCGGCATAGATGTCGTCCTCAGGATTATCCCAAATGGCATTCAGCGACAACTCGCTAGCCCTCAACCAGAATTGATCACCGTTTGACAAGAGTGTGACCAGAACTTCCGTCCCCTCCGGTAGATCGATGTTTTCCAGTAATTCTATTTGGCCATTGTTTACAACGGCCCTGATGGTACTAAGCATTTGGTCTCTCCGTTATTTAGTTCTCATCTTCAGGATTTTACGCCTCGTCGCTACAGAGTTCTACGCTAGCGGCACTGACTGTCCTGCCTGCACGTAGGCGTGCTCATAAAGCATCAAACCCATCAGCGCCAGCGGCGCGCCCGCCACGGCAAACGAGCTGCTGACCATTCCGTAAAGCGCGAGCGCGGGGATAACAGTGCCGGCGAGCGAGAGGACGATGCCAATCCAAAAGTCGGTTTTGAATCTACCGTGAACCATCTCCCAAACCGCCAGGCGCGCGTGCGCTGTGCCGTGCGTTAGTGAAGCTTCGCCCCAGACCATTAGCAGGTGAAGCAAACTGGAGCTGGCCAGGATCCAAATCAGACTGAGGATTTCCGGACGTATCGTATCGATATAGAGGGAGGTGTCCGAAACCATCGTGCCTTTCAGCGCCACGAAAGTTATTAAAAGCACCGCCGACCCGAGCAGCAACGCCTGGACCAGCAAATGCGGCGGCAGCAGCGGGTTTTGCCACATGTCGCGCGCCTTCGCTTGCGCAAAAAGATACGCGGTGTAAACCGCCGTCATCAGCGCGAGGGGAATGCCGGCGATTATCAGCCACGACTGAAGCGACCGCGATCCAAACCAACTAGCGAAAAAATGAAGCGCCAGCACGAGCGTGTAGCCAGCAATAACAAACGCGCCCTTCACCAGCCAACTGCGCCACTGCGGTCGCGTGAAGATCAAATAGAAGCGTTCAGGATGTTCCAGGTCCCAAATCAGCAGGCCACCGGTGATGGCCAGAAATGTTCCCGAAATGATCGGTGTCGCCCATAGCCAGAGAACGTTGTCCGGATTCAAAATTCCAAATAACAAAAGCAGCGCCGCAGCCAGATAAACGCCCGAAGCGATGCCCTTGGTCCAGGTGTAAAGGCTGACGCGCCAATCCCAGGGAATCGAGTGGGCCACATCGTAAGACAACAGTGCCGCCGCTGAGCTGTTGTTGTAGTTGGGATTTCCGGAAACAACCTGTGACGCGTTTTCCTGCTGCTCGCTCCACATGAACAGTCCGCCCTCAGGCCGGCGGGCAGCGAGCGGATCGAGCGTCGCCTGGTGCGCGCCTTTGTAGAAAAGTTTCGGCAGCGTTTCTTTTTCCGGTCGACGGACCGACACCGGCTCGCGATTTACGATTTGACCGACGTACGACTGCGGATCGTTCAAGTCGCCGATGAGAATCGCTTGCGTGGGACACACCACCACACACGCGGGCTCGAGTCCCACGTCGATGCGGTGCGCGCAGAAGTTACATTTCTCAGCGGAGTGATCTTCGGGGTTGATGAAGATCGCGTCGTAAGGGCAGGCGGCCATGCAGGCTTTGCAGCCGATGCAAATCGATTTATCGAAATCAACGATGCCGTCCGCGCGCTTGAACATTGCGGTGGTCGGACAAGCCGTGACGCACGGAGCATGAGCGCATTGATTGCAGCGCGTCACCTGATGGGCGCGACGCGCTTGCGGAAACACTCCCACGTCGACGTGCTTCACGTAGGTGCGCGTGACCGAAAGCGGAACGAGGTTCTCCGACTTGCAGGCGGTAGTACACGCATGACAACCAATGCAACGCGTTTGGTCGATGACCTTAGCCCACTTCACCGCGCGTCCTTCGGGTTGTTCCAGCATGCAACTCCGCTTTTGAGATTTGGCGAGAGCGAACTATATCACGCTAAGAATAAAGAAAACATTTCGGACTGCGCTGACCTGTCAGCGAACTCTAAATGGACTCTGTGCTGCTGTCACGCCCTGACTGCCGCATTGACAAATAGGCATAGGCATTAGAAATTATCTCTGGATGATTTGCGATTTACGCCGTTGGTTATTATTGGAGGCTTACAAATGCGACTTTATTTAATGTTGCTTGCGGTAGTTGCTCTCTCGTCGGGAGTATTGAATGGTTGTAATTCCGCGGAGAAAAATGCGAAATCTTCTCCAATCGCACCCGCCAATGTAGCGACGCCGGCTGATGGCGCGCGTCGAGTCACGGTCGCGGAGCTGAAAGACTTGTTGGACAAGGATCAGGCCGTCGTGATCGACGTGCGCAACGAAGCGTCTTACAACGCCGGTCACATCAGAGGATCGAAGCTGATTCCCGAAGCTGAGATCGTGAACCACCTCGACGAGCTGCCACGCAACAAGTTGATTGTCACCTACTGCTCTTGACCGAGCGAACATACGTCCGCCCGTGCGGTGGTCGAACTGAAGAATAGAGGAATCGAAAACGCTGGAGCGCTGCTGGGCGGATTTGCCGCATGGCAAAACGCCGGGCTGCCGGTGGATTCCAAACCGGTCAATCCATAATCATTTCAATCTCTGCGTAGACTGACCAACACAGGGTTGCTACGAAATACTGGGCCGAGATGCACTGTTCCAACTGCGGATCCTACCTGGCGCCCGGCGTGCGGTTTTGTTCCGGTTGCGGTGCAGCAGCGCCTGACCCGGAAGCAACGCGCATCGTTCGCTCACCTCGCGGTCTGCCGGTAACCGAACGTTTTGACGCCGATTACGAAGACGATGATCTCGAGCAGGTAATCTTCACGGTCCGGCCCACGCTAATCTTCATCAAGCTTGGATATGCCCTGGCGGTGTTGGGCGCGATCGCAGTAGTCTTCCTGCTCGCGCTCATCCCAGTGTCTCCTTACATCTCGATCCTAATCGCTTTGTCGCTGTTGCTGATTCCCGCCTATTACCACCTGAAGCGAAACATGGTGCGCTACACCTTGACCGACGCGAAGATGGAAATCGACACCGGACTGATCGCGCGCACAACTCGCAACATCCCGCTGGCGAAAATTCAGGACGTGACCGTGACGGCGAGTATTCCGCAACGGCTCCTCGGTTTCGGCGATTTGTTAATAGACAATGCGAGCGAAATCGGCGGCACCACGGTGCTGCACAATATCAGCCGCCCGCGCCACTTCGCCGACCTCCTTTTGCGCGAGCTGCGCCGGACACATTAAACTTCAGTCAAGGTTTATATTGCGGTCGCTCTCAACCCGGAAGGGATGGGGAACATCCAAGTTGGGCCGGGTTCTAAGTTAACTGACTAAATGGAACTTGCGTCAGCCGGGCAAGAAGGTAACTTTGCGTATCATCCGTTCAAGCTCAATCTGGTTAGTCCTGCTGGTTCTTTGCGTCCCCGTAAACGAGGGCACTGAAGCCTTTGACGCGGCAAAGCTCTTGCCGGACCGCCTCGCGAACTACAAAGCGGTTAGCAGTCTGCAGGGACTGGACGACGATGGCGACGTTTTCAATGGAACGGTGATCGTCGCCCGCGACTATCAATCGCCAGCCGGCGATCGATTCACCGTTGAACTCTTCACGACCAGTTCCGATTCCGGCGCCTACGCGCGTCTTACGCACGGAGCGATCAGAATCTGGTTTACAGACAAACCGCAGGAAGTGAAGCCGCTCGACGTTGGTACGCTTGGTTATGTCGTTCCCGGTTCGGCCTATTTTTATAAAGGGCGGGCTTACGTGTCGATCGAAGCTCGGGGCCGATCAGGCGACCAAACCTTGCTCGACTTCGCTCGCCAGCTCTCAGAAACGTTGGACAAAGGCGAGGGAGAAATCCCGGCCCTGGTGAAGCATCTGCCTAATTGGGAAACGCGCTCGATCCATCCTGCTTATGCCGTCAGCCTGGCGGGATTGAAAGAAGACTTGCCGAACCAACCAGTGCTTGACGCGATCAGATTTGACGGTGGCGTTGAAGCCGTTTCTGCTAATTACGATCGGGCGCGGTTGGCGATCGTGGAGTTCACGACGCCTCAGCTCGCAACCGAAAACGATCGCGCGATCACCAGCAAGGTCTCTGAATTGCGCGCGCAGGGTCTGGCTGCGCCTACTGCATATCGACGCATTGGCAACTACGGCGTGTTTGTGTTTGATGCGTCTTCCGAGGCGGAAGCTAACCAGCTGATCGATCAGGTGAAGTATCAGCAAGTAGTGACCTGGCTCGGAGAGAACCCTTTTTCTTACGAAAAGGCCACGCGCGAATTCACCGAGACGACGCTGGGCGTGCTGGTTTCAGTTGTGAAAGCTTCCGGGATAGCCCTCGTGAGTTGCCTGGCTATCGGTGGATTTGCCGGGGCGCTACTCTTCAATTTGCGCCGCAGTCAACAGCGCGCTAAGGAAGCCTATGTGGATTCCGATGCAATGCTCCGTTTGAACATTGACGAGTTAACTCCGGAGAAGGACTCGACGAGACTGTTGGGAAGTGGACACTGACTACCGTGGGCTTCCAGCAGTTCAGAGTTTCAAACTTTAGTTTGTCTGCTACGTTGGCGCGGGTCAGTAGCCCTACTGTCAGGAAGGGCTTGATTGGAGCCATCGAAGCCCTCCCTGACGGTCGGGCTACTGCCCCGGCGGAAATGCACCCTTAAAAAACTAATGCGGGCTGCTGATCTTCCTGGGAGGCTCCCCCAAGCCCCTTCAGGACGTCGATCAGCAGCACCGCAATGATTGCTCTTGATTACGTACAAGCGTTAACTCCGTTCCCCCGAAAGAGCCACCGCCTGTTCTTTAAATCGTGAGAGGACGCCTCCCCCAAAGCTTCCACTCACCGCAATCTTGAGCCTGACCCGATTTACCCTTTATCTACCCTTCTTGTTCGGATTCCTCTTTGGCAACGACCGTGCCAATTCTGCCGCCCCGCATTAACTTTCTCTGCTGATAAATATTTCCTAAGAAAATTCCCCTACCGTTAAACTGAAGCCGAAGCCTTAGCCCTCGCGCTTGTTGCGGCGTCGTACATCTTCAATACATTTTGACTCGAGCAGCGCATTATTACCGCTCGCCCCAGTAGGACAGACATTCCTGTTGTCCGGTTTTTCAGCGAAGTACCCCGGAAGGACAGACAGGAATGTCTGTCCTACTACGGAAGCTCCTTCAGAAGTTCATCGATTTCGGCTTGCGTATTGTAGAAATGAGGGGAGATTCGCAGGCGATCCCCGCGGGGAGCGGTGATGATGTTTCTTTTTTTCAGATGCGCGTACAAGTCCATTGGGCTGAGGCCGGCAGTGTGCTGAATGCAAACGATCTGTGATTTCTCGCCAGACAGCCGCGAACTGACGACACGATAATCGCGCTTCGTTAGTTGTTCACAAAGGTAGTCGGTTAATTGATCGAGGTAAGTCTGAATACGAGCTACGCCGACCTTCTGCAAAAGTTGAAGGCTCTGGTGCAGGCCATGTATCAGCGCGATTGGAGCCGTGCCCGTTTCCCAGGCGAGCGTTCCGCGGTTCCAACCTTGTTCGTAGTTACCGTAGTCATCCGGATCAGGCACGCTCGTCCAACCCACCAGGGTCGGCTGAATTCGCGCACGCGCACGATCCGAAAGGTACAGGAGGCCGACGCCCTCCGGAGTCAGCAGCCACTTGTGACAGGCTGCCGCCGCCACATCAATCAGCTGCGCCGTCACGTCAATCGGAACTACGCCCAGCGACTGAATTACATCGACCACCAGCAACGCGTCGTGCGCCCGCGCCACCCGGCCAATACGCTCGAGGTCGGCATGAAAGCCTGAGGCGTATTGCACGTGGCTGATGGCCACGATGCGCGTATGGTCGTCAATCAGGCCGGTGAGCTCGTCCAGGTCGATGCGGCCATCGCGCTCTTCGCAAAGTCGAACTTCGACGCCGAGCGCGTCGCGAATGCGTAACCACGGATAAAGATTCGAGGGAAACTCGCGGCGGAAAGTTACGAGGTTGTCGCCCGGTTGCCAGTCGAATCCGTTAGCGACGGTCGAAAGTCCGTCGGAAGTGTTGCGCATGAACGCGACCTGTTCAGCGCGCGCGCCCAACATGCCGGCCGACAGGCTGCGCGCGCGCCCTTTGACCCCGAGCCACTGGCGAAAGTTGACCGAGCCGTTTTCCGAAACGTCTTTGAGCTGCGACTGGATTGCTTCGATGGTGGGAATGGGTGGCGCGGAAACAGCGGCGTGATTCAGATAAATAGCGCCTTGGGTTACCGGAAAGAGCGCGCGCAAAGTGTCGTTCATTTGTAGCTGATTAGCACAATCGGCAGCGCGCTGGAAGCGCGCCTCGAAGGTAGCCAGAGGTGAAACCTCTGGATCGAGCAGTTGTTCATCGGCGCACTGTAAGTGCGCCCAGCATATCTTTGCGCGCCTCCAGCGCGCACTTCAAAAATCATCGTTCGTCCCAGACTTTTCACGTCTGGCTACCTTCTGACGGCCGCTGCCGCGGCCTTAAGGAGCAAAGGCGCGTCCGTAGAATTCTTTATATAGCCAACCTAGTACACGGGCTTCCGCCGTACACAGTGTTTCCACCCAGCAGTTCATCAGAAACTCGCGACGTCCTCGGGCTGAAGGAATCTTCTCAGCTTCCTTAACCACCGAGCCGCCGCCTTGAAGGTCCAGTTGATAAGCGTCGGCCGCAGTCTCGGTCGCTTTCGACGCCGAGTCCAGCGCATTAAGAAGCTGGCTGATCCAGGAGTGCAGCGCGCGTTCGGAGCTGTTCTCCGCGAGCGCCTGGATTATTCCAATCGCCAGCCGGTCCTGTGCCTGTTTGAAATCAAAGACTACTTCACCCTGGCTGCGGCTCTGTTCCTGTTTCCAATGAAACACCTCTTCAACATTCGGATGCTTGATGATCGCCACGCGCTGATCAAAATCGAGGAACCACTGGATTACATCGGGAACGGAATCGAGATCCACATTTCCGGCGGCATCGCGCACGAGCGGCGGGCTGAGCGGCGCGTCATCACGGTCGCTGCCATTGCCATTTGTTGAGGTGGCTTCTGATTTTTCAGGGCTGCTCATGATTCGTGGAGTGAGTATGTCCTAGCTGGTTGTTCGTGTTTCTTCGTACCGTTTGGTGTTATTTCGTGGTTTGTATTTTTTTGAAGGATAACGAACTACGGAGCCGCACGAAAGTTAAACGAAATCACACAAACCAGCTCAGACGCTAGTCCCGGGGGCGGCTTGGGACGCCCGTTTCAATTCAAACTCCGGCGTCACTTCACCCACCACGTCACCGCGGCGATTGAGCACCGGATAGAACGCATATCGAGAAACGGCTTCGAGTGCTTCATCGTTAAGCACGCCGAGTTGTCGCAGCGACTCAATCACAACTGTCGGTCGCGCGCGTCGGTCATCGCCGTCTTCAATCTTCAGTGCCAGTCCCAGCCCGCGCGGCCAATCATCGCAGGGCAGAATGCCGACTGTGTAGACGCCTTCCGCGCCCACCTTCGACACCAACCGGCCTTTCGCAGCGCGCATCATTTCGGTATCGAGACGCTCTGACGTTCCGCCGATCAGCTCAGGATATTTCGTCATGGCTGCAACTATTCGGGTGCAAGCCTTGCGTATGTCGTCAGCAAAATCCGGCGGTGGCGCGATCAGCCGTGCGTACATCAGGGCCATTGCTTTTACGGTGATACCAAACACCGGAACGCCGCAGCCGTCCGTCCCGATAGCGATGTCTTCCACGGGAATGCCACAAAATTGCGAGACGATATTGCCAATCGCGAGCTGCACTGGATTGCTCGGCTCGTCGTAGGTTTCGGTTGGGCCACCGAGATGCAGCGCAAGCGCAAGCATGCCGGCGTGTTTTCCGGAACAATTGTTTTGCAGCACGTTTGGCTGTTCGCCTCTTTCGCGAAGTTCGCGAGCGACCTCAGCGCTGTAGGGTTCGTGTACGCCACACTTCAACGCTTCCGGACCGAGCCCAATTTTCGCGAGCATCGAGGCGGCCAGTTCAGTGTGAATCGGTTCGCCGTTGTGCGAAGCACAGGCGAGTGCAATTTCTTTGTCAGTAAAGCCAAAGCGATCAGCGGCGCCGGATGCAATCAGCGGGATGGCCTGGTGCGGCTTGGCCGAAGAGCGCAGGTAGGTGACAGTTTCCGGCGCGCCGAGGTGAGCGACGATCGTGCCGTCGGATTCAACGGCCACGACATGACCGCGATGCCGCGATTCGGTGATGCCGCCGCGCGTGACCTCGACGAGCGGTTCCGCAGCCGGTATTTCTTGATTGTTTTCAGACGGCTGCCTGGAAGCCTGCATGATCGTGCGATGACCTCGCTTATTAATGATGGATTAGCGCGAGCATGTTAACACGACGCTCAGACAAACTTCACCGATACAAAAGACTCAGCCGCGGATTTACGCGGATGTGCGCGGATTGTTTAGAGGCGGGCACCGCCCGCCGGTTCAAGTCGCGGAGAAACGTGCGTTTGCTCAAAGGGGGTAACGGCGGGCGGTGCCCGCCTCTAAACGATCCCGTTTCTGATCTGATTCGCGTTCATCCGCGCAAATCCGCGGCCAATGTGATCCAAAAGAAAAAGGCGGAAGGTTCGGAACCTTTCGCCCTGATTTCATTCGCTGGATGCTGATTCAACCCTTGCCGGTTCGTTTCGCCCGGCGGCCGCCGTAGCTAAGCACCGTCAGTTTCACCGTACGTCTGCCAAAGCGCATCGCTTCACCCGAGCTCGGTGTCCAGATATCGATCCGGCGTCCGCGGATTGCTCCGCCGGTGTCGGCAACCAGGTATTCGCCGCTGTAGCCGGGATGTTCGAGTCTCACGCGTGAGCCCAAAGGTAACACCCGCGGGTCGGCGGCAATCAAACCTCTGCTAACCATCCGGCCACTCGCCGTGCGGCCGCGAAGGCTGTAGGCAGTGGCCACGTATGGCGAAGCAGCCACCGCGGGTTGTGCCTCTTCGGCTGTGCGCTTGGCGGAGGATACTTCAGAGGTCTCAACTTTGCCGGTCACGCCCAACGCGTCTTCTTTTGTCTGTTCTTTTTGTAACTGAAACTTCGACGAGGCACTATCGGCGATTGAAGGTGTAGCGGAAAAGATTATCAATCCGGTAAGAAGCGCACACGCAATGATGGCGCTCCGGCTAACTAAAGATTTCATTGGTTCGGGTCTCCTGTCCGATTTTTGAATTACTTCTCAGCGCTCTGCGCGAGTCCGTTCTTTCCTATGACTCGACCTCCGGCTCAAGGAGTTGAGAGCAACGTCAGCCGGAGTTGGGGGCTTGCATCCTTGATGCATGCGCTGAAAACCCACTGCTGTAAAAGGAAAAGCGGGCTCGATACCCGCTTGATAGGCAAGGAGGCTAGCACCTGAGGGCGGGGGTGTCCAGCCGAGCCGAGCCCGAAAAGACACAGAAATGGGCGCGATTTGCGTAACTGTAGGAATATTTGAACTTAGAAAGACTAAAAAATGGTGAGAATTGTTCCACTTCCTATTTTAGGGCCAACGGTGCGAACGCCTGGGGCGGCAACGAGAATGAGGCCCGAAGGGCCGGGAGTTAATAGCCACGCCCGTGAGGGCGTGGATCGATCAGGATTTAAGACGGAGCGCCGAAGGTACGGCAGTGGAACTGTCGCACCTTCGGCGCTCTATCTCGTATGCGCGCGCTTCCCACGCCCTCACGGGCGTGGCTATTAATTGTCGGCCCTTCGGGCCTGGATTTTTCACGCAGTGCTGA
>Ga0207681_10000875_pt1 | contig 19811 bp, 10 predicted proteins | sample KBSS53metaG_FD_184324 | JGI IMG/M metagenome (GOLD analysis project Ga0207681, IMG submission 184324) | Switchgrass rhizosphere microbial communities from Kellogg Biological Station, Michigan, USA - KBS S5-3 metaG (SPAdes) (version 2) | ecosystem: Host-associated > Plants > Roots > Rhizosphere... | reverse complement strand
TGAGAAGTCCGGCGTAGCTGACGCTGCCGTACGAGTGGAGCTCGCCCAGCGGGCTGAAGCTGAAACCCGGGTAATACACGAAACCACCGTCGTTGCCCGCCCATCCCTGATCGTTGGTCTCGCTGTTGTTCTGGGCACGCTCCAGGAACTTGATCGCCTTCCGCCACACGGCGTCGTCGGCCGGCAGACCGGCCTCCTTCAGCGCGCGCAGTCCGTACTCCAGGCTCACGAGGTCGGCGCGTCCGCCATCGCGGGTTGTCGTGCCGCCGTACCCCATGCCCCCGTAGAACTTGTCCTTCGGCTCGAGCCCCTCGCCCTCGTCGAGCTGCTGGCCGACGAGAAACTGCCGGGCCTTGTCAATTGCCGGCCGGTCGTCCGGGCGTCCGCCCGCCACGAGCGCCATGATGGCGACCGACGTGATGTAGTCCGGTAGATCGCGATCGTAAATGCCGCCGTCGGGTTTCTGCAGCGCCACGAGCGAATCGAGGGCGCGCTTCACCGTCTCCACCGCCTGCTCGCGCGGCAGGTTTGGCTGCCGAAGCAGCGCCGCGGCGACGAGCGCGGTGATGCCGGGGTGACTCTCCCAGCGTCCGTCGCGCTGCTGCTGCTTCTTGAGGTAGTCGCCCGCACGCGACAACGCGGCGAGGAGATCCCGGCGTGTCGCCGGCGACAGCGCCGCGGACCGCATCGGACCGCGCTGCGCGGCGACGAACTCGGACGCGGGAGTGACGAGGAGGACGGTGGTGACGAGTACAAGAACGGCGTGCTTCACGGGAGCCCCTTCGTTATCGGCGCCGGCACGATATCGTCACGGCGTTGCGGCGATCGCTTTGACCGTGAGCGTCACGGCCGTCCCGGGCAGCAACCCGAGATTCGGATTCAGCACGACCGATCCGTAGCGGCCAACGCCCACAGTATCCGGGTGCTCGATGACAGCCGCGCGGCTGTGAACGAAGCCGATCAGCACGCCGTCGACATCCGAAAGATACCTGCCGTTCGGTTGAAACATCGAGCCCGAGTAGACCCAGTGGCTGACCGGTAGTTCCTGATTGGTCGCGCGATCGAAGACCAGGCGTTCCGCACGGAATTTCTTGAGCGGTGGACCGGGAATTTCAACCCACAACTCGACGCGATCGCCGTCGATCGTCTTGTCTGGCAGCATGCGCGCGTTCGAGCGCTCGAGACCGATGAGCACGAGTGCCGTGTTGAAGGTGACACCATCGCTTTCCAGCGTGAGCGCGCTTTCGTAGGCCTTCAACCCTCGGGGTGTGTTGGCGAGGAACTCGAGTGTCGATACCGGGTTGACGGAGCCGGGAACCGTGACCTCGCGGGTCGCTGTATTCACGCGGACCTGGCCCAGGCGGAACAGGTCTTTGCCGAGCCGCTCGACGGCCGCGGGTGCTGCTTGTGGCGCCGGGGCGGACTGTGGACCGGCGCCGCGCCCTTGTGCACCGAGCGTCGGGACAGCGGCCAGGAGCAGCAGGCACAGCGTCGGTCTGATTTCCACTATCATGTTTAGATGCAATAGTATACAGATTCTCAACGCCGCACGCCTGAGCTCGCGTGCTATGGTGTTCGGAGTGTCTTTTCGGCGCGTAGCCACCGCCGCATTGCTGCTGGCCGGCATCACCACGGTTCAGGGCCAGCCAACCCCGCCGGCCGCGCTCGGTCCGTTCCCCCGTTTCGAAGACGTCACGGAAAAAGCCGGCATCGACTTCCAACTCGACAGCGGTGATGCCAAGCGGTGGTTCATCCTCGAGAGCAACAGCGCCGGCGTCGTCGTCATCGACTACGACAACGACGGCTGGCCCGACCTGTACTTCGTGAACGGCTCGACGATCGAGCGTCTCGACGCGCATCAGAAGAGCCGCGGCAACCGCCTGTATCGCAACAATCACAACGGCACGTTCAACGACGTCACCGAACGCGCAGGGGTGCGCGGCAACGGCGACTGGGGCATGGGCGGCTGTGTCGGCGACGTGGACAACAACGGCTACGACGACCTGTTCGTCACGAGCTACGGAAGAAACGTGCTGTATCTGAACAACGGCAACGGAACCTTCCGGGATGTCAGCAAAGAGGCGGGTGTCGAAGGCGGCAAGGAAACGGAACCGGGCAGCGGCGTCACCTGGCACTCCGGCTGCGCGTTCGGCGACTACGACAACGACGGCGATCTGGACCTGTACGTGTCGGACTACGCGCAATTCGATCTCGCGGAGGTGCGCGAGACGCCGCTCTACAAACACATTGCAACCTCGGGTCAGGCCTTCAATCAGCCGGGGCCCAACGTCTACAAGACGACGCCGCATCAGTTCTACGAGAACGTCGGCAAGGGTCGATTCCTCGACGTCAGCGAGAAGAGCGGCGTGGCGCGCGGCGGCACCGCCCGGCTGGGCAGCCGCACGCCATACGTCGGCGGCTACGGGTTCGGCGTCGTCTGGGGCGACTACGACAACGACGGCGACCTCGATGTCTACGTCGCCAACGACACCTCTCCAAATTTCCTGTTTCGTAACAACGGCGACAAGACGTTCACCGAAGTCGGCGTGCAGGCCGGCGCGGCGTTCGATGTCAACGGCCGGCCGCAGGCCGGAATGGGCGTCGACATGGCAGACTACGACAACGACGGCGATCTCGATCTCTTCGTCACGAATTTCGCGGACGATCACTTCACGCTCTATCGCAACGAGGGGGACGGCACGTTCACCGACATCTCGGCCCGCGCTGGATTCACTCCGACGTGGTTCCTCGGCTGGGGGACACAATTCGTGGACCTCGATCTCGACGGCTTGCTCGACCTGGTCGCGGTGAACGGCCACGTACAGCCGTCGTACGACGTCGCCCAGAGGAAGGCGCGGCTCGCCGGCTACCGTCAGCGCCCGCTGATCTACCACCACGACGCGAACGGCGCGATGCGTGAAATCGGCGTGTCAGTCGGCGGCGCGTTCACGCGCACCTACAACAGCCGCGGCTTGGCCATTGCGGATCTCAACAACGACGGCCAGATGGATGTCGTGTTTACGAACCAGGAAGAACGGCCGGCGGTGCTGATGAACCAAGGCGTGCCCGGCAACTGGATCGAGATCAAGCTGCGCGGGACGAAATCGAACCGGTCGGCGATCGGCGCGCGCGTCACGCTCCGCGCCGGCGATCGCACGCTGATGCGCGAGGTCAAGAGCGGCGCGAGCTTTCTGTCGCAAAGCGATTTACGAGTCCACTTCGGCCTCGGCAACGCGAAAGCGATCGATGAACTCAAGATTCGGTGGCCGTCAGGCAGACTTCAGGTCGAAAAGCCCCCTCGCCTCAACCAAATTACGGTCATTACGGAGAAATGAGTCGCCCCCACGGGTGACTATTTTTTCGACAGTCCTGTACGAATTATCAGCATTTTTCTGTTGACACCGATCCAGCTGGTGCTTCATCATGCTCAACACTTCCGCCGGAGTGCGCACATAGCACGCAGTCCGGATTCGGTGAGCGACTCAGCCGAGGGACCTATATGTTGAAAAAGGTGTTGGGACGGGTGGCAAGCGGCATGGTCGTCGTATTGGCGAGTGTCGGCATTGCTTCAGCGCAAACGAACTTTGCTAAAGACGTGGACTCGGCCCTGGATCACTTCCTCAGTTACGCCCGGTCGCAAATCGATGCGGGCAATCTTGGAACTCCTCCGAACATTGATCCAGTCGGGCTCGTCGGCCTGACGATCATGGAGAAGCACGATCTGACGGCGCCTGGGAGCCCGATCCTCGGCTACAGCAACGCGACGGCGAGCGACCAGGCGCGGCTGCGGAGCATCGCGCTCGGCATCATCAACGGCGGCAACCACGTCCAGCGCGGCAGCTTCTACGCGTACGTCGACGGCATCGACATGATGTTCCTGTCGCTGTACGCGCGCACTGGCGGACCGGATCCGGTCGGCGGCTTGACGACCGTGCGAGGCGCGCTGGATATCTTGGTCGACCGGACGATCGCGGCGCAGACTCCTTCGGGCGGTTGGGGTACCGTTGGTCTGTGGGGCTACACCGGCAACGGTTCCGATTCCTCCACCTCGCAATATGCGGTCGGCGGTCTTGCCGCTGCCAAGGGCTACTACCTTGACGCGTGCTGCGGCGGCGACCCGGGCAGTCGGGTTGCTGCGATCGACACTTCGCTGAGCGGCGCGAACGGCGCGCGCCAGGCGTACGCGAGCGGACAGAATGCAGGTCCGGCGGCGAACGAAGGTGGCTGGGGCTATCAAGTACCCGGATCCAACACGTCGTTGCAGCAGACGGGTTCGGGCCTCTGGGTTACGGTGCTCGGCGGCGCCGATATCAACGACGCGGCCGTGCAAAAGGGCATGCGCTGGGAACAGAACCGCTACAACTACCAGACGATCAGCGCCTTTGGCGACGGCTGGGAAGGCCTGTCCTACGGCTATTTCCTTTTCTCGACCTCCAAAGCGTATTCGGCGTTCGAAGAGCAGGGGACCGCGCCCGCTGCAGGCAACATCACCACCGACGACATCGGTGACCTCGCGGCGGATCCCAGCATGGGCAGGCTCGCGCACATCGATCCGACCAGCGCCGCGTGCGCCCTCGTGACGCACCCGGCCGACTGCCACGGCAGCTACGCCGGCGAGACGCCGCACTGGTACTTCGACTACGCCTACACGATCATGACGCGCCAGCTGGCGAACGGCTCCTTCAACCTCGTCAACGGCGATTGGGACATCTGGAGCGACCAGGCGTATCACGCGCTCGTGCTGGAACGCTCGCTGGCCGGCGCCTGCATCGACAGCGACGGCGACGGGATCTGCAACACCGACGACAACTGCGTCAACGTGTCGAACGGTAATCAGCTCGACGCGGATCACGACGGCGTCGGTGACGCGTGCGACAACTGCCCGAATACGGCGAACCCCGGGCAGGAGGACAGCGACGACAACGGTGTCGGCGATGCCTGCCAGAACACGCCGCCGGTCTGCACCGCCGCGGCGCCGAGCATCACGACGCTGTGGCCGGTCAACAAGACGTTCCAGAACGTCGGCATCACCGGCGTGACGGGGGCGACCTCGATCACGATCAACACCGTGATGAGCGACGAAGCGTCCAACATGGACGGCGTCAGCTTCCCGGATGCGGTCATCCAGGCCAACGGCACCGTCGACCTCCGCAAGGATCGCGGGGTCAGCGCGACGAACCCTGGCAACGGTCGTGTCTATCGCATCCACTTCACGGCGACCAACGCTGCGGGCCAGAGCTGCCAGGGCGACGCCAATGTGTTCGTCCCGAAGACCTTGGCGACGCCAGTCGTGGTCGATCCGATCGTGTGGGACGCCACCATCAAGCAGCCGTAGTTCGACCGTTTCCGTCGGTTACAATCGATCCGCAGAGGGCTCCGGCCCTCTGCGGATTTTTTTTGCTTCAGGCCATCCCATGAAACGGAACGCGCTCGCTCGCATCGTCTTCGTTATTGCGGCCGCGGCGGCGCTGCCGATAGCCGGGGACGCACAGCAGGGGAACACGGCCGACCCACAGGCGCTTCAGAAGCGCATCGCTGCGCTCGAAGCCGGCCAGCAGGCCATCCTGAAGGAACTGCAGGAGATCAAAGCGCTGCTCCAGGCAAAGCCCGCAGCGATTCCCCCACCAGCCGCGGCGGCGCTGGTGCCCGGGACGCCGCTCTCGATCGCCAGCGCGGCCAGCCGCGGCGACGCCAAGGCGAAGCTGACGCTCGTCGAGTTCTCGGATTTCGAGTGCCCGTTCTGCGGCCGCTACTCGCGCGATACCTACGCGCAGATCCAGCGTGAGTACGTCGACACCGGCAAGGTACGGTACGTCTTCAGGCACCTGCCGCTCGAAAACCTTCACCCGCAGGCATTCGGCGCGGCCGTGGCCGGAGAGTGTGCCCGCGCGCAGGGAAAGTTCTGGGAGATGCACGATCGGATGTTCGCCAACCAGAGGGCGCTGACCCCGCCCGGACTGATCAAAAGTGCCGAAGCGATCGGCCTCGATGCAGCGGCCTTTCAACAGTGCGTGGCGGGCGACGCCGCGAAAAAGAAGGTGCGCCAGGACATCGCAGACGCCGAAGCGCTCGGCTCGAATGCCACCCCGGCGTTCTTCTTCGGCGTGGAGGAGAAGGACGGCAAGGTGCGCGTCCTGCAGAAGATCGTCGGCGCGAAGGCCTTTCCCGTGTTCAAGACGGCGCTCGACACCATCCTGAGCTCGCCGGGACTCAAGTAACCCGCCGGCCGATCAGCGCGGGTCCGGATAGATGCCGATCAGGTGGCTGCGCAGGTGCGCCTGAGCCGTGCGGCCGGCGTTGGTGGACAGGATCAGCCGGGACGGCTGCACGGGCATATGACACTCCACGCATCGCCCGGCGATCGTACGACCGTCTTTCGCGAATCTCCCGCACGCTTCGACTTTGTGACACGTGAGACAGCGGTCGGACGAGGTGCTGGTGGCGCGCGACGTCGCGTGAGGGCTGTGACACGTGGCGCACGTCATCGACGATGCCTGAAAACAGCGGCTGTTCATCAGCGACGTTGCCTGCTGCCCATGGCTGTCGATCCCAAGATTGACCGGACTTCCAGTGGGGACATCGGATCGCCCTGTTCGCCTCGGAAGCACGGCAGCTCTCTTGACCGGGTCGCCGGGCACGAACGAGAACGGTGGGCCGAGAATCTGCCCGCCGTGACACGACGCGCACAAATCGACGCGCCGATCGCGCTCGAGCCGCGTCGGATTCACGACGTCGTGGCCCGGCGGCGCGAAAGCCGTTCGATTCGACCGGCGGGCAGCCACGTGATCGCCCGCCGGACCGTGGCATTTCTCGCACGTGATGCCGAGCAGCACGCTCGCCTTGTTGAACCGGTTGCTCGCGGCGCCGGACGCCTCGGCGAACGTGGCATGGCAATCCAGGCAGCGTGGAATGACGGGCTTCGTGAAGTCAGCGACGCGATCGGAATAGCCCGGACTGTTTCCCCACGCTTTCAACTCGTTCCAGTACGAGAGCGGCAGCTGCAGAAGCTCGTCGCCGCGCCACCAGAGGAAGGTCTGTCCCCTCTGTCCGGATCCAATGACCAGATCGATCCGCTGCGTCCGCAGTCTGGGGTTCTCCGGAGGGCCGATGACGGCGACCTGGAAGATCCCCTCCGGCCTCGCTTCCACACGGTAGTGAAGTTCTGGGTTCGATGTCGCGATGGTCTCCCCACCCGGCGGGATCGACGCCGTTACCGATTCAGCTGTCGCCGCCCGCGACGAAAGCCAGTGACCGCTCTTAACGAAACTCTGAACGATGGCGGCGTGGCAGGGCCGGCAGGCGTCGACGCCCACGTACTGATCGCGCGTGTGCGGCGTCCGGGCGGCGGCGGTTTCCGGAGTAATCGGCGGCGGAACTTGCGCGCGATCCGCCGATTGCGAAAGAACCCAGAGCAGGAACACCAATCCCGTGGCAAGCATGGGGTTCGGGGATGCGCTAGTCTACGTCAAACAGCCGGTTGACGAGGTGAGGCTCTCATCGATGAGATGGCGCGGTACGCGATGCGCAGTTCTGCTCGGCGCGACGCTGGCCATTGGCGCGACCGGCGGCAGTCAGACGCCAACCGCTCCGCTCGTTCGCGAGAACGCGTATCGCGCGAACAACCTTGGCGTCGCGCTCCTCGAGCAATTCAAATTCGAGGAGGCGGCCGCTGCCTTCCGCGAGGCGCTGAAGCTCCAACCGGATCTCGGCATCGGACACTTCAATCTTGGTCTGGCGCTGCTGCACGCTGGCGACGTCGACGCCGCGACAACGGAGGCGGCCGCCGCGGACCGTCTCCTGCCCACGGCGCCGCAGCCGGCCTATCTGCTCGGCGTCATCGCCAGGACCGAAAACCGCGACGCCGACGCATCCCGGTTCTTCGGCCGGGTCCGCGACATCGATCCACGTGACGGCGGGACTGCCGTCAACCTCGCACAAATCGCGATTCAGGACCGCCGCTACGCCGATGCCATCGAGCTTTTGCAAGCCGCGGTCGCCGACGAGCCGTACAACATCACCGCGGTCTATAACCTCGGGATGGCGATGACCCGGGCCGGGCAGCGCGACGAAGGGCAGCGGCTGATGGAGCGCTCCCAGGCGCTGCGTGAGACCGGTTACGGCACGACGCTGTCCAGCAGCTATCTCGAGCAGGGCAAGTACGCGGAGGCGCTCGCCTCCACGGGCGCTGAGTCGGAGCTCGTCGATCCCGCCACGCCGCGCGTCGCCTTCACGTTGTCGACCGTGCCCGCGGGCGGTACGGCTCCGTCAGCTTCCGCAACGCCAAGCCCCTACGGACGAACATATGCCGCGGCCGACCTGACTCCCGACGGCGCCCGCCGCATCGCCGCCGCGCTCGGCGGCGGGTTGACGACGATCGATGCCGACGGCGACGGCGATTTCGATCTCGTGGTAGCCGCACCAGATGGCGAGCGGCTTCTTCGGAACGACGGTGGAACCTTCACCGACGTCACCGCCGCGTCCGGCCTCGGCGACAGACCGGGCGCCAGCGTGCCGATCGGCGCCGTCGCCGGAGACATCGACAACGATGGCATCCCCGACCTCTTCGTCCTGCGCTACGGCGCCAGCGCTCTCTACAAGAATGACGGCCAGGGACACTTCACGAACATCACGGCGGCCTCCGGAATCCCAGCCTTCCCGTTTCTGCCCGGCGCAGCGGCCCTGGTCGACGTCGATCACGACGGCGATCTCGACCTGGTCGTCGCGGGCCTTGCGGACATCGAGGCATCGCGCGCGCGCGCAACAGGACGCTCGCTCGCGTTTCCTGACGAGTTCGCTCCCGCACCGGTCGTCCTCCTAAGAAACAACGGCGACGGCACATTCACTGACATCACGCGCACCGCGAAGATCGACGTCGCGACGCACGCGATCGCCATCGTCCCAACCGACTTCGACAACCACCGCGACATCGATCTCCTGGTCGCGAGCCACGATGGCCCACCGGTCCTGCTGAAAAACCTTCGCGACGGATCGTTCGCCAACGTGGCATCAGAGGTCGGCCTGGCGCCAGTCTCCGCCGGCGGCTCCGGCTTCACGACAGCGGCAGCGGCCGATGTGAACAAGGACGGTTACCCGGATTTCTATTTCGGACGCAGCCAGGGACCCGGCGTGCTGGCGCTCAGCGACAGGCGCGGGCGCTTTACGGTCGCGCCGGCGCCAGAGGCGGCACGCGCGGCGCTGGCGTCGCTCTTCTTCGACTACGACAACGACGGCTTGCTCGATCTGCTGACCTGGTCGTTAGACGGACCGCACATCGCACGTCATCTCGCGGCGTCCTGGAGCGACGTGACGACAGCCGCTTTCCCGGCGCCGGGGCCGCCAGGCGCTTCGATCGCCTCGCCACGCGCGCTGGCGGTCGCCGATCTCGACGGCGACGGCCGCGACGACGTCGTCGCGCTGAATGCGACCGGCACGGTGGGTGTGTGGCGCGCCGGCGGGACGGGCACGAACCGTTCGGTCCGCATCCGGTTGAAGGGGCGCGTCAGCAATCGATCGGCGATCGGCTCGAAGGTCCAGATACGGGCCGGAAGCCTGGAGCAACGCCTCGAGCTCTCTGCCGCGACGCCGGCCGTCGTGCCCGCGGACCTGATCTTCGGCCTCGGACAGCGGGCCGGCGCCGATGTCGCCCGCGTCTTGTGGCCGTCAGGCATCCTGCAGGCGGAATACGCCGGCGCATCCGAGGCCGGAGCGCCAGCGCCTGTCACTCCTGCACCCCTTCCGGCTGCGCTCAGTGTGGAGGAGCTCAATCGCAAGCCGTCATCCTGTCCGTTCCTGTACACGTGGAATGGCAACCGCTTCGAGTTCGTCACGGACTTCCTGGGCGGCGGTGAAATGGGTTACTGGGAGGGGCCTGGAAAGTACAACAGCCCCGATCCGGTGGAGTTCGTGCGGATCAGGGAAGACCAGCTGCGCCAGAAGGATGGGCACTACGAACTTCGCGTCACGAACGAACTGGAAGAGACGCTCTTCATCGATCGACTGCAGCTAGTCACCATCGAACATCCATCCGACGTCGCCGTGTTCCCGAACGAAGGCATGACGGATCCGCCCAAGCCTTTTCGGCTGTTCGCGGTCAAGGATGCGAGGGCGGTCTCGAGCGTCAGCGATGATCGGGGTCGCGATCTCACAGCTCGGGTATCGACGCTCGATCGCAAGTACGCTGACGGCTTCCAGCTTCTGCCTATTCGCGGTTACGCCGCGCCGCACGACCTCGTCATCGATCTCGGAGCGATCCCGTCCCAACCGGTGCTTTTGCTGACGGGATGGACCGACTACGCGTTTTCGAGCGACAACGTCGCGGCGCATCAGCGGGAGCTGGCCCTGGTGCCGCCCTCCCTCGACGTGCGAGCGACCAATGGTGGTTGGCGCTCGGCGATATCCGACATCGGCATTCCGGTCGGCCGCCCTCAGACGATCGTCGTCGATCTGGCTTCCGTCCTGCGCGGCGACGAGCATGTGGTCCGAATCAGGACGAACATGCGGATCTACTGGGATCAGATCCTGGTCGGCTCCGCGGCCGATGCCGGCGGTCTGCGCATCACACGGATCGATCCGGCGACGGCGCTGCTTCGGGAGCGCGGGTACTCGCTCGAAGTCCGACCTGACGGAATGGAGCCCCCGGTCTATGACTACGGCCGCGTGGTGCACGACTCACCGTGGAAGACGATGCCCGGTCTCTACACGCGCGAAGGCGACGTGAAGGAGCTGCTGTCGGACAGCGACGACCTGTTCGTGATCGCGAAGCCCGGCGATGAAATCGCCGTCGCCTTCGCCGCCCCGCCCGGCCACGCGCTCGCGCAGGGCCGGAGCCGGACGTTCCTCCTGATGGGAGACGGCTACAGCAAGGAGATGGACGTGAATTCGGCCGGTCCCGACCGCGCGGAGCCGCTGCCCTTCCATCGCATGTCGGGCTACCCGTACGGTCAGTCGCAGCGCTATCCCGATTCGCGTCGTCATCGTGAATACCGCGGCCGCTACAACACGCGACGCGTGGTGTCACCCCTGCCCCCGCTGGACAATGGCGCCGGGCGGACCACCGGAGTGCGCCATTGATGCATGCGCGATTCCTCAGCGTGATGACCTATCTCGCGGTCATCATCGCCATCGCCTACACGCCGCTGCCGGCGCAGGTCACGCCGTCCTTCACAATCCAGCAGGCGCAAAACGGGCGGCGGGTCTACGCGCAGAGCTGTCAATCGTGCCACGGCATCGGACTCGCCGACGGGCCGTTCGGGCCCGCGCTCAAGGGACCTGAATTCCGTCAGAACTGGTTCGGACGCTCGCCCGACGCGCTGTTCACCGCGACCAAGTCGACGATGCCGCCTACCGCTCCGCGCTCGCTCCGAGACGACCAGTACGCCGAACTGGTGGCGTTGATGCTCGCGGAGAACGGAGTGCAGCCGAGCGATGCGCCACTGCCCGCCGACATCGATCAGCTGCGCACGATGTTCCTGCCATGGATGGCCCCGGTGCCAGGTGCGGAAATTCGCGGCGGCCTGAAACTCCCGGATCCGCCTGCGCGACCTGATCCGCTGGCGGCGCTGACGCCGGTCACGGACGCGATGCTCGCGCGTCCGGCGCCAGGCGAGTGGCTGACGTGGCGGCGCACCTGGGACTCGCAGGGATTCTCGCCGCTCGATCAGATCACGCGAGCGAATGCGGGCAACCTGCGGGTCAAGTGGATCTGGTCGCTGCCACCGGGTCCGAACGAAGGCACTCCCCTGTTTCACGACGGCGTCCTCTTCGTTCACGCCTACAGGGACAAGGTGCAGGCGCTCGACGCGGTGTCCGGCGATCTCTTGTGGCAGTACGCCCATCCGCCAGCCCGCGACCGTGGTCCGAGCGTCAAACGGAATATGGCGCTCTACGAAGATCGCGTCTACGTCGCGACGTCCGACGCGCACGTCGTGGCGCTCTCGGCAAAAACGGGCCGGCCGGTCTGGAATCGCGCGGTCCTCAAGGACAAGACCGAGATCGACTTCGCCATCACCGGCGGTCCGCTCGTCGCGAAAGGCAAAGTGATGGTCGGCATGAGCGGGGGCGCGCCAGGCGGCAACTTCATCGCCGCGCTCGATGCCGAAACCGGGGAACCGGAGTGGCGCGTTTATACGATCGCCCGCCCGGGCGAGCCCGGAGGCGACAGCTGGAACGGGCTGCCGCTCGAGAAACGCAACGGCGCGTCGGTCTGGGTCGCCGGGAGCTACGATCCCGCGTTGAACCTGGCGTTCTTCGGCACCGCACAAACCTACGACACCGGCCCTCTTCGCGAACCCTCGACCGACTCCGCCGTCACACGTGACGCGCTCTACACCGACTCGACGCTGGCCATCAATCCCGATACCGGAAAGATCGTGTGGCACTTCCAGCATCAGCCGAACGATCAGTGGGATCTCGATTGGGCGCTCGAACAGGTGTTGCTGAAGCTGCCCGGCTCGCCAAAAACGCTCGTGGCTACCGCAGGCAAGCAAGCCATCTACGACGTGAACGAGGCCGACACCGGGAAATACGTCTTCTCAATCGACCTCGGACTGCAGGACATCGTCACCCGCATCGACGCCCAGACCGGCGCCAAGACGATCGATCAGTCGAAGCTACCGGGGCGTCAGGGGATCGTGACCGTGTGTCCGCATTCAGGCGGCGCGAAGTCATGGATTCCCGAGTCCTACAATCCGTCCACGAACACGATGTTCGTGCCGTTGAACGAATCGTGCATGGATCTCGTGCCGGTGCCCCCTGGCGGCCGGTCGATGCTCTCGTCCGGCGTTCGCTGGAGACTGCGGCCGCGCGAGGGCAGCGACGGAAAGTACGGGCGCCTGCAGGCGATCAACTTCGAGACGCGCAAGGTGACGTGGACCGTTCGGCAGCGGGCGCCGTTCGTCACCGGTACCCTCGCGACCGCCGGCGGAGTCGTCTTCGCAGGCAGCCTCGACCGCGTGTTTGCCGCGTACGACGACACCACCGGCCGCGAGCTGTGGCGAGTCCGCCTCAACGACGTGCCGAACGCGGCGCCGATCACGTTCACGGCCGCTGGCAAACAGTACGTCGCGTTGACGGTGGGGAATGGCGGGGCGATGACGAAGGCGTTCCCGATGCTCGTGCCCGAGATGAAAAACCCGCAGGACGCTAGCGCCGCTGTGTACGTGTTCGAACTTCCGGCGCGCTGACGGCGCGGGCGATCCAGAAGATCGCGGCAAGAAGAAGCAAGGCGCCAACCGGCAGCAGCAGGATGCCGAGGCCCGGATCGCCGGCGTAAAACGTGACGCCGCCGAGAAAGAACCCGGCCGGCATGACGACCGTCGCGCCGACAAGCGCCCGGGAGATCAGCGGAACGCGCGCAGCCGTCAGCTCGGGCACCGCCCGCACGCTCAATCCGAATACGATATTCAAGACGGCCAGCAGCGTCCCGTGGGCGTGCGCCAGCGTCCACATCAGGCGGCGCGTCTCGTTCGAGACATCCAGGTACGCACGAACCTTGAATCCGTGGAGAGACTCCAGGCCGAGTCCTAACGTCGCAAAGAGGAGGAGCGACCACCAGCCAAGGCGCAAATGCCGGCGCGTGTAGTCGACGACTGGTGTGGGGTCATTCGCCACTCGAGGTGGGGTCCACGGGTTAGTATAGTAGTCAACATCCCCTGATGACCAAGATCGTAGCGCTGCTGGGACTCGTGCTCGGCGCGAGCGTGTACGCGGCCGCGCTGCGGCAGACCTCTCTACCGGAGCGCGAGATCGCAGACCGCCCGATCAGCGTCAACGCCGACGGGTTCACGTCGTCGCAGACCTGCCAGGCCTGCCATCCTTCGCAGTACAACACGTGGCGGACGTCGTACCACCGGACGATGACGCAGGTCGCCACGCCAGAGACCGTACGATCCGATTTCGACAACACGATGGTTCAATCGGTTCACGGCCGGCCGATGCAACTCGAACGGCGGGGGCGCGAGCTGTGGGCCGAATTCGACGACCCGGATTGGAAGGGGATCGACGGCCGGCTTCCGGGCCGCATCAAGCGCCAGGTCGTCATGACGACGGGCTCGCATCATCAGGAAGTGTACTGGTACGAGACCGATCAGGGACGCCAGCTGGGTCAGCTGCCCGGCACCTACATCATCGCGGAGCGCCGGTGGATGCCGCGCAGCATGGTCTTCCTGGCGCCGCCGCAACCCTGGCCGGAGTCGACGACGGGCCGGTGGAACAGCATCTGTATCAACTGCCACACCACGCACGGCAAGCCGCGGCTATCCGCCTCGTCTGCTTCGGCACCGAGCGGCAAGCCCGACACGACGGTCGCCGAATTCGGCATCGCATGCGAAGCGTGTCACGGTCCGAGCGATCGCCATGCGCTCGTGAATCAGAACATCGTGCGGCGGTACTGGTCGCATCTCACGGGCCGGATCGATCCGACAACGGTCCAACCAGCCAGGCTCGATCCCAAGGCGTCGTCGCAAGTGTGCGGTCAGTGCCACGGCATCTGGCTCTTCAACGAATCCGAGGCGCAGGGGAACGACGAGCACGGACCGCGATACCGTCCCGGCGACGACATCCTGAAGTCGCGGATCCTGGCGCGCGGAACGCATCCCGAGGAGCCGGTGGTGCAGAAGCGCCTGGCGGAGTACCCGGAGTTCCTGCGGGCGCTGTTCTGGTCCGACGGGATGGTGCGCGTCTCGGGCCGCGAGTACAACGGGCTCGTCGAATCGCCGTGCTACGCGCGGGCGACGGAGCCCGCACGCACGATGTCGTGCTTCTCGTGTCACACGATGCACACGACCGCCGACGATCCGCGGCCCAGGCGCGACTGGGCTGCGACACATCAAGTCGCCGCGGGCAAGCAGGGCGATGAAGCCTGCCTGCAATGTCACTCGAAATTCCGCGACAACGTGCCGGCGCACACGAAACATGCGGCGGGTTCGACCGGGAGCTCCTGCTACAACTGCCACATGCCGTACTCGTCGTACGGACTGCTGAAAGCGCTGCGCAGCCACACCATCAGCAGCCCCACGGTCGCCGAAAGCGTCCAGACCGGCCGGCCAAACGCCTGCAACCTCTGTCATCTCGACAAGCCGCTCGGCTGGACGGCGGCGAAGCTCGAACAGTGGTACGGCACACCTCGGATCGACCTGTCGGAGGATGACAAGACGATCGCGGCGTCGCTGATCTGGGCGCTGAAGGGCGACGCCGGACAGCGCGCGTTGATGGCGTGGGCGATGGGTTGGCAGCCGGCGCAACAGGCCTCGGGAACCGACTGGATCCCCGCGTTTCTATCGGGCCTGTTCGACGACCCGTACGACGCAGTCCGGTTCATCGCCTACCGCTCGATGCGCTCGCAGCCGGGGTTCTCGGGATTTCAGGGCGACTTCGTGGCGCCGCCCGTGCAGCGCCGGCGGGACATCGAACGGATCGTCAACGCGTGGCGTCAGAGGCAGGCCGGCAGCGGCAGACGAACGGATGCGGCGTTGTTGCTGAGGGCTGACGGATCGTTCAACCTCGAGGCCGTGAAGCGGTTGCTGGCCCAGCAGGATCGCCGGCCGTTGCGATTGAACGAATAGTGCCGCCCGGCTGAAGCCTTCGCGCTCCAACCGCGCTGAGTCTGCGCGATCCCGCTACTGAGCGGCAGTCCGCTTGATCGGCGCCGTCGATGCGACGCCGCCGCCCTCGCGGATCGTGACGAGCTGGTTCGCCGGGAGCGACCCGGCGGTGTCCACCTTCCCGTTCGGCCAGCGGACGCGCAGCCCGTCGATCTTCGCCGCGGAGCCGAGGCCAAAGGTGAGCGGCAGCTCGCTCTGTGAGGCATAGCTCGAACCGGTCTTCACCATCTGCCAGAGTTTCGCGCCGCCAGGCAGCGTCACTTCCACGCGTGCCCCCACCCCGCCGCGGTTCGACGCCGAGCCGACGGTCGCGACGCGCAGCATGTTGTTCCGGCCGGCCGCGTCGTTCCTGAACAACTGCGCCGGGCCGTGATTGGCGGTCAGCACGATGTCGAGGTCGCCGTCGTTGTCGAAATCGATGTACGCACCGCCACGGCCGACGATCGGCCGTCGCAGCGCCGGACCCAGCTGAGGGACGACGTCCTCGAACCGCTTCTGCCCCACGTTCCGGAACAGGTGCGGTGGCTGCGCGTACTTCACGCGGGGCTGCACGCGTTCGATGTCGTCGGCCACATGGCCGTTGATGGACAACAGATCAAGCCGGCCGTCGAGGTCGTAGTCGAAGAAGAAGCAGCCGAAGGTCAGCGTGAGGAGACTCGCGCGGCCGATACCCGAAGTCGGCGCCTCGTCGATGAACAAGCCGGTGCCCTCGTTGTGATAGAGCGCCATCATCTCGTTCGAGAAGTTGCCGATGACCAGGCTCGGCCGTCCCGATCCGTCGTAGTCAGCGGCATCCACGCCCATTCCTGCCCGCGCGACGCCCGCCTCGCTGAAGGCGACGCCCGCTCCCACGGCGACGTCGGCGAACGTGCCGTTGCCCTTGTTGCGATACAGGCGGTTCGGCTGCGTGTCGTTCGCGACGAACAGGTCCATCCAGCCGTCGCCGTCGAAGTCGAGCATCGCGACACCGAGCCCCTTCGACGTCGCATCGTACAACCCGGCCTGCTTCGTCACGTCCGCAAAGGTACCGTCGCCGCGGTTGTGATACAGCGTGCCGCTCTGCCCTTTGTACGATTCGGGGGTGCAGTACGACTTGCTCTTGCCGTCGAGCGTGCAGAAGAGATCCTTCTCGATCGACCAGTCGACATAGTGCGCGACGAAGAGATCGAGTTTCCCGTCGTTGTCGTAGTCGAACCAGAGCGCGCTGGTCGCGAAGCCCGTGCTGGCGACGCCGGCGCTCGCCGTGACATCGACGAACTTGCCGCCGCCGGCGTTGCGGAAGAGGCGGCTGGAGCCAAGCGAGGTCAGGTAGACATCAACTTTGCCGTCGTTGTCGAAATCGGCGGCGGCGCCGCCCATGCCGTACATCTCGACGTCCAGGCCGGATCCGCGGGTGACGTCGGCAAACGTGCCGTCGTGGCGATTGCGGTATAGCGCCGGATAGGACTTCGCGCCCGGGCGTCCTGGCCAGTTCATCGAGTTGACGAACAGCAGATCCTGCCAGCCGTCTCCATCCGCATCGAGCACGACGACGCCGGCGCCGAGGGTTTCGGGAAGGTATTTCTTGCCGAAGGCACCGTTGTTGTGGACGAACCGGATGCCCGACTGCGCGGTGACATCCGTGAAGACAGCGGCCGGCGCGGATTGCCCTGCGACTACGGCTGCGCCAACGGCGCAGCACGACGACACGATCCAGGCCAATCGGCGCATCAGGTTCGAATCACTGGGAGGCCGCCTTCGCCCCGGCGGCGACCGCTTGATGCCGGTGTTCGTGGATCGACTGGCGTTCGTTGTTGTCGTGCGGCGATTTGAGACGATACGGCCCGGTGATGGCCTGCGCCGATTCGTCAGCCTTGAACCGCTCGTAAAGCGCCTGTTCCCGCGCGGCGAGCTCGGGTTTTCCCAGCCCCTGGTAACACACCATCAGGTTGTAGTGGGCCTGCAGATCCTCCGGGTCGACGGACAGCACCTGCTCGAACGCCTTCACCGCGTCGGTGAACTTCCGTTGGAGAAACAGGACGCGTCCGATCTGGTCGAGCACGACGCGATCGCGCGGATACTGCGCGGCGGCCGCACGCAATTCGATGAGCGCCTCGTCGTACCGCCCGGTGGTCTTGTATACGGTGCCGAGGAAATAGTGTGCCTTGGCCAGCTTGGGATCGATCGCGAGCGCCTTCTGCAGCATGGGCTCCGCCGCCGTGACGTTGCCTTCCTGGATCTGCGCGCGTGCGACGTTGACGGGACCGTCGGCATAGCCGGGATCCATGTCCATGACGTGCAGGAAGGCTGCCTCCGCCGCTTTCAGATCGCCCTGGAGCAGCAGGCCGATGCCGTAGTCGTTCCACCGCTCGCGCACGGCCTGACTGAACAACGGCTTCACGTCCGGCAGCGGCGCCCCGCGCGGGATCACGGCAAGCGCCGCCTCCGCCTGGGCCATCACCGTCGTGGGAATGTCCGGAATCGCCTTGATCTGACCCGAAACCCCGCTCGTGTCGCCATCGAACCTCCACTCCCCGTCGTCGTAGTCACGCGCGACGTCCGGCTTGGTCGCTGACGGCGGACGAACGCCGGCGAAGGCCCACTGCGTATTCCACCAGGCGAACTTGCGGTAGTTGACCTTGGCGCGCAGCACGATCTTGTCCCCGGCGTCGGGCGGGATGTCGAGACGATAATGAATCGTGTCGGCCGCGCCAGGCGGAACGAGGCGGACGTACGCGACCGACCGCGTCGCCCAGGCATTGCGCTTGTTGATGGGATTGCCGTGGGCATCGATCTGCAGGCTGCGGTAGAAATGCGCTCCAGGTTCGACCGGACCCTTTCCGCTGTCCGCGACCGCACCGCTGTGCAGCAGCACGCGCCCTTTGTCGTCGACGGCTTCGAGCTCGACCCACACGTCGAACGCGTCGACGGTGCCGCCCGGGAAGAAGTGACCGACTTTTCGTGTGCGGACCACGACCTCGACCCGGACGGATTCTCCTCGACGGACCGTCGCCGGAATCTTGTCCAGCGGTGCCAGCACTTCGGCGGGTGGTTGAAGCGACCGGGCGCCGGCCGCGCCGAACGATGCGGACTCCTCGCCGATGGCGAACGTGCTCGACAATCGCGGTTCCGACCCTTTAACCCCAGCCTCCTCCGCGGTCGGTGACTCGGCGACGCGCGTGATGCCGAAGACATCAACCGAGATCTGACCGTCGCGGAGAAAATCCTGGACCACTTTCAACTGCACCGGGTCGCGATTGACGAACGGGAGCGCCGTGTTGGCGCCGGGGAACCGGTGCGACCGCACCTTCCCCTCCTTTGCTGCCGGATCGTTCGAAGCGACGAGCGGCATGTGGCAATCCGCGCACTTCTGAGGTTTGGCCGGATAGTAGAACGACCGCGCGCCCTGACCGGAGACGCCTGAGGCCTGCCAGTTGTCGTAGTCGTTGAAGCCGCGAAACCAGCGGTAGCTGTTCACGGCCGTGTCGAGATGGACCTTGTGACAGCTCGAGCAGAACTCCGCGGTCTGTTCGCGATGGAACGGCTTGATGAACGTGTCGCGGTGCGGACCCGGCGCGAGGTAGATCAACGCATCGTGTGTCTTCTGCAGGACTGGATGCTCGCTGGCGGCGAGATCGTGGAGCGGCGGGTATTCGACCGTGAAGTCGCCCTGCCCCATCGAGCTGCCGACGTGCACGATGGAGTGGCAGGACGTGCAGGCCAGACCGGCCTGCGCTTCAGGCGTGTCGATCTGCTCCTTGATCGGCCGATCGAAGCGGCCGTTGAAGAACACGGCGTGGTCGTGGCACCCGGCGCACCATTTCGACGGCTTCGTCCCGATGGTGTCCTGCATGTACTCGATCGACTTGCGGTACCACTGGTTGTTGAACGACGAGAAGTGATGCGCCGACGAGTTCCACTGGTCGTAGATGTCCTTGTGACAGCGGCCGCACGAGGCGCTCGTCATGAAGAAGTTCGCCGGGATGATGCCGCCGACGTTCGTCTTCGCCGAGGACGGAAAGAAGGGACTCTTCGGGCCGCTGCCTTCCGCATCCATGGTCGCGGGCGGCACCAACGGATTCTGAATGCGATGCCCGGCCTGCCGGCTCCGCTCGACGGCCGGCCTCGCCACCGCGGCCAGAAGTACGACGCCGAAGACCGAGGCTGCGAGGACGACAGCCGCCGTGCTGCGGGTCGATCGGGAAACCGACCACGCGGCGAGGAGCAGCACGC
>Ga0207681_10000873_pt1 | contig 19818 bp, 17 predicted proteins | sample KBSS53metaG_FD_184324 | JGI IMG/M metagenome (GOLD analysis project Ga0207681, IMG submission 184324) | Switchgrass rhizosphere microbial communities from Kellogg Biological Station, Michigan, USA - KBS S5-3 metaG (SPAdes) (version 2) | ecosystem: Host-associated > Plants > Roots > Rhizosphere... | reverse complement strand
CGCGGTCGTCCGTCTTCGCCTGTCCTCGTCACCCTTTCCGGAGAGAGAGAAATGCGCCATTCGTCGCTGATCGTGGTCGGTCTCGTGTGTTCGATGTTCCTGTATGCCTGCGGTAGCGATGATGATGGAGGCGGGAAGGGAGGCTCGGGTGGCCGTGGCGGCTCGGGTGGCCGCGGTGGCACCACCGGGTCTGCCGGACGTGGCGGCACCACGGGAAGCGCTGGAACGACCGGCTCCGCCGGGACGACGGGCGCCGCCGGGACGACGGGCGCAGCTGGCACGACCGGCGCAGGCGGCACGACCGGCGCAGGCGGCACGACGGGCGCGGGGGGCACCGGCGGCCGCGGCGGCACGACGGGCGCCGGCGGAACGACCGGCGCGGGCGGCACGACGGGCGCGGGCGGCACTGGCGGCCGCGGCGGCACGACAGGCGCCGGCGGTACGACGGGCGCCGGCGGCACGACAGGTGCCGGCGGTACGACGGGCGCCGGTGGCACGACAGGCGCTGGCGGTACGACGGGCGCAGGCGGCACGACAGGCGCCGGCGGTACGACGGGCGCGGGCGGCACGACAGGTGCCGGCGGTACGACGGGCGCAGGCGGCACGACAGGCGCCGGCGGTACGACGGGCGCGGGCGGCACGACAGGCGCGGGCGGCACGACAGGCGCTGCCGGTACGACGGGCGCTGCCGGTACGACAGGCGCCGCCGGTACGACGGGCGCAGGCGGCGCGGCCTAGCGCGCTCGCACGGGCGCGCCGCGGTTTCGCCCCGGCGCGCTGATCGTCTCGGCGTTCGCGTTCGCGCGCATCGCCGCGTCTCCTTGACAGGCGGGATGGCCTCCGGCTACACGTGCGCGTGGTCGGTCGTCGTCATCCGTTGCCGGAGGAGAGAATGCGCCAGTCGTCGTTGTCGTTGGTGATCGTGGTGGGCCTCGCGTCGTCGCTGCTGCTGTACGCGTGCGGAGGCGATGATGGAGGCGGCGGTAAAGGAGGCTCGGGTGGCCGAGGCGGCACCACCGGATCGGCCGGACGCGGCGGAACCACCGGATCGGCCGGACGGGGCGGCACCACCGGAAACGCCGGTGCGGGCGGCGCGACGGCAGGAACCGGCGGAGCGTCCGCCGGCACCGGCGGCGGAACCGCGGGAACCGGCGGCGGTTCGGCGGGCACCGGTGGCGCGACGGCGGGCACCGGCGGCGGGTCCGCGGGGACGGGCGGTCGCGGCGGCACCGGCGGCGGTTCGGCCGGTACGGGCGGCGCGGCCGGTACGGGCGGCGGATCCGCGGGAACGGGCGGCCGCGGCGGGACCGGCGGAACCGGCGGCGCGGCCGGCGCCACAGCTGGAACCGGCGGCGCATCCGCCGGCACAGGCGGCGGAACCGCGGGAACCGGCGGCGCCGCGGCGGGTACGGGTGGCGCGACGGCAGGCACCGGCGGCGCGACGGCAGGCACCGGCGGCGCCGCGACGGCAGGCACCGGTGGCGGCGCAACGGCCGGCACAGGCGGCGCGACGGCAGGAACAGGCGGCACCGGCGGCACCGCGGGCGCGGCCGGCACGACGGCAGGTACGGGCGGCGGCACCGCGGGCACCGGCGGCACCGGCGGCAGCCAGCCGACCACCGCCTCCCTCAACATCGGGCCCGCAGGCGGGACCATCGACGTCGCCGGCGCAACGCTCACCGTACCGGCGGGCGCGCTGTCCGCGGCCAGCATCCTCACGCTCACGCGCGTGTCCGACAACGTGCTCACGCCCTACACGCGCCTCGATCCGATCTATCGGCTCACGCCGGTCGGTACGACGTTCGCGGCGGCGGTGACGTTCACCTGGCACAACGTCGCCGACACGACGGGCGCCTACTGGTGGACGGGCGCCAGCGGCGCGCGGAACTTCTCCCGGGTCACGCCCACGGTCGCCGGCAGCGACGTCAGCATCAGCAACACGCACTTCTCCTGCGTTGCGCACACCGACAACCGGGGCGCCGACACGGCTCCGCCCGGAGCCGACGGCATCTGCGCCGACGCGCCCTAGCCTTCGGCGCTCCGCGTCCCGCTATCGCTTCGGGTTCCAGCTGCCGCCGCTCTTGCTGGGCGGCGGGGCACCGCGCTCGGGCGGCGGCCGGTCCTGCGACGCTTCCGGCGCCGGCTGGCGCGGGTGCTTCATGTCGAACGCCGGCTTCGTGTTGGGATCGCAGTTGGGCCCGAAGCCGTTCGCATTGAACCGGTACGCGAGCCGCCCGCTGGTTCCCTGCGCGTTCGCCTCGACCTCGACCTCGTGCTCGCCGGCCCGGCTGGGCGAGCAGTACGACAGCAGGTAGAACTTCTTCGAAGCGGCCTCGATGCGCGCCGAGATCTCGTCGAACCCGCGCTGCACGTCGGCGCGGTTCTGCGACGCGAACGTCCCCGAACGACCGATGCGCGACAGCTGCTTGCCGTCGACCTCCTGGCCGGCGCCGATGACGTAGGTCTCGAACAGCGGTCCCGCGGCGTCCAGCGTGCGCGTCACGTCGTCCGCGCTGGCGCGGTGGGCGCGATCGGTGCCGTCCGTGAACACCACCAGCGTCCCGAAACGCAGCGGCACCGGCGCGTGCTCCATCTGCTGCGACAGCACCTTGACCCCCTCGATGACCGCGCCGTTGAGGTTGGTCGACGGGTCGCGCGGGCGGCGGGTGCCCAGCCCCGACACGCCGGCACGCACGTTGCCGCCGAAGCCGGAGACCTGCGTGAGGTGGGGGCTGCCGTCGAAGGTGTAGACCGCTACCTTCTGGTAGGGGCCTACCCTGTCCCCGAACGTCGAGGCCGCCTGGATCAGCCCCGGCATGTCGCCCGAGTCCACGACGCTGCCGCTCATGTCGATCAACAGCATCGTGTAGTGAATCGCCGCGACTTCGGGGTTCAGGATGGTCTGCTTGCTTTCCAGGATCGAGACCGGCTGCTTGTCCTCATAGATCTTGAAGTCCTGCGGCGTCAGGTTTGCGACAGGCTGCCCGTTGCGGGTCTCGACCGTGAAATAGACCGCGACATTAGAGGGCTTGTGGACCGAATGGTCGACCATCTGGAGCTTCAGGCCAGCGCACCCCGAGGATGCGATCAAGATTACGCCCGCAAATCCGATAAATAGCCCAATGCCATCCTGTTTCCGCATCGGGGCGGACATACCATGAAATGGCCAGCGGAATCGCTTCCCCCGACCACGTTGCGAACCCAAATTGACGATCGATTTAAGGAATTTCCGATGACACGCCTGGGAGTCTGGTCGTTTGCGCTGGTTGTGAGCCTGCTCGTTCCGCTGCGGCGCGCCGCGGCCGATCAAATACCCGCCGACAAGCTCCCGGAAGCGGCGATGACCGATCGAAGCGCCGGCGTCGAGGGCGCCTACATGCGCACGCTGCACGAGCACATTCACCGCCGCTGGGCGGACAACTTCTTGCGCCTGGCGGCGGAGAAGCTTCCGCCCATCAACCCGCTGAACCAGCCGGGCCTGACCGCGGAAGCCGACATCGTCGTGGCGCCCGATGGCCAGCTGATCTCCGCGCGCATCGCCCGCGGCTCGGGGTTCCTCGGATTCGACGACGCGATCCTGGAGGTGCTGCGCGACGCGGTTCCGTTCCCGAAGCCGCCGGTGGTCGTCCGCTCGGATGACGATCGGCTGCACGCGCACTGGACGTTCGCGCGCGATCAGCGGCGCTGCGCGGGCGTCGCCGTGCTGCACACCTACGATCCGATCGAGGTCGCGCTGCCCAAGCTGCTGCGCGCCGGCCGCCGCGACGAGGCCCTGAAGCGCGTGGCCATGGCCCGCGGCGCCGGCCTGCCCGCGGAGACGGCGTTCACGCTGCTGGCGGCCGACTGGATCAAGTCGGCGATTCACGAGCCATGGGCGACCGTGCGGATGGCGCGGCTGCTCGCCGAGAGCGGCGACGATGAGGGAAGCAAGTGGCTGAAGAACGCGGTCCGCCGCCCCGAGCTGGCGAACGACGCGGGCACCGCGCTGGTGGCGGCGAAGGTGCCGCTCTGTCCGCTGCTGAAGACCTGGTTCGACAGCGAGAACTGGAGCGATCACCAGATGGCGGCCGTCGCGCTGGCGACGTCGGGCGATCCCGCCTGCGCACCCGGGCTGATCAAGCTGCTGGAGAACGCCAAGGCGCGTCCCGACGCGCGGGCCTCGGCGGCGGTGGCGCTGGGCTCGATCGATACGGACGAAGCGCGGAAGGCGCTCGCGGCGGCGGCGCGGGATGACAACCCGGTCGCGGCGGTGCGCGCCGCGGCGACGCTGGCGCAGGTCAAGCCGAACGCGGGGCGGGCCAAGGTGATCGCGATGGAGAAGCTCCTGCGCGATCCCGCGCCGGAGCTGCGCGCGGCGGCGGCCGCCGGCGTGGTGCGGGCGGGGGGCGCCGCCAACCTGGATGACCTCTACGTCCTGTTCAAGGATACCGACCCGCGGCCGGCGCTGGCCGCCCTGCGCGAGCTGGAACGGGTACCGTCTGAAGCGGCGACCACGCTGATCGCGCGGCTGGCGAAGCGTCCCCAGCTGGAGGTGCAGAAGCTGGCGGCGGACATGCTGCTGCGGCGCAACGCCCGCGAGCACTACCCGACGCTGAAGTCGTACCTCGACCCCAAGACCGATCCCACGTTGCGCGCGGTGGCGCTGGCCGGCGTCGACGAGCCGGCGCTGCAAGCGGCGGCTACCGACCCGACGCTGGGCAACGGCGTGTTTCGTGCCCGCCTCGCGCGCGGCGAGCGCGAGCAGGCCATCGACTGGTTCCTCGCGCACGGATCGCACCTGCAGCCGTCCGTACAGGCCGACGCGATGGTCGACTGGATGGCGCAGGCGCGGCCGGCGTCCGCCGACGGCAAGCAGCCGACGGCGTCGAAGACGCCGACCAAGCGGCCGCGCTGAGCGACCTGCTAGCCGCCCCCGCGCGAAGCGCGGGATCGCGGCTACCTGAAAAAACAGTAGTCGCACACCGCGCCTGCGGCGCGGAGCGACTAGCCGCCCGCGTCGAGGCAGGATGACGCGACGGGCGTGCAGGTCGCCGCCGGGAACTGACCCGCGCGCAAGATGAAGCCGGACATCGTCGGATCGTTCGGACAGACGTACGAGTTCGAATCGGAGGAGGCCATCGCGCCCACCAGCTTTCCGTCCTGGTCGTAGACGTCCTGGTAGGGTCCGAAAGCACCCCTTATCTGCAACACCGTGAGGCCGCACGTCCGATAGTCCACGCGGTCCCGGGTCCCGGTGGAGCACTCGTCCGCCAGGTTTCGGGTACAGCCGCCCGCATAAGTCGAGGCGCAGTAGCAGGACCACGACATCGTCAGCGTCAAGCTGCCGCCGTCGCCCGTCTCCACATGGCAGTTACACGCCGGGCCGTCCGCGGCGTCAGGCGACGACGAAGACGTCTCCTTGCAACCCACCAGGGATAGAACGACGAGGGCAGCGAGTACCGATCTCACTAGGGCGTGACCTTCGCGGCCGGCATCGCCGTCTTCTCGGCCAGGATCTTCCCGTTCGACGCGATCAGCTTCTTGTACCAGTCGAACGAATCCTTCGGGACGCGCTTCTGGTTCTGGTAATCGACGTAGACCAGCCCGAAGCGCTGCTTGTACCCGTCGGCCCATTCGAAGTTATCCAGCAGCGACCAGGCGTAGTAGCTGCTCACGGGCACGCCTTCCTTGATCGCGCGCGACAGCTCGCTGAGGTACCGGTGCATGAAATCGATCCGCTGCGGGTCGTGGACCTTGCCGTCCAGGAACACCTGGTCGCGCACCGCCAGCCCGTTCTCGGTGATCGACAGCGGCAGCTTGTAACGGTCGTAGAAGAAGCGCGGCCCCCAGTACAGCGACGCCGGCGTGATCGTCTGCCAGTCGGATCCCGCGCGCGGGTAGCCGTCCGGGATCGGCAGGTGCTCGGGTTTGCCGTTCGCGCCGTGCCGGTACGTGTCCGCCTTGTAGATGTTCAGCCCCAGGAAATCGATGGGCTGCTTCATCTCTTCGAGGTCCGACGGCTTGAACTTCGGCATGTCCTTGCCGTATTCGGCGACGCCGTCTTCCGGGTACTTGCCCAGCACCACCGGATCCGTCCACCAGGCGTTGTTCCAGGGGTGACGGCCGCTGACCGCGAAGATCGCCGCGCGCGCCGCCTCGACGTCTTCGGGCTTGTCGGTCGCGGGCTGGGTGATCTGCGCGGCCAGTACGTAGCCGACCTTCGTCGCCTTCGCGTCCTTGGCGTGCGCGCGCAGCGCCTGCACCGCCTTGGCGTGGGCGCGCATGCCGTTGTGCCCCGCCAGCAAGTAGTCGGAGAACTTCAGCTTGTCACCCGGCGCGTGCACGCCGTCCAGATGGCCGAGGCCGATGAAGCACTGGGGCTCGTTCTGCGTCACCCACAGCTTCACGCGATCCGAATACTTGTCGGCCAGCAGCGCGACGTACTCGGCGAACCAGTCGGCCGAATCGCGGTTCAACCAGCCGCCGCGCTTGTACAGCGCCTCGGGATAGTCCCAGTGGAAGGCCGTGCACATCGGCGTGATGCCCGCCTTCCCGAGCTCGTCGATCAGGCGGCTGTAGAAGTCCACGCCCTTGCCGTTCACGGCGCCGACGCCGTTGGGGAGGAGGCGCGTCCACGACACGCTGAAGCGGTAAGACTTCACGCCCAGCGTCTTCATCAGGGCGATGTCTTCCTTGAAGCGGTGGTAGTGGTCGCACGCCGTCTCGCCGGTGTTGCCGTCGAAGACAGCGCCCTTCTTCTTGCTGAAGGTGTCCCAGATCGACGGGCCGCGGCCGTCCTCGTTGGCGGCGCCTTCGACCTGGTACGAGGCGGTCGCGACGCCCCAGACGAAGTCCTTCGGGAAGGCGCCGGCCTTGTCGCCCGCCTTGCCGCCGGACTTGGGCTTGGCGTCGCCTTCCTTACCCGCGCCGCGGGCCGTGGACGCCAGCGCCAGGCTGGCCGCAGAGACACCGAGAAACTTCCGCCTGCTGACGCCGTCGTCGCGCATTCCGGGATCGTGTATCACGGGGAAACCATCCTTGACAGCCACGGACTGCCTAAGCATCATTCCGCGTCTTCTGCGCCCGTAGCTCAACTGGATAGAGCATCGGCCTTCGAAGCCGAGGGTTAGGTGTTCGACTCACCTCGGGCGCGCGGGGGACGGACGCAGCGAAACTGAAAACTGAATAGACCGGGCGCGTAGCTCAATTGGCAGAGCAGCGGACTCTTAATCCGTTTGTTGAAGGTTCGATTCCTTCCGCGCCCACACCGAAAGCAGTGAAAAATCAGCGTGTTTTAGGCTTCGCGCTGTGATCGCTGGTCACGCCTGGTAGCGACGAAATCCCAGGGCTGATCAAAGTTAAGGGCTGGATAAGGGCAGGCCGGGTCAGATAAGGGCAGGCGGTAGGGACAGGAATGGCGGGCCCCTTGCACCCCTTGATCGCCATGAAGAAGCAGCCTCCGTTGCCACCGGAGCTCCGCGATGGCCAGTACCGAAACTGGGAAATCGAGATGGCGGCGCGCTTCCCGCTGGCGCTGTCCGAGATGCGATCGCCGTCAAAGCCGCTCGATACGTTCGATACCGAGCCGCTCGCGCGCTGGGGGCTCGAGATTCATGCGGGCTGGCGGTCGATCGTGGAGCGGCTGCTGGTGCGGCTGGAGGCGGAGATCGCGGTGCAGCCGGCGGATCAGCGGGATCGGTTTCGCATCCGGCAGATCAAGGAGAAGTTCGGACGGCTGACCGTGCACATGGCGTGGACGCCGGGGATCCGGGCGGCGCTCGATGAGGCGGAGAACGAGTCGATCGCTACGTGCGAGGTGTGCGGTGAGCCGGGGGTGCTTGAAGAGCGGCACGGTTGGTGGTCGCCGCGGTGTAAGGCGCACGTGACGTGGACGCCGTGGGATCGGTTGGGATAGCGAGCCGCGGTCGATCCTGATTCTTACCTGTCCCGGGACACGCCCCTGTCCCTTCGGGCAGCCCGCACCGGCCCCAGGCGGTCCACCTGGATTCGCCGTCGCGGATGCGTGTTCGCGCGTGCCTCCAGCTTGGCCAATAGGTCGGGGGGAACCCGCCAGCAACCGCCCGCCAGCTTCGCCACCAAGCCGTATCCTTCGAGCCGCTGGAGCCGCCTCAGATTCGCGCCCACCAGCTCCGCGGGCGATGGCTGGCCCTTGGACGGTAGGCGGCCCGCGCGCAGCATGAGCGCTGCCTGGTGTGCGACCGGATCGTAGACGCCACCGTGTTCCGCCGCGAACCTGACGACGATCCGATCCGTGGACTTTACCCAGCTCTCCGGCGGATTCTTGATCGTCACCGCGTCGCCAACCGTCAGCGTTTCTGCGACCTCGGGTCTGATCACCACGTAGCACGCGTCACCGGCCGTCCGCTGGACGACGACGTACATCGCGCCGCTCAGCTCGTCGTGCAGACCCACCCCGCGGACGACCCCGTCAATCGTGTCGAACGCCTGGCCGGAGTCCAGTACCTGGCCGGCTCCGAGGCAACCGGGAACATGGCGCGCCAGCCGCGCGCGCGCCTCGCTGATGATTTCCATCTGCTTCAAGTCCGCATCCCAACCCGACGCCAGCTCCCACGCACCGCCCGCCTCTCGCCGCGCGAGTCCCATCTGCTCCAGCGTCGCGAGCCGCGCCAACCACAACGCCCGCCCCGCACGCGCCGTGGCCGGAAGCCGCTCGGGACGCAGCCGGTTGTCCGATGACAGCTGGCTGGCGAGCATCCGATCGATAGGCGTGAACGCCTCCCGCGTCACCTCCTTCGACCGCTCGCTTACCACCTCCAACTCCGTCCGTGGCCCGAGCTCGCGCGTGACGATCTCCTGTGCACGCCACCGCAACTCCTGGCCGATGTACCGGCCATCGATGCGCAGGTCTTCGCCGTCGGCGTCGACACCGCGCACCACGATGTGGACGTGCGGGTTGTCCGTATTGTGGTGATTGACGGCAGCCCACAGCAACCGCCGCCCGACATCCTTCTCGACCTGCCCCATGAACTGCCGCGCGAACGCGGTCAGGTCCAACCTGTCGCCGTCCTCCGGCGAGACGATGAACCGGAACTGACGCTGCTCGCCTGCCAGCGGCTTGTCGACCGTATCCCGATCGAAACCCGCGTCCGACCCGTACAGTTTCCCCTGCGTTCCGTCGCGCTCGACCCCGTCGCGTACCAGGTATGCGAGGTGCAGCTTGGCTGCACGGTTGCCCCCTCGAACGGGCACGTAACGCACCTTGACCACACAGCGCCGGCTCCGCGCGTTTGGCTCCCGAACCGCGATGACACCCCGACGCGATCGCAGCTTCTTGCCCGCGCCGAAGCCAACGCCATGCCGCTGGATTGCCCGCGCCATCTGCGAACGAAAGGTCGGCACGTACTCAGCGCCGTTCCGCTTCCGACGCCCCATGCGCGGCGAAAGCAGCCGCTCGATCTCGTTGGGGTCTTCCATCCCCTACCGCCCTCCTTGGGCTGGCCGGTTGCCGTTCGAATCTGCAGCCGGACCCGCGCCGGTTACCTGGCTCGTGATCCTGCGGCCCGCCTTCAGTTCCGCGGCCACGGTGGCCAAGAAGTCAGCGAACACCACGTCCGCCCGATGCCGTGCCTCCCGCGTGGTCGTGGCCGGAGCGGAAAGGAACGCGTACCTGACGTAGACCGCGAGCACCTGCCCCACCACGTCCAGGTCATGCTGCAGCTGGCCGACCGTCTCGGCGAAGGCATCGAGGCGCCGCACGACCAACGCCTGTTCGACCTGGTCTCGCTCCAGATACTCGACCAAGGCCGCGTCCGTCACCGCGCTTTCCGTCAGTCGCCGCGTCTTCGAATACACGCGGAGCTTGCGCTGGGTCTCTCGCGACACGTACGGCTGGATGCGAACGGTTTGTCTCACGACGTAGTTGTCGGAGTCGGCCGGAAAATGGCGACCAGGGCCTGAAAGCCTTCTCCGTCGAGAAACGGACGCGGCGACGCGAGAGGTATCGGCTAAACGCGTTGGAGAGCGGGCAGTTACGTCGCGCGTGATAGCGATGCGATCGGCGCAGCTCTACACTTTTCCTAGCGAGCGCGCCCTCTTGGGCCGCGCAAGCTCTGGACCCTTTATCTTGCACTCCCAGTCTCACGGCCATTCCCTCCCCGACTCGCCGATCTCTGGGCGGGGACGCAAACGTCGGCTACCGAACAGAAGTTCTTGTGCAACCACGACTCTTGGTCGTTGTCAGATAACACGTGCGCAGCGGGCTGACCCAACCTAGCGTCATCGTTGCCTTCGCGATCAGCTTCGCGTTCGGCGGACCACAAAGCGCGACCGGTGCAGATGCGCCATCGCTGCACCCACCCTGCGCGTCAGCCGCAGACTGCGTAGCGGCTCTGGAGAGGTTCGCCCCGGGTCGTTCCCGCACGATGAACTACGGCACCTGGCTGCCAGCCCGAGTGGCACGGATTGGAGGCGCTGCCGCCGTACCAGGTCTACGCCGTCTGCTCATCGAGGGGCGCGACGAGGACGTCCGCGAGTCCGCGGCGCGGGCGCTGGGCCTGCTCGGTACCACTGCGAGACCCGCCATCCCGGACCTCATTCGCGCTGCAAACGGCGGGAACGAAGACGCACTCCTCGCGCTGGTAGACCTCAAAGCACCCGAGGCGCTAGACGTCGCGCTCCACAACGCCGAGACCAGCGGTGTCGCGGCATTCGCGCTGGTACGGCGCTTTGGAGACGCGGGGCTCGCGGAGGTTGGGAAAAGGCTGCGAGGGAACCACGACATCAGCGAGATTCTCAGCGGACTCCGTGACCGCAGCGACGAGGTGAAGAAGCTCGCGGGCGACATCCTCTTCGCGATTCGGAATCGAAAGAGCTCCGTCGAGCGGCTGGAGCTCGCCGAGCTGCTGCTGCACCTGGGCCCGCCGAACGTTCGAGCGTCCGTCCGCGGCGCAGTCAAGGACCTGAGCACGTGGAAGAACGAGCAGGTGCGCAACGAAACGGAACGGATCCTCGCCATCGCAGGTGACGATCGGGCGATGCGGTCGTGGCTGAGGCGTCTTGGCCGCCGCGACCAGCTTGGAATCATCAACTACGACAGCTATCGGACGATCTGCGCGATGGGTAGCCGAGCCGCACCTGCGCTGCGACCCCTGACGACATTGGCCCGGTCGGTGGCCACCGACGATTGGGACGAGCAGACGCTCGCCGTCGAGGCCATCGGATGCATCGGAACGCCAGCATCCGTTCCCGCACTGATCGAAGCATTGCGCAGCCCCAGTTTTCGGGTAGCGCGAGAGGCGACGATTGCCCTCGATCGGATCGCGCCGGCCGAAGCCGTTGGTCCGCTGAAAGACCTCGCGAGTCGACACTGGCATCCTGCGGTGCGCGAGGCAGCCGCCCGGGCTCTCGCCGCGGCGGAGGGTCGTCGATTGCCTGCTCCTCCGGTGCCCCCGGTCCGCTCGGAGCCGCCAGCCGAGACCTTCGCTTGCTACGGCGAGGAGTGGCTCCCTGTAGCCACTTCGACCGTGCTCGTCGATCGGGAGGAGACGAAGCCCGTTCCGCCCAGGTTGAAAGGCATCAAGGGCCTCACCTCCTACCTCGCTGTTCCAGAGGGCTGGCTGGCTACCGGGGACGAGGGCGAGTTCGGCGGGGGCCTGTTCCTCGTACCGTCCAATCAAGGAGACCCAATCGAAATCTCGGGAGGCAACTTTCACTACGTCACCCAGCGCACGGACGGCCTCATTACCATCGAGGGCATCGGCCACATGACGATCAATCATGGAGCCGTCTGGCGGATCGCGAGACACAAGGGACAGTTCGTAGCGCGGCCATGGCTTGAGCTACCAAGCAGGCCGCTCGGCGTCCGAGAGGCCGGCGGTGGCCTCATCGTCGTCGGCACCGACCTTGGTCCCGTCTCGATTGATCCGAGTGGTCGAATCACGACGGGGCCCTGCCGGTCGCTCTCGGACGAAGCCCGGGAAGTCCTTCAGGCGCTACTCGACGACTCGCGCCTGAAGGCAGCGCTCGCAGCACAGCACGCACCGACGCCGCTCCCTATCGGGCTCTGGGGGATCGAGGAAGACGCTCAAGGGCTCAAGTTCCGGGATCAAGCGGTGCGGTTGCAGCGTGTGGAACCAGCGGACATCGATGCCGGCAGCTTCCTCGAGGTCAGCGGTCTTGAGTTCGCCCCGTCGACGGCAAAGGCGGAGGTGCGCTTTGCATACCCTGACCTGGCATTCGTCGGTCACGCGACGTTCGCCCGAACGAATCAACGGTGGCGCGTTGCAAGCCTGCGCGTCGCGCCCCTCGAAAGCGTTCCACTCTGAGCGGCTCACGTCACTACGCCCTGCATCTTCGTCACCCGACGAGTCAACGCCTTCGTTCGCACATCAGCGGCGACGCCCTCGAGATGTCTCCGCAATTGCTCGGGCTCGTTTTGGGCGCCGTGGTCGATGAGATCAGCGATCACCGCGCGGCGAAGTCCCTGGCCCATGGCTCGCCTTCGCGTGCGAGAGCGTTTCGACAGGACCTTTTCGAGACGGCGAGGCAGTCGTTCTCCCAACGGGAGATCGATTCGTGAACGACCCGCGCGCCGACATCCCCAGCTGCGAATGCAGAAAGATGAGATCCGGGCCGGAACGCTTCGCCGGTCTCGTTCACCGGTGCGACTTGTCCCCGAGGTCCCTCGCGCTGGCGCAGGCGTTCTCATCGCCACCTCGGCAGGCGCGGTCGAACAGCTCCCTGGCCCGGTCAAGACTACGCGGCACCCCACGCCCTTCGAGATGCATCGCTCCGAGATCTCCGCACGCAATCGCGAACCCGCCGTCGCACCCTTTGCGGTAGAGGATCGCCGCTTTTGCGTCGTCCTTGGGGATCCCAGCGCCGTTCTGGTACATGACGCCCAGGAACCGGCATCCGCGCGGATCTTTTGCATCACAAACCTTGCGGTACAGGGTCACGGCGCGAGCAGGGTCCGGGGCAGTGCCCTCGCCCTGTTCATGCATCACGCCGAGATTGAGGCAGGCCGATACGTCTGCGCCGTCGCATCCCTTGCGGAAATAAGCGAGGGCCGAGGCCGCATCCTTCGTCATGCCGAGGCCGCTCATGAACATGAATCCGAGTGACCCACACCCGCGAGCATCTCCTTTCTCGCACGCGTCCCGGAAAACGACGGTCGCGCGCCGGTAGTCCTGGCCGACGCCGCTTCCGTTTTGGTACATGATGCCCAGGTCGACGCACGCGATGAGCTCGCCGCCATCGCAAGCCTTCTGGCGGTAGGCGAGAGCTCGGCGCATATCTTTGGCGACGCCGCGTCCATTCTCGTAGGCGATGGCGAGATTGCTGCAACCGCGAGCATGCTTGCCGGCGCAGGCGCTTTCGTAAAGAGCAGCCGCGCGGACGGCGTCTTTTGGTACGCCATTCCCGCTCTCGACGAGAACTCCGAGGTCGCTGCAGGCACGCGCGTCTCCGTCTTCGCAGCCTTCGCCATAGAGCACCGCTGCCCGGGCGAAGTCTGCCGCGACGCCTTTGCCGTCCTGGTACATATGGCCAAGATAGGCGCGAGCACGTATCTCTCCCAGCACGATAGCCCTGCGGTAGAGCGACACAGCCTCGACGTGGTTCTTGTCGACTCCGACGGCATTCTCGTATTTGACGCCCAGATTGATGCAGCCGCCCGGGTCCCCGGCGGCGCACGCTCGGCGATAGTAGGTGACCGCCTGCGTGAGGTCCTTCCGAACGCCGCGCCCGTCTTCATACAGCGCCCCGAGCTGCGTACATCCGTGTGCGTCGCCTCCTTCACAGCCACGCCGCGCGTAAGTGACGGCCTGTCCACCATCCGCGATCACGCCTTGGCCGCGCTCGAACATGAAGCTGACGTCTGTGCAGGCTGGAGCCGCGCCTCCTTCGCAGCCTTTCTGGGAATAGGTGGCGGCTCGAGCTTCGTCCTTAGACGCGCCCTTCCCGTTTGCGAAAAAGCGGCCCAAGTTGCCGCAGGCGACCGCGTCTCCGCGATCGCAACCGCGCTGCATGCAGTCGACGGGGTCTCCCCTGTCGCAACCCGATCGGTCGCCCTCGCTGCCCGTGCTGACGCGGCCGGCGTCTTCCGCCGGCACGGGGACTGTTTGCACCGTCGACGTTAGCGGAACGGAGCCGGCCGGTTTCCTGCTGCGGTCCGCGGAGGCGCAGCCACCCAGCGGCGCGGCCATTAGGACAAACGCGACGCCCAGAAGCACCACACGACGAATCGACCGCCCCACGTCCGCGATGGTAAGGCCAGGCGAGCGCCGCGCTCAACAACAACCTGGCCGAGTAGCACAGTTGCCTGGCGCCCGGTCAGTGCCGATGAAAGGAGCGATCTATGAGCACAGATCGAACGACCCGGTGACGCCAATGGCAGACAGCACGCAGCCTCACGGTCCTGGAGGTTGGCAGCGAGCCGATTCCGAATAGCCCGCCAGCCACTGGACTGCCGGCAACGCCACGCAGACCCCGGGCCGTGGTGTCCGATGGTGCTGAGCGCGCCCTCGGCGGTGCTAAATTACTGGCATGGAGTATCTACGCGCTTGGTTGGCGCGGTACGGCGCCCCACTGCTGGGCAGCAGCGCCGTCGAAGGACACGCCGCGCCTTCCCGTGAGGACGTTTTTGCCGAAGCTCTTGCCCTGGCGCGCAAAGACTCGTCCGTAGCGCGTGCCCTGCCGGTTGCCCTTTGGAAGAATCGATCGAAGCTCGACCTCCTGAAGCTGAAGGCGAAGGCAAGTGATGCCGGCCAAGAACGCACGCTCGGGTTCTTCCTCGATCTCACCGGCAGGCTCGGCCACAGCAGGAAACTCACCAAGGCTGCTCGGTCGCTGCATAAGCGTTCCCTCCGCCTGACGCCGTTCTTTACTCTGCGCACCCGCGCCGAACGCGAGTTGGCCGCACATCGCACGCCGGATGTCGCTCGCGACTGGGGCTTCTCGATGAACATGCCGCTCGACAGCTTCGAGACCATGTTTCGGAAGTCCGAAACCCGCGCTCCGTGAAGACGTTCGATCGAGCGGAGCTTCGCGCCTTCCTGAAGGCTGTGGACGCGAATCTCGATCGCTCGGCCAAGATGCTGATCATCGGGGGCGCTGCTGCGTCGCTGAGGTACGGGGCGACACGAAAGACACAGGACATCGACACCTGGGGAGGCTTCGTCCGGGCGGTCGAGAACGCCGTCGAGAAAGCACGCGAGGCAACGGGCCTCGATGTTCCGGTGGCGCCTGCCGGCGTGGCCGAAGCGCCATATCATTTCGAGGATCGTTTGGTCTCCTTGTCGGGATTTCGTCATCTCATCGTCCGAGTCCCCGACCGCTACGACCTGGCGCTCATGAAGGCGACGCGCGGCTACCAACATGACTTCGACGTCATCCAGGAGATGCACAAGCGCCGTCCGTTTCAGTTCGCGAAGCTACGCAATCGCTTCGACACGGAGATGACTCACGTCACGGCGAAGGTCGGCGGGCAGAAGGAGCTGCGCGACAACTTCGTCGCTCTCGTCGAGCGCCTCTTCGGCCGAAAGAAAGCCGATGAAGCGCGCGTACCAAAGGCGAAGAAGCTCGACCTTCGAGTCTGAATCCGACACGCTATGTCGTGTGACTGAGGTGGCGACGTCGACGGCGACTCCTGCTCCTGCCGACCCTCGGCATCCGGGTGATGGGCACGGAGCCTCGGCTCCAGCCAGCAACAATCGCGAAGCATTGTTCGCGCCCGCATGGGCGCGCCGCACGCTCGTCGCAGTTACTCTCTTCCTTCTCGTATTTCCGCTCCCTTTGGCGGCCTTTCCGGCATGGGTGTGGGTTCTTGGCCTGCTCGCGCTGTATGCACCCACGCCCTCGCTCCTGTTTGCCTTCGGCGCGAGCCTCTCCGCGGTGGCGTTTCTCTTGATCCCTGCGCTGCGGTTTTCGCCGGCGGGGGCGCTGGTTCCGACTGGCATCTGGCTCGCGATGATGTGTGGCTTTCTGGGAGGACCGTTCATCTTGTGGCTCGCAGCGCGTGCCGAACGATCGGAATCGAAATCCTCGGCCGGCGTGGCGCTGCTCGGAGTGGGCGCAGTCGCGCTCGCATCTCTTGCGCCCTTCCTCCGATACACGAACGCTCTTGAGATCAATGAAGCGACACGAGTTCGCCCCACGGCAGGAGCGGTCCTTGTTGGTTTTTCTGCTCTTCTTTTGACCACAAGAAGCCGCGCGGCCCGCGTGCTGGCGTTCCTTCTGGCAATCGTCGCGATTTCGCCGGTTGTATTCGCGACAGAAGGATTCCGTCACAGGTTCGCCAAAGACCCCCTCCTCGCGAATCACACGACGGTCGACTGGCGTGAGCCCCAGGCTGCCCTCGCGACGTGGCACATCCGCGATCAATTCCAGACTCTCGAACTGTCACCCTCAGGGACCGCGCTCATCGGTGGGCTTTCGCCCAGCGGATTCGTCGTGTTCGGCCCGGGTCCACAGGAACGGCGATACCCGGCGGTCAGGTTGCGCTTCGCCAGCGAGGATCATGTCGTCGGGATCTTCGCCGGCAGAAACGGTCTGGAACTGCGCGAATACGACACGGCCGCGCAGCTCGGCGAGGGTCAACCGACATCGCGACTGCCGCTTCCGTCCCTGCAAGGTATGGCGCTCGACGTTGATCCAGACGCACGGACTTGGCGGGTCAGCGCACCCCTTGGAGCCGCGAGCAAGGTCTTCAGCGGTGTCCTGGGAACGGAGCGCGTTGACGAGGAGACCTGGGGTCCCGAACGCGTCGCGCAAGACCAGCGGTCGAGGGCGACTGTCCGTGGTGCAAGCGATCTCATCGTCCGGAGCGTAGGGCGCCCTCCCCGTTCGCCCGAACATGAAGGGTGGGACGAACCAATGCCGGAACACAATCCCGATTGGAATACCGAGCTTTGGTTCACTGACGACACTGGACGAGCGGTGCTCCCGGTGGCGAAGAGCAGGCTAGGTTTGACTTGCGAACGGCCGCCACATGGGCAGGCGGCATCTCTGTGCGTGGCACATGACAAATGGGAGTCATACGTCTGGCTCTTCGGGCGCTCGGGGTCGACCGTGACTCAGTCGCCCGTTCTGACGGTCGATGGACGTATCGTGATCAAGGTCGGGCCCGACGGAACGTTTCTGGCCAAGACGTACCGAGACGTTGAATGGGTCGACCCGAATAGGCACCTCGGCGTGCGCTTTCCATACCCTCGCCGCCCAGACCACCTTTACACCGGACCGGAGATCGTGGCTCTCGGATCGCGAAAGCTCGCGTTGGTTGACGAGCCACAAGCGACGGTGTCGGTGTACGCGCTCCCGTAGTCCCGAAACCGCCCTCCGACATCTTCGTTCCCGGACTGCCAAGTGGTTACAGCGAACAGTCCTGCACCAAAAGATCGCCCGCGTCAGCGGAGCGGCGCCCTTCGCGGCGCAATCGCAGCCGCGTGCCTGTATGGAAGTCTCGCTACTGTCCTCATCGTCTTGGGTATCCGGACCGGCGGCGAAGGCCAGATCGGCGTCATGCTATGGCTGACACTAACTGGTTTGCCAATGACCCTTTTCGGATTATTGGCATTCGATCACGCAGGCGTACGTGACCTCGTGATCATCGCGCTTATCGGTGAACTTCAGTGGACGGTCGTTGGAGCGTACCTTGGGCGTTGGGTTGGTCGTCGCATCGCCGCTAGGAGGCTTTCACCTTAAGGCCTCGTCCCCGGTCGCCCGTATGGACCCGACGGCCTGTTTGGTCCCGCCGAAGAGCCTCCAGTTCCCTCGTGCTCAGGAAGGATCGAGAGTCACCGTCGACGGCTCGATTTTCGCCGCTGGGCAGCCACAAGTAGGAGGCGGAACCGATAACGTTGCGCTGAACTCTTGTGCGCGGAAACCGGGGGCCGCGACCAGTAGCGTATAGGTTCCCGCAACAAATTGCGCGTCGAGGGGCCAGAAACAACTCGTCGCCGCTGGCACGTTGGCGCTGGGCTCACAAGACAGCGTTACCGTCGTCGGTCCCATGAGCGTGGCTTCGACGCCGCTCACCGCGACCCCGGCGCCATCCACCGCCCCGTAGACCCCGATACCAAGTCCGAGAACCGCCGCCGGGCACGAGGGAGGACAGCTGTTACAGCCTGCGGAATAGGATGAGACCACCGCGAGCAATGCTATGAGCCATATTTTCGCGAGCATTCCTGCCTCAGCTCGCAAGATCCAGCGCCGCGATCTCGTCGTCCGTCAGCGCGCCCGAGAACCGCACGTAGCGCATCGTCGTCTCCATCGACGCGTGACCCATGATCTCTTTCAGGCGGTAGGGACTGAGGCCAGCCTTGGCGGCCAGCGTGGCAAACGTGCGGCGCCCGAGGTCGTAGAAATCGCCGCGCGCGATCCCGCAGGTGTCGCACGCAGTCTCGAGCATCTTCTTGATGAGCGGCGTGCCGACGAAGCACGTCTCACCGCGCGTCGTGTTGCGAACCGGCGGACACACGAGCACGGCGCTCGGATTCTTCCTTCGCCAGGCACGGAGCTCGTTCAGCAAGTACGGCACGATCGGGACCTCCCTCCCCTTGCCTGACTTCGGAAGGCTCATCTGGCCGTTTCGGTAGTTGCGACGCACGTGGATCACGCGGCGCTCGAGATCGACGTCCACCCATTCGAGCGGGACGACCTCTCCGGGCCGGAGTCCGGCCAGCGCCGAAATCAGGTAGGCGATCGGCACTGGATTCAAGACCGGCGCTCTATTCGAGGCCGGCGCCGCCTTGATTTGCGGCTTCGTGCCCTTCGGCGCCTTCTTCCGGGACTGCCGCACCTTCGAGACGTAGTGAAGCGGGATCGCGCGATAGAGGCGTTCGACGTCGGCTCTGCTCTGCAACACCACCGTCGAGTCTGGGGAGTGCGTTGACCGGAGCATCTTCGCCATCCCAGCGTCGCGCGCGATTCCTCGGCAGGGGTTGCGGGTCGCGTGTCCTTCTCGGATCGCCCAGCGATAAAAAGCCGACAGCAGGTGGACCACCCTTTCAGCGGTGGGCCCGCTGATCGCGTCTACACGCGTCCCGTCCGAATTCCGCGAGGCAGGGTCGGGGTTGCGTAGCGCAGATACCCACCGGTGGAGATCCTTCGGCTCCACGCTGTCGGGTGTCCGGCGCGACAGAATCGGCGCCAGGTGCCGATCCCAGCGCCACCGGTCCTCGTGGACCATGCGAATGCCTTCCGCCTTCCGAACCTCGAACCATTCGTCTGCGAGCGAACCAATCGCTCGCGCCGGACCCTTCGGCCGGGACACCGGCAGCGGCAGGCCCAGGTCCGCCAAGCCCGCGGCGACCACCACGGCGTCCGAGCGCCTCTTCAGGAACTGCGCGGCCTCGTCCTTCGAACCAAAACCGCCCTGCGTCCGGCGCTCGCCATCCTCGATCCAGCGCGCCTGCCAACTCTTCCCAGTCCGCCGAACCGTACCGCCGCCGCGGCGGCCGCGCCGCTTCGCCCTACCCACTACACGATCGTTCGTCACGACCGAGATAGTGGCCCATTAAGGGCAGAACGCCAACTTCGATCGCACGGACCCCTTATTTTATAGGCATATTTTTACGACCCATACGCACTCTTAATCCGTTTGTTGAAGGTTCGATTCCTTCCGCGCCCACCCCGCTCGACCGTCTCGCCGATTTGCGCGCTCGCTTCTGCTTGTCACGCACGTTTTGCTGACCAGCCTTAGAACCTGGGGGAGGTGCGCGATGAAAACTCTAGGGTTCAAACGCTGGGGTGTCGGCGGCGCGCTCATCGGCACGCTGGCCTTGGGCGGCGTGAGCTGCGGCCACGAGCAGACCTGGACGATGGCGACGTCGGACAAGACGCCGGCGGAGGTCGGGAAGG
>Ga0207681_10000872_pt1 | contig 19820 bp, 18 predicted proteins | sample KBSS53metaG_FD_184324 | JGI IMG/M metagenome (GOLD analysis project Ga0207681, IMG submission 184324) | Switchgrass rhizosphere microbial communities from Kellogg Biological Station, Michigan, USA - KBS S5-3 metaG (SPAdes) (version 2) | ecosystem: Host-associated > Plants > Roots > Rhizosphere... | reverse complement strand
CCAATGACCTGGCCCTGCATGTTTACCACCGGACTGCCGCTCGAGCCGGGTGAAATGGGCGCGGTGATTTGGATGATTCTGCCGAAGGTGGGAATGTCGCGCACGGCGGAGACGATGCCGTTGGTGACACTGCCTTCCAATCCGAAGGGGTTGCCGATCACGACGATGCTTTCGCCTTCCTGCGGCGAGGTGCGATCTAGCAGGAGTGGACGCACCTGGCCCGGCGGCGCGTCAACGCGGAGCAGCGCTAGATCGCCTTCAGCGTCGACGGCGATAACGCCCTTCACTTGATAAATACTGCCGTTGTAAGAATGAACTTCGGCGCGATAAGCGTTGTCGATGACGTGGCGATTGGTGACTACGCGATCGGGGTCAACGAAGAAGCCGCTGCCGCGCGAGAGTTTTTCGCCACGCGCATCAAACGTTTCAATTGCCACGGCGGATGGCTTGATGCGGCGGACGAGCTCGGGAAGCAGATCCTGGACAGGGGCATTTGCGGCGGCGGCATTTGGCGCAGCAAGGGAGAGGATCAGGATTAGCCAAAGCAATTTCATCAGTTGACTACTCGAGTCTCTGTGCACCTTTGTGCTTCTCTGTGTCCTCCGTGGTTAATTGCCGTCGAAAGAATCACCACAGAGACACAGAGGACACTGAGTTTTCACAGAATATTTACAACCCAGCCAACGCACGGCTCTGAACACGCGAGACGACCTCGCTCAGCTTAACGTCCTCGCTGGTTTTTGTTTGCCGCTCGAAAAGTTCAACCACACCGTCCACGACTTTCTTGCCGAGCGTGATGCGATACGGTATGCCAATCAAGTCGGCGTCTTTGAATTTTACACCCGCACGCTCGTCGCGGTCGTCGAGTAATGTGTCGAGCCCGGCGCGCTGCAGATCTTTGTAAAGTTTCTCCGCAGCCGCGGTTAGAGCAGCGTCCTTCGTGTTGGTAATCGTCACGACGACATCAAACGGCGCGAGCGTCTTGGGCCAGATGATGCCATCGCTATCGTGGTGTTGCTCGATGGCGGCCGTAAGAATCCGTTCCACGCCGATACCGTAACTGCCCATCACGATCGGCACCGGCTTGCCCTGTTCGGTCAAAACTGTCGCGCCCATCGAGGCGGAGTATTTAGTACCCAGCTTAAAGATGTGGCCAATCTCCATCGCCTTGAAAACTTCTAACATGCCTTCGTCACAACGCGGACAGCCGTCGCCGGAACCGACGCTCCGCAGGTCGGCCCACTTGTCAGGATGAATATCGCGCTCGACTTCGACGCCGCGCAAGTGGTGATCGTCTTTGTTGGCGCCGGTCGTCATGTTGCTACGTCCATGCAGCGCGAGATCCGCGATAACGGTGAGTTGAAAGTTTGCTTCCTTCGCACGTTGTCTCGCTCCTACGCCGCCAAGGCTACCGGCGCCGGCGCCGAGCAGCTCGCGGATTTCTTCCGGATGGGCCGTGCGCAAGGCTGTCGCCGCGAGATTGTCCGCAAGCTTGGTTTCGTGTACCTGATGATCGCCGCGCACGAGAGCAAGCACCGGGCGCGGCTCGTTATCGATCGTCGCAACATACACGAGTGATTTAATTTGTGCGTTCGCTTTGGCGCCGCCCGGAAACTTTTCCAGGTCTTCAATCGTCCGCACGCCGGGTGTCGGAAATTCTTCCGGCGCATCCGGTCCAACCAAATCCTTGATCGGCAACAGACGCGACGTTGCCTTCTCGAGATTCGCTGCATAGCCGCAACTAGCGCAGCTCGCAATGAAGTCTTCCCCCGCGTCAGTTCTGGCGACGAACTCATTCGACTCCGAACCACCCATCGAGCCTGAAGACGCTTCGACAATCGAGAACTCAATGCCGCAGCGGCTGAAAATTCTCTTATACGCCTCGCGTTGATCGATGAAAGACTTGTCGAGTCCGGCGTTGTCAATGTCGAACGAATAGGCGTCTTTCATGATGAACGTGCGCAGTCGCATCAGTCCGGACTTGGGCCGTGCCTCGTCGCGAAACTTCACCTGAATTTGATACCAAACCTGCGGCAGTTGTTTGTATGACCGCAGCTCGTTGCGCGCGATGGTTGTAAACACTTCCTCGTGCGTCATGCCGAGGCACATGTCGCCGTCTTTGCGATCCTTGAGGCGAAACATTTCGTCGCCAATCGCGTCCCAGCGTCCCGACTCTTTCCAAATTTCCGCCGGGTGCAACGCCGGCAGGAAAAATTCCTGGCCGCCGATGCGGTTCATCTCCTCGCGCAGAATCGCCATCACCTTCAACGCCACGCGCTGGGCCAACGGCAGATACGAGTAAATTCCGGCGCCCAGCTGCCGGATCAAACCGGCGCGAAGCAAAAGTTTGTGCGACACCACTTCGGCGTCGGCAGGATCCTCACGAAGCGTGGGGATGAAATATTGTGACCAGCGCATTGTTTTTGGGTGGCTTTCCTCGAGATACTTCGGCTCGGGCCATTCTCGCTTAGCAAAAAACTTAACGCAACGCGGGGACAAGTGTTTTGGAGTGCGCTGACCTGTCAGCGCTTTGTTTCGGATGCGACCTGTCGCAGCCTCGGTTGAAAAGACAAACCAAAAGCTTGGGCGTCAAGCCGCCCAGGATCAAAGCGCTGACAGGTCAACGCACTCCAAATGGGTTCTTCGTTGCGAGCACTTGAAGCGTGATGTACCATCGAAGCCTGCCAACATTTTGCGGATTCAACGGAGATCCAAACATGAGAGTTGCGCTTGCGAGCGACCACGCTGGTTATGCCGAGAAGGAACGTCTGAAGCCGTTGCTCGACGAGCTGGGGCTGGAAGTGCAGGACCTTGGCACGGTCTCCGAAGATTCAGTTGACTATCCCGATTACGCGCGCAAGGTCGCGGAAGAAGTGGCGCAGGGTCGCGCCGATCAGGGAGTGCTCGTCTGTGGTTCGGGAACGGGCATGGCAATAACAGCCAACAAGATGCCGGGCGTGCGGGCAGCCGTTGCGTGGTCTGAAGAGACGGCCCGACTCGCGCGTCAACACAACGACGCGAACGTGATGGCCATCGGCGCGCGCACCACGCCAGCCGGACAGATTCCAGCAATCGTGCGCGCGTGGTTTGGCGCCAGCTTTGAAGGCGGACGCCATGCTGAGCGCGTCTCGAAAATTACGGATGTAGAATTTGCCGCCGAGACGCAGAGACACGGAGAAAGAAAAGCAGGCCAGCAATAAAAAGAACTCAGGAGGTTCGCAATTTCAATACATTGCCTGACCTGTTGCTTCTGTCTCTGCGTCTCTGTGCCTCTGTGGCCAATTGGAAAGGTAAACGAATGACCGATTCAAGAAACGCACCGCTTGCCGAGGTTGATCCAGCTATCTCTGCCGCGATTGATAACGAAGTCGCGCGCCAGGCAAACGGACTCGAGCTGATCGCCAGCGAGAATTTTGTCAGTGAAGCTGTGCTGGAAGCAGCCGGGTCGGTATTCACTAACAAGTACGCCGAGGGCTATCCAAAGAAACGCTATTACGGCGGTTGTGAATGGACGGACGTAGTGGAGCAGCTGGCGATAGATCGCGCGAAAGAAATGTTTGGGGCCGAACATGCGAACGTGCAGCCACACAGCGGCGCGCAGGCAAACATGGCCGTGTATCTCGCGGCGATTCAGTATGGCGATCAGATTCTGGGAATGAACCTTTCGCACGGCGGCCACCTCACGCACGGTCATCCGATGAACTTCTCCGGCATTAGTTACAAAGTGGCCGACTACGGCGTCTCGCGCGACACCGAACAGATCGATTACGACGAGCTACAGCGAATCGCAGAAGAGCATCAACCAAAGTTAATCGTGTGCGGCGCCTCCGCCTATCCGCGCATCATCGACTTCAAACGCATCGGGGAAATTTCGAAGGCCGTCGGCGCGCGCATGTTTGCCGACATCGCGCACATCGCCGGACCAGTAGTCGCTGGTCTGCATCCTTCTCCCGTGCTGCACGCAGATTACGTCACCACCACGACGCACAAGACTTTGCGCGGCCCACGCGGCGGTTTGATCCTGTGCAAGGAAGAACACGCGAAAGAGATCGATCGCAAGTTGTTCCCCGGCGTGCAGGGTGGTCCGCTCGTGCACATCATTGCCGCGAAGGCAGTTGCTTTTGGCGAAGCACTGCGCGACGACTTCAAGGAATATCAGCGGCAGGTGTTGGCTAACGCAAAGGCGCTCGCGAACGAACTACAAGGCCACGGCCTGCGTCTCGTTTCGGGCGGGACGGATAATCACCTGATGCTGGTCGACGTTTGGATGGACGGCAAAGGCATTACGGGCAAAGAGGCAGAGAAGGCGCTCGAAGCCGCGAACATCACGGTTAACAAGAACACGATTCCGTTTGATCAGAACAAGCCTTTCGTCGCTTCGGGTCTGCGCATCGGCACGCCGGCCGTCACCACGCGAGGTATGAAGGAAGACGAGATGCGCGAGATTGGGCGTTTGATCGCGGAAGTTATTAACGCGCCGGCGTCGGAAGAAGTGCAGAAAAAGGTGCGACGTGGTGTGACAGAGTTAAGCGCGCGCTTTCCGCTTTACGCGAAACGAATGAAGCGACAGCCGGGTGCGATGGGCGCGTGAGAAACTCGGATTTGTTTCGTGTGACTTTGTTTTCACTTTGTGTATCTTCGTGGTCACTTTGCTGAACAAAGAGTACAAACCACGAATTAACACAAAACTGAACGAACCAAAACGAATAGTGGCTCAATGATCACGCAACCATCTGTCGCAGCCTCGCAGCGACTTCTGCGGCGGTTGGAATTCTCTGTTTGTTACGTCTAGCACTTTCCAGCCAAAGCTTTTGAACCTTCTCAAGTTCTTTCAGGCACTCGGCCTGTGTCTCGCCTTGGGCCAGGCACCCTTTCAAAGCAGGTACTTCGGCTACGTAGCCACCTTCTTCGGCGGGATAAATAACGATCGGATACTCAGATTGTTCGCTCATTTCATTTTTCATCGGTCTCAATCAGTTTGATTACTCGCGTGATGTAAATAGATTTTACACGGTTCGAGTGTACAGGGATAACAAAAGTAGTACCTCCGCGCTTGAACACGTGATGACTGCCGGTCACTCGGTCCAAAATAAAACCTTCCTGAAACAACAACCTACGGACGTCGTCAAACGTCGCTGACTTTGGATTATTCTTGAGTCGTTGAAGTAGTTTAAGTTTCCGCTTAGCAAGACACAAAGCGGTCTTGTAAGCGGAGCTTGATATTAAGGTGAAGCTCGGTTTTTCGCAAAACTGGTTCGTCTTCTTGCCGGCTAATAGCCATGATATGCTGCGTCACGTCACAGCGCTCCCTATAATTAGACTTTTCTATGGACACAATCTTCGGTCCTGGCGGCCTGATCGCCAACGCGCATCCTGAATACGAGCATCGGCCCGGCCAGATTGAAATGGCGCGGGCGGTGATGCGCGCGTTTGAGAAGAGCAAGCACCTGATCGTCGAGGCCGGCACCGGCACCGGCAAGACTCTCGCTTATCTCGTGCCCGCCGTCGCGGCGGCGCTTGGCGGGAAGGGGCGGGTGGTCATCTCCACCGGCACCAAAAATCTTCAGGAACAGTTGATGGAGAAAGATATTCCTTTTCTCCAAAACGTCCTCCCGAAAAGTTTCAAAGCTGCGTACATGAAGGGACGGAACAACTACGCGTGCCTGACGCGGTTGAGCCGCGCTGAAGATTCGCCTGTGCTCGACGGCCTTGATGAAGTTGACTACTTCGATGAAGTGCTTCATTGGGCCAGGAGTTCGGAAACCGGCGACCGCGCGGAACTCTCAAACCTGCCCGAGTCGCTTTCGTTCTGGCGTCACATCGACGCGCGCTCCGAAACCTGCCTGGGCCAGAAGTGTCTCGACTACGACGCCTGCTTCATTACGCGCATGCGCGAGCGTGCCCTCGATGCCGATATCGTTGTCGTCAATCACCACTTGTTTTTCGCCGACCTGGCTTTGCGCAACAGCATGTATGGCAGCGTACTGCCCGATTACACGGCGGTGATTCTCGATGAAGCGCACTTGATTGAAGATGTCGCCTCGGAATATTTCGGCTCGCAGGTCTCAAACTACCAGCTCGACGACTTGATCCGCGACGTAGGCGCCGTGACTTACGAGGACGCCGACACCGATCGCGAGATCACAAAAACGTCGTCGCGGGTGATTCGTTTTGCTGAAAACTTCTGGATGGGTTTTCGAGAAGGGCGGGGAGAAGAAGGACGTTACCCGATCATTCCCGGCACGTTTGCAATCAGGAATCGCTCCGGGGAATTGCAATCGACACCGCTGGGCGATCTGTATGTCGCGCTCGACGGCGCGCTGACCCGTCTGGAAACAACGCTCGACGCAATCAAGGAAAAACCGCCGGAAATTGAAAACCTGGTGCGGCGAATCCGGCAGACAAAGTTTGATTTGCAGTTCATCGTTACCGGAACCGACAAAACTTTTGTTTATTGGACGGAGCGGCGCGGTCGCGGATTCTTCCTGCGGGCTTCGCCAATCGATGTCTCGGGGCTTCTCGAAGACAAGTTATTTGAAAAAGTCGATACGGTAGTGCTGACGTCGGCCACGCTTTCCAGTGGCGGCAACTTTTCCTTCATACGGGAACGGTTGGGCTTGAGCGCTGCCGAGGATTTGATCGCCGAATCTACTTTCGACTACCAGAGCCAGGCGCTTTTGTATTTACCGCCGCGCATGCCGGACCCACGCTCGCGTGAGTGGGCTGAGGCAGCGGCCGCGGAAGTGATCAAAATCGTGAACGCCACGCAAGGACGCGCGTTCGTTCTCTCAACCAGCCTCGCCGGCATGCAGTCGCTTTACGAACTGGCGATGCCTGAGATTGAGTATCCTTGTTTTCTACAGGGCAGCGCGTCGAAGGGCAGGCTGCTCGAACAGTTTCGAAACACGCCAAACGCCGTGCTGTTTGCGACGTCGAGTTTTTGGCAAGGCGTCGACGTGCGAGGCGAGCAATTATCGTGTGTGATTATCGACAAGCTGCCGTTCGCGGTTCCGACCGATCCAATTGTCGCGGCCCGGCAGCGCTACATCGAAGACGATGGCGGCTCGAGTTTTTTTGAGTACAGCGTGCCGCAGGCAATCATCAGTTTGAAGCAGGGACTGGGACGACTGATCAGAAGTACGACCGATCGCGGCGTGCTCGCCGTTCTCGATCCGCGTTTGAAGACGAAGAGTTATGGCCGGTTGTTTTTGAAGAGTCTGCCGCAATGCCGGGTGACTTCCGATATCAGTGAACTCGCTGGAGTCTTTGAGGCGCAGGAGATGGTCGCGCGATAGTTGTCGCCTGGGCTTTACACGAAAGCGCTTAACATCAGAACCGAGAGCGGTAGCGACCGGCCAAAAAAATCCAGGGTTACTATGCGTTGACAGAGTTGTCGCTTCTCAAGTTGACTCTTTGGCCGGTCGCTACCGCTCGCGGTTCTGATGTCGTGATTTTTGTTTGTTGGGGAGGATGACAAACATGACTTGGGAAGATAAAGAAGACACCAGAATCTACAAAGTTGTAATGAACCATGAAGAACAATATTCAATCTGGCCCGCTGACCGCGAGAATGCGCTGGGCTGGAATGATGCCGGCAAGACGGGAACCAAGGCCGAGTGTCTTGCATATATAAAGGAAGTTTGGACAGACATGCGCCCGCTGAGCCTGCGCAAAAAGATGGAAGAGGCGCAGCAGTCAAAAACTAAGGAAGAGTAAGAGAGCATGCCGGGACAATTTGAAGTAATGATCGAGCGCAATTTTTCGAGCGCGCACCAGCTGCGTGGTTATAAGGGGAAGTGTGAAAACCTGCACGGCCACAACTATCGCATCGAGATCTATGCGCGTGGCAGGGAACTCGACAACATTGGTCTGCTGGTGGATTTTGTCGAGCTGAAAGCCGCCGCGGATGAAGTGGTGCTGTACCTCGATCACCGAAACATCAATGAGCTTGATCCGTTTATCGAACTACAGCCGTCGGCGGAGAATCTCGCCAAGTATATTTTGGAGCGGGTAGCTGCGAAGGTTGGAGATGATCGCGTGCAGATTTACAAGGTCAGGTGTTTTGAGACGCCGACCAGCGTCGCGACGTATGAAGTAGTGTGACCAGTAGGCAGTAGGCAGTTGGAAGTCGCTCAGTCCAGGTTCTGGAATTCAACGGCGAACAGCTCAGGGTCAGGAAGGCGAGCCAGCCCCCGCTCTTCCGGCATTCTGCTCTCTGCCTTCTGCCTACTGCCTTGTGCCTTCTGCCTTCCGCCTTCTTTCTTCCTCATGTAAGGCTTCTCGCAGAACAGGAAGAACAACCAGGCAAAGCCAACGGTCGCTGGAACCACGATCAGCAGCGCGTTAACAATCGGCGGCAATCCTTTTTGTACGAACCACCACGACTGCATGATCACCAGCTCATGCGTCAGGTAAAGCGAATACGAAAACACACCAATGAACGCGAGTCCGCCGACCGCTCGCCGAAACATCAGAGCCGGGTCAATCCGGCGTTTGAAATAGCGGACCTTCAACGCCCACGCCTGCTCAACTTCCACCGCGCGGTTCACGAGTACAAAGAAGCCAAAGCCCCAAACCGGATGCATCAACATCCACGCGAGCGTGTGCGGCAGCGTGTCTTTTTGCGTGGCCGGCAAAATCATGGACGTTGCCGACGCTGCAATAATCGCGGCAGCGCCTAGCCAAAGATTGCGGCACCACTTCGGCAGCTTCACCAAACCAAACGCCGCTTCCACCGCGAGGGCTCCCAGTGCCCAGGTCAGCCAGTGTGACGCGGCTGCTTCGGGAACCGGAATGCCTTTTCCAGTTGTCACCCAGGCGGCATGACTAAACGCGAACCAACCGACGCGCGCCGCCGCACAGATAACGAGGGTCGGTCCCCAGCCCCAACGCTTGCGCAAAAAGAGCAACAGAAAATAGGCGAGGTAGAGTTGTTCTTCGATGGCGAGTGTCCAAAAGACACCATTGATGCTGTAGCAAGTGTAGGGATCGAGATTGTGCAGCATCAACAGATGCATGACCACGTCGTAGATAAAGAAATGCGTGACGTTGATGCCGGTAGAGAGTGCGGCCATCAGCATGAACAAGCCGAACGCGATCAGGTAGGGCGGATAGAGACGGCGAAAGCGGCGCCGCCAGAAACTCCCAAACTGAATCACCGGCTGTTTTCCCTGCGCTCGAGTCCTGGCCCATTGCAGGTGAATGCAGAAACCGGAGATCACGAAAAACAGAAAGACACCGACGTAGCCAAACGAACTCACGAACTGAATCAGCTTTACCGGCCAGCGGAAGAAGTTGCCGGGCACGGCGTTGTTGGTTTGTATTACCGCGTGGTAAAGCACCACGCCCAAAGCCGCGATGCCGCGCAAGGCATCGATACTCTGCAAACGACCTTGAGTTAGGGGACGGGTTTGGATTTCGTTCATTAAAGAGATCGATCTGAGATTTCAGATTTGAGATCTCAGATAATTCAAGCGCAAAACGATCAATACTTAGATGCGAGCGTCGAAACAAACCTGCAGTCAAGATCACGCCGAGACCAGCGCGGCCACGTCGATATTGTACTTCCTGATCTTGCTGTAAAGCCGCGGTCGATAGATACCGAGCAGGTTGGCCGCCGCTTGTTTGTTGCCGCCCGTGCGCTGCAAGGTCTTTTCGATCACCAGTCGTTCAATATCTTCGAGCGTCATGTTGGGTGGCACGTCCCAGCCCGTGCCGGCCTGTGAGCCTTCCGGCAGGGAGCCATTATCAAACGGCAGATCAACCGGCTCAATGCGATTCCCCTTGGCCAACAAAACCGCGCGCTCGATGACGTTTTGCAGTTCCCGCACGTTGCCGGGCCAGGCGTGACCAAACAAACGTTGATAGGCCGCCTGCGACACGCCGGCGATCAGCCGATCGTATTTCTGCGCATACATGTGCAGGAAGTGTTCGGTCAGCAGTTGAATGTCTTCGCTCCGGTCGCGCAGAGGCGGAACGTGGATGGTGATTGTCGAGATGCGATAGAAAAGATCGTCGCGCAAGAGTCCGTCGCGAATCGCGTCCGCGGGCGGGCGATTGGTTGACGAGATAAGCCGGAAATCGACTGCGTACGTTTTCTCCGAACCAATCTTCCGGTAACTGCGTTCCTGCAACACGCGCAGCAGTTTTGGTTGTAGTTCGACCGGCATCTCGGCGATTTCATCAAGCATGAGCGAACCGCCGGCCGCGTGTTGCACTAAGCCTTCCTTGTCGGCATGCGCACCGGTGAAGGCGCCTTTGGTGTGACCGAAGAGCTCGGACTCGATCAACTCTTTCGGCAAGGCCGCGCAATTAACTTTGATGAAAGGCTTGCGCGCGCGCAACGAGTTGTAGTGAATCGCGTTTGCGATCAGTTCTTTGCCGGTGCCTGACTCGCCGACGATCAAAACATTCGCGTCAGACTTCGCTACCGATTCGATCGTTTCGTAGATAGTTTGCATCGGCTTCGACGAGCCGATGATGTTGAAGTATTCGGAACGCGTAGAAAGCTGACGCCGCATGTTCGCGTTTTCAGTCAGCAGCTCGCGTTGTTTCAACGCATTCTGAATCCGGCGCAGCAGGGTATCGAATTCGAAGTTGTCCTTCTCGACGAAATCAAACGCGCCCGCCTTGCTCGCTTCAAAAGCTCTCGTTCCTGAACCATGCCCCGTTAACACGATCACTTCGGTTAGCGGTTTCGCGTCCTTGATATGCCGAACGACGTCGAGACCGTCCATATCCGGCAACTGCAAATCGCAGATGGCGACATGATGTCCGCCCTGGTCAAACAGCCCGATGGCCTCGGTGCCGGTGCCGGCGGCGTCGACTATGTAGCCTTCTTCGACCAGATTCTGCTTGAGCGAATCCGCCATCGTCGGCTCATCGTCAACAACCAAAATTCGCACGTCCTTGTTTTCCACTAAAGGCCTCCTTGAAAACCCTGTTCGTCGATCTAATTTCTTTTCCTACCTACTATCAAGCGGCAGGCGTACGCATAGCGCGTCTTGTTTCCGCTTCGCGGACCCGCCATGCGCCTCGATGACCTTCGCGGCAAGCGCCAGCCGTATTTCGTTGCTCCCGGCAAATGAACGGAAGGGATCGTGCTCGGAGGAATCCGGAATCTTCCATTCGATCACTCCGAATCTTCCCCCTTCCGCAGATTCGTCTTTCAAGTCAATCTCGAGCAGCGCGTCAGCAGCTTTCGCGCTGATTATTTGCTGTGCGCCGGCCGATACTGACTTTAACGCCTCAGCGAGTAACACCGGATCGAATTCACCCACGAATCCGGCAGACGACGCGTTAACCGTGATGTCGGAAGCCAACCCGGTCGCCGACTGGCGGACAATCTTCTCGAGGTCAACTCCTGCTTGTTTCTTCAGTTGAATCGGCCGGCCGTAGTCGGCAATCAACGATGCATCGCGGGCGCTTCGGTCCAGTCCCTCGAGGATCTTGTTAATAGTCTCCAGCTCCTCGGCGGGCCGCTCGTTCTTCTCCAGCCGCTTCTTCAAAAACGTGGCATAGAGTTTGAGACCGTTTAATTGATTTTTCAGGTCGTGGACAATCTGGACCGACGCTCGTCCCAGCGTGCGCAAGAGATCCTGATCTTCCGACTCTGATAATAATGGCTTCATCTGGCCGCGAGTGTTTTCTTACTTCCTCAAACCTAGCTTAGGGGGTAGCCAGAGAAGTGTATTGTTTGAACCCGACCGAGGGGAAAGTGTATGTCGTATTTCGGTGCGCGATGTTAACAAAAAATCCCGGCGTATTCTAGTGATACAGCCAGACCAGCTCGCCAGAGGGCACCAAAACCTTGAGTTCTACCATTGAATACGTTCCCGACAAAGGACCCCACATCGTGAATTCTGAACCTGCCGCCGCCACGGTTTTGTTGGTTGAAGATACGGAAGACAACCGTCAGATGATGCACCGCCTGCTGGAAATGAGCGGTTTCAACGTGGTGGAAGCGACCAACGGGAAGGAAGCGGTGGAGGTGGCTTTTAAGGTTCACCCGCAAATCATACTGATGGACCTGAGCCTGCCGATTATTGATGGTCTGGCGGCGACGCGCCAGATTCGCAATCAACCGGAGCTGAACACGGTGCCGATTGTTGCTGTGTCAGCCCACGACACGGCAGACTTCCACAGCGAGGCTTTGAACGCCGGTTGTGATGCCTACGTCACCAAACCAATCAATTACACTGAACTCGAAGACCTGGTGCACCGGCTACTGGCTGAGAATGCTGATCGTGGTTCTATGACGGCGTAGCCAGCAACATCTCCGGAAACTTTTTCTTCGAGTGTGCGTCTAAGCAGGCTGAGGTGCGACAGCTCGATTGTCGGGCGACGATTGCAAAATAAGTTTCTCGCGCACTAGAATCCTTCCAACTAATCCATGTCTACTTCCGAGCGACAGGTTTCCGAGCCCGACGATTCCAGACGCACAACTATTATTGTCGTTGCGGTGATAGCGGCAATTGCGATTGCCACGCTGTTTTATTTTCTGATGAAAGCAAGCGGCGGCGGCACAGTCGAGCCCACTCTCGAAGGCGCGATCCGCGAAGGCTCACCGGAGTTTGCGCAGTATCAGTCGAAAATTATTCTCGATCCACCCGAAGCTTACGAATCAAAGCGCGCGCTCGGCGACATCGTCATGAACCTGCAAACGATCGTTCACAACTTTTCCGGCCGCACGCTCACCGGGCTCGAGATCAGAGGAATTGTCGTGGACCACCAGGGGAAGGCTGTGAATCAACGAGCGGTCGTCGTGATTCCGACGCGGCAGGCAGAATTGGAGAATAATCGCAGTATGGCGGTGCGCGTGATGTTGGAGGGGATGACTGAGAAAGACGACCGGGCCAACATCAAGATGGAAGTGACGGCGTTTAAATTTAAGTAAGACTTTTCGAACGTTTAGAGGCGGGCACCGCCCGCCGGCTCAACGTTGAACCGGCGGGCGGTGCCCGCCTCTAAACGTTTATTACTCCTGATTCAGAAACAACTCTTCCAGCGATTGTCTCAGCGGCTGCACTGATACAAGTTTGCCGCCCGCACTCCTCAGCGCCGCCAGCACGCGGTCCACGTCCTTCTCGTCGCTTAGTTCAACACGCAACCCGGCTGGAGTTGAAGTTACTAAAAACTCGTTGCCCGCCGGCAGTTGTGATTCGAGCGCCGCCTGGCCTACCCCACTGACTATCACTTCAACCAGGTTCCTGCCCGAGACCTGTTGGCGCAGTTCGTCAAGATATCCAACCTGAGCGAGCCGGCCGCCTTTCAGAATCGCCACCCGATCGCAGAGCACTTCAATGTCAGACAAAATGTGCGAACACATGAAAACCGTCTTGCCTTCTTGTCTCAGCGACGCAATCAGATCGCGCACCTCGCGACGTCCGATCGGATCGAGGCCGCTCATCGGCTCGTCAAGGAAAACTACTTCCGGATTGTTTACCAGCGCCTGGGCCAAACCCACACGCTGCAGCATTCCCTTGGAAAACTTTCGCAACTGCGTGTTCCACTTGCTTTCGTTTAGCCTCACGCGCTGAAGCAATTCCTTTGAGCGGCTGTCGCGCGCCGCTTTTGAGAAACCAAAGATTTGCCCGCAAAAGTTTAAGAATTCGAGCGCGGTCAGGTAGTCGTAAAAGTAAGGATTCTCCGGCAGGTAACCGATGCGGCTGTGCATCGAGACGTCGGCGATGTCGTGGCCAAGGATGCGCGCACTGCCGCCGCTGGGAAAGATTAAGCGCATCAGTAGCTTGAGCGTGGTGGTTTTGCCGGCCCCGTTCGCGCCTAAGAAGCCGAATATCTCGCCCTGATTGACTGTCAGCGAGAGACCATCGAGCGCGCGCACTTTTCGCTTACGCCAAAACCCGACGTCGTAGTCTTTAGTTAGCTGATCGATTTCTATGACCGGCGTCGTGGCCGTGCTTGAGGAGTTTGCAGAAGTCATGTCAGATTCTATATATGTCGCGTTCGCGATCCGGTTTGCTTTGTATTCTGCGTCTTGGCGTGATCATTCATTGCGACCATGCTTAGCGGTATGGCACCTGGGAACGGGGATCCAGATCAACATCACAACCGTTCTTCACCAGCACGTAAGGAGTTCCAGCCGGATCGAGTGGTGCACCAGTATTTGCTTCGAGACGAAACTGCAAACGAAGAACGGGCGCGACATCCTTCCATGCAGCGGGGCAGTGCCCGGTCTTCGACGAGTAAGCGTCAAGCACTCGACGAATGATGTCGCGCTGATCAAAAGAGTCAACTTGCAGCAGTCGTCGCAGCAGCATCTGTTTTACAAACTCGTCGTTGGATTCCTGGTAAAGGTGCTGATACATCTGTCGCGCGCCTTCGCGCGAGCCGGCCTCGAGGGTCATGCGCGCTCCCATTTCCGACATCCATCCCGGGGCGTTGGGAAGCTTTCCGCCGGCGGCATAAATCTCAGCCGACTTTTGAAAATCCTGACGCTGCCAGTAGACGTAACCGAGATGTTGGTAGAGTCGCCATTGATCGGGATTGTGTTCAATTCCGTAGTTCAGCAAGGAGATCGCTTCGTTGCTATCGAAAGTCGGTAGAATCATGGCGCCATACTGATACGGTGCGATGAATTGGGGATCGAGGGTCGTTGAAAGACGCAGCAACGGCGACAGAATCCGCAGGTTGAGATTGCCAAGATCGTTAAGCGACATTTGACCCGGATTCGAGTTTTGAAAATTAAGGGCTTTGCGGCCGACGTATTGAAGCGATCTCATCCAATACCAATCAGCGGCCAGGCCATTGAACGCGAGGCTCAGGCGTTTTGCCGTGGTAGCCTTGACGTACAACTCTTCTTCGGCCGAGGTGATTACGGGTACCTGCGGATGCACATCAACCCATCTCGCGAGCAACACTACCGCTACAATTCCCAACAGCATCGCCAGGCACAAAACGGCAGTACGACCACGGTGAGAGAAGTTTGCGGGTGGATTCGTCTTGCTCGTCATTTAAAATTGCGTTGATTGAAGATCAGGGTTCCGGCTGCGAGCACAACGCCTGCGTAGAGTATCGCGTAAAGCAAGGCAATGATGAGCGCGAAGGCGTTTGGCGTGTAACCGTGTGCGGCCGGTGTGATCAGGCTGTAGTTAGAGAAATTGGGTAACACATAATAGAGACCGGTAAAGAACCAGCGGGCCGCGGCGCCACCCAGTGAAGCGGCGAACGTTTTCAAGTCGGCGCTGAAGTGTCCGGCGATAAAAATGAAGAAGGTCAGCAACGCCGAGAGCGCCGGGGATGAAAACGAGGAAAAGAGCAACGCCACGGCGGTGAGGATGGCGAGCTCCAGGTAGATCAGCAAAACGGCGGGCCAAATACTGACAATCAGCGGGTCCCAACCGCGCTTTACATAAAGCAACGCGAGGGAAACGCCCGCGCCCATCACCGCAACGTTGACGAGCAGAGTCAGGCACAATCCCAGGTACTTGCCGAGTAGAAACTCTCCCCGTCCGATGGGTTTTGAAAGAACTGCATAGATCGTGCGTCGCTCAATCTCTTTTTGTACCAGGCCGACGCCAACAAAAATGGCTATGAAAACTCCAAAGAGAAGGATTGCGCTCAAACCCAGATCGACAATAATTTTTGCTTCCTGGCCGTCTGATAACTCGCCAAGAAAAATAGCGCCGGCGGTGAGCAGCAATACAAAGAGCACCAGATTGTAGAGCACGCGATCACGGACTGCTTCACGAAATGCGTTTGCGGCGATAGTCGCGATTCGCGACACCGTGCTGGTATTGGTCTGCGCCGCAAGTTCGTCGCGCGTGAGTGGTGCGGTATTGGCAACTATGTTTTGACTCATTTGCGATCGCTCACTTCGCGCATACTCTATCGCAGGTGGCAAGTCTTCGGAACAAAAATAATCAGCGGGTTATAAAAGTCTGCGGGGGCGATATGGACTCGCCCCCGCAGGTATAGAGGATAATCCCGTGAGGGAGTTTTAGTTGAGGACCGTGCCGGTTACGGTACGGGCGTCGGTTGCAAGACAGGTTGGGGCGGTGGCGGTCGTGTTGTAATACATCACGCCCGTTTCGTTAACGTAAAAGGCGCGGCTGCCGGTGCCTGTTACCGGGTTACCGGTGGTGTGGACCGCGGCCTGAGACTTCGCATCGAAAGCGGGAATGCTTGGACCCACAACGGCGTCTGCCGAGTAAAGATAACCGCTCTTTGCAACACCGCCGCCGATTGTGGCTGCGGCTACAACGGAATCAACCAGGCCGGCAGTGCCGAGGTTCGCAAGGCTGCCATAAGCGCCGGCGCCCGCGGTTGCCTGATAGGTAGCTTCCGAACTGAAGATGATACGCATGGTGGCGAGAGCTGAGCCCTCGTTGGCCGCGCGACGTGAAGCTAGCAGGTTAGGGATGGCGATGGCGGCGATGATGCCGATGATCGCAACTACGATGAGGAGTTCTATAAGCGAGAAGCCCTCTTGGCGTTTCGTTGTCATTTTAAAAAGCTCCTTAGAGAAGTGATTAGAAGTTTCTCGCGCCAACGGCTTCGTTCTCACGGGCGAGAGCGCGAAGTAAGGTGGGGTTGGGATGCCGCACCCACCTTACGTAGATCGTCGCTGAGGCTCCGCTGAGAGGGAGCCTCTCATGAAGGTTAGTTGAGGACCGTGCCGGTTACAGTACGTGCGTCGGTTGCGAGACAGGTTGGGGCGGTGGCGGTCGTGTTGTAATACATCACGCCCGATTCGTTCACATAAAAAGCGCGGCTGCCGGTCCCGGTTACCGGGTTACCAGTCGTATGGACAGCAGCTTGAGACTTGGCGTCGAACGCGGGAATGCTTGGACCCACAACGGGGGCTGCCGAGTAAAGATAACCGCTCTTTGCAACACCGCCGCCGATTGTGGCTGCTGTTACAACGGCATCGGTGAAACCGGCAGTGCCGAGGTTAGCAAGAGTGCCGTATGCACCGGCGCCGGCGGTTGCCTGATAGGCAGCTTCCGAACTGAAGAGGATGCGCATGGTGGCGAGAGCCGAGCCCTCGTTAGCCGCACGACGTGAAGCGAGGAGATTAGGGATAGCGATGGCGGCGATGATGCCGATGATCGCAACTACGATGAGGAGTTCTATAAGCGAGAAGCCCTCTTGGCGTTTCGTTGTCATTTTTAAAAGCTCCTTAGAGAGAAAGTGATTAGAAGTTTCTCGCGCCAACGGCTTCGTTCTCACGGTTCGTGCCGCGCGGAGCGCGAAGTGTCAGTCGCCTCATTACAACGCCCGTGCCATCGCTCAAATTAGCAAGAGATCGGCCTAAATGCTGGGGTTTTCGGGTTTTGGAATTTGAGAGACGGGAAGGATTGGCCGGCGGTGACAAATTACGGCAGGAGCTTGATGACGGATTCCGTCAAAGAAGAGTTTTGGCTGCGGATTCACGCGGATAGGAACGGATCTGAATTAGACCCTTAGATCTACTGTCCGTTTGAACCCGCGTGAATCCGCGGCTGATGATTATTGGAGGTTTAGCTTTCGCCGGCGCTGGCTGCAAATTCCGACTCATCTTCATCGCGGCGTCGCTGCGGCGGATCAGACGCGCGGCGGCGCGGGGTGGAGTCAGCAGAACGGCGTTCGTCTCTCATCTGCGCCGTCAGACTTCTTATCCCATGCTTGTCTAATAAGTGACGAAGCGAACGCACCGACATCGAAAGCAATTCTGACGCACTGGTTTGGTTTCCCGTTGTGCGGCGCAGGGCTTCGAGGACGTAGGTCTTTTCCAGTTGGTCCAGGTGCGCGGTGAGATTAAGACCTTCTTCCGGAAACTCAAAAATTTCGGCGATGCGATAAGGGTTGTAGTTGGTAATCTTCTCGGGCAGGCGTTCGGGTTGAATGGCGTCGGTCGTTTCCAATGCCACCGCGCGTTCGATCGCATGCTCGAGCTCACGAACGTTGCCGGGCCAGACGTATTGTTCCAGCAGTCGCAACGCAGCATCGGTGATGTTCAGGTTGCGCCCGACGCCCGCGGCAAACTTATCTACGAAGTGTTTTGCGAGCTCTGGAATATCCTCGGTCCGCTCGCGCAATGGCGGCAGCTCAATCGGGATCACTGAGATGCGGTAATAGAGGTCCTCGCGAAAGGTTCCATCCTTGACCATGTTCGCGAGATCGCGGTTGGTGGCGGCAATAACGCGCGTGTCGACCGTAGTTTCTTCGGTGGCTCCGACCGGTCTCAGTTTTCTCTCCTGCAAAACGCGCAGCAGCTTGACCTGCATCGCGGGCGACATTTCGCCAATTTCATCCAGGAAAACCGTTCCCGTGTTTGCCGCTTCAAACAAACCCTTGCGATTGGTGTTGGCTCCGGTGAACGACCCTTTCACATAACCGAACAACTCCGATTCGAGCAGCGTCTCGGTGAAGGCGCCGCAATTGATCGAGACAAACGGCTTCTCCGCTCTCGGGCCAAGATCGTGAATCGCGCGTGCTACCAGCTCCTTGCCGGTCCCTGATTCACCCGTCACCAGGACGGTAGACTGCACCTGGGCCACAGTCTCAATCATTTGATACAAAGCTTGCATGCGGCCCGATCGACCGATGATGTTGTTAAGCTTGCCGCGGGTCCGCTGGCCCTGGATCAGGGCTTTGTTTTCTTCGAGTAGCGCCTCTTTTTCTTTCAGCAGCGAAATCTTCTGCAGCGCGCGGGCGACGGTCTCCTTGAGTAGCTCGTTGTCGAAGGGCTTTTGCACAAAGTCGTAAGCGCCCAGCAGAAACGCGTTGCGCGCGCTGTCGACATTGGCAAAAGCGGTCATCATTACAACTTCCACTTCCGGCAAAAGTTCACGCGCGGCGCGCAGCAGCTCGATGCCGTTCATGTCGGGCATTTGCACGTCGGAGACGATGAGATCGGAAGGTGAGGCGCGCAGGAGTTCCATCGCTTCACGGCCGTTGGCAGCCGCGCGCACCGTGTGGCCCTCGCGTTGGAAAAGATGCGTCAGAAACTGGCGCATGCCCAACTCGTCGTCAACTATTAGGAGGTTAGCCATAAAGCGGTAAAGCAGGAGTCAGAATTCAGAATTCAGGAGTCAGAATTCAGCACGCTTCCGTCTCCTGAGTTCTGACTTCTGAGTCCTGAGTTCTGTCTTCTATATTCTTTTCTTCAATCGGCAGCTCGATGGTAATGGTCGTGCCTTGTCCCTCTCGGCTGCGGACATTGATTGTACCACCATGATCGCGAATGATTTGATAAACGATCGAAAGTCCCAGGCCAGTGCCGCCGGTGGTCGACGAGAACGGCTCAAAGAGACGCTCCACCTGCTGCGGCGACATGCCCCGGCCGGTGTCGGAAAAAGAGATGCGTAAGCGATCACGTCTACGCTGCTCGACGGTGCCGCGCAGCGTGCCGCCCCCGGGCATTGACTGCAAAGCGTTGCGCGCCAGGTTCCAAAAAACCTGTTGCAGCTGTTCCGAATCGGCGCTGATCAGAACCGGGGTGTTGGGCAGGTCTTCTTTGATCACGTGACTCTGGTTTATTTCCGCGCTGTTGCGCAACAACGTGAACGTTCGCCGCAGCGAATCTCCCACGTCCACTTGCGTCTGCGTCATTGAACGAGGACGCGCATAGTTCAAGAAGTCGCTAATGATCCGGTTCAGACGGTCCGACTCACGAAGGATAATCTCCATCAGCTCGGTTTCGGAAGATTCCTCCTCCATGTCAGCGCGCAGCATCTGGATGGAGCCGCGCATCGCTGCGAGTGGGTTGCGAATTTCGTGAGCGATTGACGCCGCCATCCGGCCGATTGCCGCCAGCCGATCCTGCCGGCGTGAGGTTTCCTCGAGCGCTCGAATGTGCGTTAAGTCCTGAAACGTGA
>Ga0207681_10000869_pt1 | contig 19867 bp, 20 predicted proteins | sample KBSS53metaG_FD_184324 | JGI IMG/M metagenome (GOLD analysis project Ga0207681, IMG submission 184324) | Switchgrass rhizosphere microbial communities from Kellogg Biological Station, Michigan, USA - KBS S5-3 metaG (SPAdes) (version 2) | ecosystem: Host-associated > Plants > Roots > Rhizosphere... | reverse complement strand
AGTAATAGAAGCGAACCTCGCCCTCGCGCAGGGGCTGGAACTCTTCAACTTTGCCTGAGAGTGTGTTGCGAAATTTAAGCATGCCTGCGTTACGAGATACGCGCCCTTGAAAACAAGGACGCGTATGGCTGGAGTCTAGGGCGCGAATGATTGCGAGTCAAACGAGACGGAAAGAAATTAGCCGCGGATGCACGCGGATACGCGCGGATCAGAAAAGATAGAAGCAACCGTTAACCAAATATCGGTTGTTTCTGATCCGAGTTTATCCGCGTGCATCCGCGGCTAATTCCTACCCTTTGAAATGTTGCCAGCCGCCGGGCTCGAGTTTCCACGTTCGCGAACCTTCCCGCACCCGCACGCCCTCCGCAGCCGAGGTAACTTCACCAAGGCGCGTCACCGACACGCCATCCACTCGCTTCGGCAGTTTATCGACGTTACCCGGTTCGACCGTAAACAGCAGTTCGAAATCTTCGCCGCCGTGCAACGCCAACATCAGTGGGTCTAACGCGCGGCGTCCGCTTAGTTCAGTTACAAGTGGATTGATGGGAATCGCCGCCGCGTCAATCAGTGCCCCAACCTTGCTCTCCGTGCAGAGATGATTCAGATCCGACGACAGTCCATCGCTCAGATCAATCATCGCGGTCGCGAGTTGTTGCTCGCCGATTAGCAGGCCCCAACCGACGCGAGGCTCAGGGCAGAGCTGACGCAGCAAGAGATAATCAAGCGAAGGAGCATCATCTGAATGTGTCTCATTGCTCGCATGTTGATGGAGTCGCGCGCCGCGCTGTAACAAGCGAAGTCCCGCCGCGGCGTCTCCCAGGGAGCCGCTTACAAAAATCTGATCACCGGGCTTGGCTCCGGAACGGTATACGGCCCCGGGTTTGGCAGTCTCTCCCAGGACAATCGAATCAATGACGATCTTCTCGCCGGTGCGTGAGGTGTCGCCGCCGATCAGCGTCACGCCATAACGCTTTGCGAGTTGAAACAAGCCGGCATAAAACTCGTCAAGAAATTCTGAATTCCAAATCTCGCCAGGCACTCCAATCGACAGCAGCGTCCAACGAGGTCGCGCGCCCATTGCGGCGATGTCTGAAAGTGAAACCGCGAGCGCTTTGTGGCCCAGCAGCTCAGGCCTGGTAGTGCGACGTTCGAAATCGATGTCTTCAACCAGCAGGTCGGTACTGACGACTAAGTCGCTTCCAGGCGACGACTTGAACACGGCCGCATCATCGCCGATCCCGCGCAGCAGTCCCGGCCCATGCTCGCGTGCTCGGTCTCGAATCCTGGCGATGAAATCGAATTCGTTCATTAAGGAGATTGGCCGCAGAGGCACAGAGACGCAGAGACAGAACAGCGATTAAAAACTCTTACCGCCCACGCTATGAGTAAGTCTCTGCGTCTCTGCGTCTCTGTGGCAACTTGCTTCAAAGGTTACGGCGGAGTGAATCGAGGCCGGCGGCAATGGCTTCCTTTGACGTGGAAAAAGAAAAACGCAGATGGCCTTCACCATGTTTGCCGAAAACGACACCGGGGACGGTTGCAACTTGCGCGCGCTCAAGCAAAATTTCCGCCGCCTCACGGCTATTAGGGCTCACGCGCCTCACATCGGGAAAAGCATAGAATGCGCCCGCCGGACTGGCGCAGTTCAGTCCCAGTTCGTTTAGTCCTGCCAAAAGCAGATCGCGGCGTTCGAGATAGGCGAGCCGGTTGGTCTCCAGCATGTCAGTGTCGGCGGTGAATGCCGCGAGCGCGGCCCATTGAGTTGGCGTGGAAACTCCGTTGGAAGAATACAGCGTGGTTTTTGCGAGGCCGGTCATCCATGGTTCAGCGGCGACGGTATAACCCAAACGCCAGCCAGTCATCGCATACGACTTCGAAAGCGTGAACACGGTAATCGTGCGTTCAAACATTCCGTCGAGCGAAGCGATGGAAAGGTGCTCGCCGTCGTAAACCAAATCCTCATACGCTTCATCGGCGATTACGATTAGATCGCGCTCACGCGCAAAACGCGCAACCGCCTCTGCCTCTTCACGCGTAAAGACCACGCCGCTCGGATTCTGCGGCGTGTTGTAATAGATTGCCTTGGTGCGGTCGGTTGAGTAACGCGCGAGAGTTGCTTCGAATCCATCAGCGCGCGCTTCACTCGTAGGGACCAGCACCGTTGTCCCTTGTGAATACGCGACCAGATCTTTGATTGGTGTCCAGAAAGGAGAGAAGACCAAAACTTCGTCGCCAGGATTTACCGTGGACTGAAAGGCGCCGAACAATCCTTGCATGCCGCCATTAACTACAATGACGTCCCTCGGCTCGGCTGCGATTTTGTTTTTGCTTGCAAGCTTATTGGCAATCGCCGCGCGCAACTCAGGAATGCCGGACGATGGCGCATAACGCGTTTTGTTTGCTGCGAGCGCGCGCGTCATCGCCTCCTTCACAAAGTCGGGCGTTTGCATGTAAGGCTCGCCGCCTTCGAACTGGTGCACAGTCTCGCCGGCTGCGCGCAGTTTCATTATGCGATTGCGAATATTAACTATGTCGGAAAACCCTATGTCGTCGAGCCGGGAAGCGAGGCGGAAAACGGTCGGAGACGCTGGAGATATAGACACTGTTAGGAATAACCCTCCGGTATGTGATGGCGACTGTTGCGAGTAGAACGCGGATTATAGCTTGATGATAAAAATACAGCTAGGCAACAGGGCAACAGCGGAGATAATTAGCCGCGGATTTACGCGGATGAACGCCGGATCAGATCAGATTGGCAGTTTAGCTGTTTAGTATTTCTTCCTAATCCGCCTTCATCTGCGTAAATCCGCGGCCAATATTTCTGCCGCCGTACGATCCGACCTGAGGCGATACTTTTAAGAATTAGTTTTAACTCACGCGTGCTAAGTGTAACCATTGACACGGCAAAGACGCGGCAGTAACATGTCGGCTCGCCGGGCTGCTGGCAATCCTGCCATTAGTCTCCCTTTAACTTCTAACCTGCACCTTCAGGAGAATCGCAGCGCATAATCATGGGACGTCCCGCCGTAGACATTCCCGAAAAGCTCTTCTTCAAGATCGGTGAAGTTTGCGAGCTCGCCGGGGTGCAGGCTCACGTGCTGCGCTATTGGGAGTCGGAGTTTGCCATGCTGGCGCCCCAAAAGAATCGCGCCGGGCAACGCGTCTATCGAAAACGCGATGTGGAAATTGCGCTCCGTATCAAGGAATTGCTTTACGAGGATCAGTACACGATCGCGGGCGCGAAGAAGCGACTGGCAAACGACCTGCGCGCCGGCGGCAAACTCAAGATAGTGTCCTCTGAAGATAGTGGCGAAGATTCCGACGCGAATGGTTCCGGCGCCATGCCCGCGGAGACGAAAGCTGCTCGACCCCCTGAACCGAGAACCGCGAAAGATCGGCAGTCGCTCAGAAAGGTGGCTGACGACCTGCGCGAGATTCTCGCCATGCTCGAGACTCCAAAAGGACAATAGACCGCGATCTCTTCTCTGTGCCGCCTTTGTGTTCTCTGTGTCTCTGTGGTGAACGGTTGATAAGCAAATCCACCACAGAGACACAGAGAACACAAAGGATGCACAGAGATTTTCAGCGTAGGTGTCCGCTCATAATTTGCGTTACGACTTTTTTGCGGAGATACTAGCAACGATTTACGGGACGTGGCGCAGCCTGGTAGCGCGCACCCTTGGGGTGGGTGAGGCCCCGAGTTCGAATCTCGGCGTCCCGACCAGCAATAGTTTCAAGTTTCAAGTTCCAGGTTTCAAGTTCGGAGAGAGTCCTAACTTGAAACCTGGAACTTGAAACTTGGAACTTGAAACCTGGAACTCTAGTTCGTCCGCGGCTAATTTTCTTCCTCTTTCAAATCACTGATAACAATTGGGGCCGTCAGCGTTTTATGCACGGGACATTTATGTGCGATCTCCTGTAGTCGCGCATGTTGTTCTTCGGTCAGGTTTCCTTCAAACGAGACTTGGCGTTGAATGCGGTGGACGTATCCTTCGGTATTCTCCTTACACTCAGCACAATCCGCGGCGTGAATTCGGTTTTGACGCAGACGAACAATCACGCGTTCCAGCGGCCAGCCTTTTCTTCTCGCGTATAACGTCACCGTCATCGACATGCAACTGCCAAGCGCAGCGAGCAGCAGCGTGTAAGGATCCGGCCCGGCATTGTCGCCGCCCGCCGCGACTGGTTCATCAGTGATCAGCATGTGGTTATCGCCATAGCGAACTTCGTTCTGCAAATTTGCAAGAGACGAAACAATTACGTCGGCCATTCCTGCCTCCTTTTTCTGAATCACGTGCGCGTTAAGCATTGTGCGCCGGCTCGCGCTTGCAGTCATCACTTTTGTACCGCTAAACTCCATCCGCTCTAATCAAACAAATTATTTTCGCAAGGCGACGCTAACAATCGCCGAAGGTGTGGCATGAAGATTCACGAGTATCAGGGTAAGGAACTCTTAAGAAAGTTTGGCGTGCCGGTGCCGCGGGGTATCGTGGCGCGCACGCCCGACGAGGCGTTCAAAGCAGCTCAAGAGCTGGGCACGGATGTGGTCGTGGTGAAGGCGCAGATCCACGCGGGCGGTCGCGGCAAGGGTGGCGGCGTGAAGCTCGCGAAGAGTCCGGAAGAGGCGCGCGACCTTGCCGAGAAGATGTTAGGCATGAACCTGGTAACGCACCAGACTGGGCCAGAGGGCCGCGAGGTGCGCGTGCTGCTGATCGAAGAGGGTTTGCCGATCGACAAAGAATTTTATCTCGGCATCGTTCTGGATCGCGCTTCAGGCCGACCGGTGTTCATGGCTTCGGAAGCGGGCGGCATGGACATCGAGCAAGTCGCTGCGGACACACCGGAGAAAATTCTCAAAGAGACGGTCGATCCGGCGGTCGGCTTCCGCTCTTTTCAGGCGCGCAAGCTGGCCTTTGGTCTCGGCCTGAGCGCGGAGTTGATTAACCCGGCGGTGAAGTTTATGCAAGCGCTCTATTCGGCCTACGAGCAGATGGACGCGTCGCTGATGGAAATAAATCCGTTCCTGTTAACTAAAGACAAGCGGCTGATTGCGCTCGATGCGAAAGTTAACTTTGACGACAACGCCATGTTTCGTCACAAAGAGTTCCTCGAGTTGCGCGACCTCAACGAAGAAGAGCCGCTGGAAATTGAGGCCTCGAAATTCGATCTTAACTACATCAAGCTCGACGGCAACATTGCCTGCATGGTGAACGGCGCCGGTCTGGCGATGGCCACCATGGACATCATCAAACTGGCTGGAGGCGAGCCGGCAAACTTTCTCGACGTCGGCGGCGGCGCTTCGCAAGAGCGAGTGGAAGCAGCGTTTCGCATCCTGCTGGCTGACGAACACGTGAAGGCGGTGTTGATAAATATTTTCGGCGGCATCGTGCGCTGCGACATGGTGGCGCGCGGCGTAGTTGAAGCGGCGAAGAATTTGGGAATAGAAGTTCCCGTGGTGGTGCGACTGGAAGGGACCAACGTCGAAGAAGGCCAACGAGTGATTCGAGACTCCGGGCTGAATTTCACCGTGGCAGACGGCATGCGCGACGCGGCCGTGAAGGTTGTTGCACTCGCAGCGTAAGCATGGCGTCGGCGATTTACTGGAACCGCGGGCGTCTCGCCCGCCCTCGTGGAATGCCAGACATGACGGTGGCAAAAGATTTACCTGAACTTGAGTGAACTTGTTGCTTGATGCGGGCGGGACGCCCGCGGTCCCAGTAAAAAGTTGACCATGACGCGCCAAAGAATTTTCCGTATCGTAGTTCAGATTTGCCGCTTTGCGTTGGCGGCGTTGTTTCTATTTACCGCCGGGGCAAAACTCGCAGTCGCGAAAGCGTTTGCCGCAAACGTCGGCGAGCTGCTCGCCGCCTCAGGTTTCAACTACCTGCGTTGGATGTGGCCCGTTACCATCATCGTAATCGTAGTTGAGATAATTGCAACCGCACTCCTGCTCATCCCACGCACGGTTCGCCTCGGCGCCTTAATCGGCGGCTTGCTGCTGGTAGGTTTCGCCGGCTACGCGCTCTATTACGTTTACGTGCTTCACGGCGAAGCGCTCGAATGCGGCTGCTTCGGCGGCATCATTGCCAGCCAGCTCGGCGTCACCACCGCGCTTCGCAATCTCGCGCTGCTGGTTCCCGCACTCCTCGTCTTCTTTGGCTACAAACGAGGCTCAAGACCAACGCAAATCACTGCCACGCCTGGCGACGCGATTGCTTCGGAGGCACATTAAGTTGACCAGTGCACAAGTTCCTTTCACTCGGACTTCGGCAACTCTCTCATTCTGGGGCGGCGTCGGAACCGTCACCGGCTCAAAGTATTTAATCGAAACTGAACGCGCGCGTGTCCTCGTCGACTGCGGTGTGTTTCAGGGTTTGAAAGAGTTGCGCGAACGCAACTGGCAGGAACCCCCGTTTGACGCGCGAGCAATCAACGCCGTGCTGATCACGCACGCGCACATCGATCACACCGGCTACCTGCCGCGCCTGGTTCGTCACGGGTTCCATGGTCCGGTCTACTGCTCGCGCGGCACCGCCGATTTACTGAAAATACTTCTGCCAGATGCCGGCCGCTTGCAGGAAGAAGAAGCTGACTATCGCAATCGCCACAAGCTCACCAAACACAAACCGGCGCTGCCGTTGTACACAGAAAAAGACGCCTTCGCAGCGCTCGAGTTGGTCAGGCCGGTGGCGAACACTGGCGAGTCGATTGATGTGGCTGAGGGAATTCGCGCCGGCTTTCGTATTGCCGGTCACATACTCGGCTCCAGCCTGGTATTAGTAGAAATTGACGGCGCTGGAGACGATGGCGCCGGACGTCGCATACTTTTTTCCGGTGACCTGGGCCACTACGACCAGCCGATCATTCACGACCCGGTGTCGCCGCCCGCCTGCGACTACTTGCTGGTGGAATCGACTTACGGCGATCGTCTTCACGATCCGGAAAACCCAAAGGACGCACTGAAGCGCATCATCAACGACGTGGCCCAGCGAAACGCGCCGTTGTTGATTCCGGCGTTCGCAGTCGGCCGTACCCAGGAGATCGTTTATCTTATTCGCGAACTGGAAGACGAACACGCCATTCCCGTCTTGCCTGTCTGCCTCGATTCGCCGATGGCCGCCGCGGCGACTACCGCATACGCGAATCGCACGGAAGAACAAGACGAAGCCTACGCCAGCGTCCTGGCCCGACCGCAACATCCGCTACGCACGCATTCGATGATTGCTTGTTCATCCAAACAGCAATCCAAACAGTTGAACGAGGCAAGCGGCGCCCGAATCATTGTTAGTGCTTCAGGCATGATGACGGGTGGACGCGTGCTGCATCATGCGGTGCGCCTGTTGCCCGATCCAAATACGACGCTGTTGTTTGTCGGTTACCAGGCGGCGGGCACGACGGGCCGTCGCATCTTGAATGGCGAACGCGAAGTAAAAATCATGGGCCAGTGGGTGCCGGTGCGCTGTCGTATTGAACGCATCGGCAGCTTCTCGGCGCACGCTGACTGGAAAGAGATTTTGCGCTGGCTGGAAGGAATGCCGGCCCCGCCGCGCCAGACGTTCCTGACACACGGCGAGCCGGCGGCGGCGAATGCGATGGCCGCGCATATCAAAGCGAGACTGGGATGGAATGCGTCAGTGCCGGTTTATGGTGAGCGCTTCGAGGTTTCATAACGAGTTGGCAGAAGCCCGACCGTCAGGGAGGGCTCTTATCATTGGCAATGGCTTCAAGCTAAGCCCTCCCTCACGGTCGGGCTTCTGCAACGCTCTTTTGTGCGTTCTGGTGGCAGTTGCTATACTCCGCGCTCATTTTGCAATTCATTTTGTTTTTCGGGAGCAGGAGCTTTGAGCATTCTCGTTGATAAAAGTACGCGCCTGATCGTGCAGGGAATTACCGGCAAAGAAGGTACGTTTCATACCAAGCAGATGGTTGAGTATGGAACGAACATTGTCGGCGGCGTCACCCCCGGCAAAGGCGGAACTACACACGAAGGCATTCCTGTTTTCAACACCGTCGCCGATGCAGTCAAAGAAGCAGGCGCGAATGCGTCAGTGATTTATGTGCCGCCGGCGTTCGCCGCCGACGCGGTGATGGAAGCGACCGACGCGGGCATCCCGGTCGTGGTTTGTATCACCGAAGGAATTCCCACGCTCGACATGGTCAAAGTCCGGGAATATCTCGACGGCAAACCCACCCGGCTGATTGGGCCGAACTGTCCCGGCATCATTAGTCCCGGCAAATGCAAAATCGGAATTATGCCGGGCCACATCCATCGCGAAGGGCGCATCGGCGTGGTGTCGCGTTCAGGCACGTTGACTTATGAAGCGGTGGGCCAACTCACGGCGCTCGGCCTGGGCCAGTCAAGCGCGATTGGTATCGGCGGCGATCCGATTGTCGGCACCACCCACGTGGATGCGCTCCGGTTGTTTGAGGCAGACGACGAGACGGAAGGCATCGTGATGATCGGCGAAATCGGCGGCACGGCTGAAGAAGAAGCAGCGGAGTTTGCCAAAGCAAATGTTACCAAGCCAATCGTCGCGTTCATTGCCGGACAAACGGCGCCGCCCGGACGCCGCATGGGCCATGCGGGCGCAATCATCGCGGGCGGCAAAGGAACGGCAGCAGAAAAAATGCAAGCGCTGGAAGAGGCCGGCATTCACGTTGTCAGATCGCCAGCCGATATCGGAACTGGGATGAGGGACGCGCTCGCCGGCCGGGCTTCAGCGTAAGAACATCAGCCGCGGGTTTACGCGGATTCACGCGGATAAGAACCATCAGTCAGAAATTTGTTTTAATGCTTTGTCAGATCAGCGTCTGTCCGCGTTCATCCGCGGCAAAAATATAGAACGGGGAGATCATCAATCCAGGGATGAATAATCTTACATTCGGAATTATCAAGCCTGACGCGGTTCGCGCAGGTCACACCGGCAACATCATTCAGCGAATCACCGACAGCGGCTTCAAACTGCGTGCGTTGAAAACGCTGCACATGACATTGAAAGAGGCGGAAGGATTTTACGCGGTACATCGCGAGCGTCCGTTTTTTGCCGGCTTGACTGAGTTCATGTCGAGCGCGCCGTGCGTGGTGATGGTCTTGGAAAAAGATGGCGCGGTGAAGGCGTGGCGCGATTTGATGGGCGCGACCGATCCGGCGAAAGCAGACGAGGGTACATTGCGCAAAGAGTTTGGCGGGTCGTTGGGAGAGAACGCGGTCCACGGTTCCGATTCGGATGAAAATGCGGCGATCGAGATTGCGTATTTTTTCAGTCAGCTGGAATTGGTCTAATTTTGGAGTGCGCTGACCTGTCAGCGCTTTCGTCCGTCGCGACCTGGCGCGACTTTGCGCGAATGGAATCAACTTGAAGAGTGCGGCGTCAGGCCGCCGCATACCAAAGCGCTGACAGGTCAGCGCACTCCAAAAAATGAGGCGCTGCCCCAAATGCAACCAGGAATTCACTGACGAGTGGCTGACTTTCTGCACGCAAGACGGCACCTCGCTCGTCGACGTTCCGCGGTCTGCGGTTGAACCGGAACCGACTTTGTTCAGCGCGCCCATGCCGCCCAGCGTGAGCCCAAACGAACAGCCGACGCTGGACATGCCGGATCGTTACAATCCGCCGGCCCAGTACATCCCGCCGCCGCTGCCATCTAGTTGGACGCCGCCGCCACCGCCCGCCTATCCCAGCAAGCCGCAACAGACGCTGGCCGTCGCCTCTTTCATTTTGGGAATGGTGAGCGTGACGATTGGCTGGTGTTGTTCGTTCGGCGTGTTGACCGCGCCAATTGCACTGGTGCTCGGTATTGTTTCCCTGGTGCAAATTAAGAACGACCCGGCGAAAAACGGCGGCAAGGGTTTCGCGATTGGCGGCATCGTCACCGGCGGGCTGTATTTCGTGGTCTTCGCGCTGATAATCCTGCTTTATGGCATCGGCATCTTCATGGGCGCGTTGCGGTGAGAGTAAGCAGTGAGCAGTGAGCGGTGGTTCAGGCCGGGGCAGTAGCCCGCGTCGCAAGGGCTATATCCTCGCCTCGGAGAGGCCCAGGCTATAAACATTCGGCTCCTCCGGAGCCCGGGGAGAGACTTTCCGCACGGTCGCAACTCTCCTCGAACCGAGATAGAATTAAGTCACCAGTTCAACGCGGAGTAGAAAGAGAAGTCGATAGTGAAGCGCTGCCCAACCTGCAATAAAACATTTACCGATTCAGGTTTGAGTTTTTGCGTCGACGACGGAACGCCGCTGATCACCGATCCGCCGGATGACGAAGCTACCGTCGTCAGGCCACGCAACGAGAACTCATCTGGCTCTGACGCGATGCCGGAACCTGCGCGCCCGGCTTATCAACCACCTTCCTACGTGCCGCCGGGTTCGGGAACGCAAACTAATCGTCGCACCTGGCCCTTGTTGGTAGGATTGCTGGTTTTGGTTGTCGTCGTCTTCGCGGGATTGGGAATTGCGGCAGTAATTCTTTTCCCCAGGATGTTGCGGGCGTCATCAAACACCAATGCCGGCAACGTCAATGCTAATACCAATCGACGTGTTGTCGACCCGAATGTTTACAACCGAAATCTAAGTACACCGGAAGTCAACGACAATTCGAACTCGCCTGCCGACACTTCGGCGCCGCCGCCAACGGATCGCGAAGCAGTGTTGGCCGATCTGAAAGACCTCGAAGACGAATGGACCGTAGCGAACATCAACGCCGATAAGAGTAAACTGAATCGAATTCTCGCTGACGACTACGTCGGCATCACCAACGGGCGGGCCCAGGGCAAGGCGGAGTATATAAAGACCATCGAACGCGAGCCGGCGATTCAGCATTGGGAATTTGATAACTTAAAAGTGAGTTTGAACGGCGACCGAGCTACGTTGACCGGAACGGTACAGTTCGACGTAAAGGATGACAAAGGCGAGGACCAGAAACTAAATTTTCAATTCATCGACAAGTTTGTTTGGCGAGACGGTAGGTGGCAGGCTACCAGCTCGGAAGTGAATCCAGCGGAAAAGCCGCCGGGAGTGTCAACGTGAAAAGCAGTAGACAGTAGTCAGTAGTCAGTAGACAAAGCCGTTGCAGGTCCCGATGCTGACTACTGGCGACTGACCACGAACCATGAACCACTGACCACGAACAACATGACACCACTGACCAAAAACAAATGCCTACTGAATTCTGTCTACTGTCTTCTGTCTACTTCCAAAAGTTATGTCCATAATCACTGAAGTAATTGAATCAACCAAGGCGATCATTCAGGGGATGGGTGTGACCCTCTCCTACATTCCCAAACGAAAGTGGACCGTGCAGTATCCGGAGGAGCCGGTCACCGTGCAGCCGCGTTATCGTGGGCAGCATCTCTTGCACGTCGATGAGTTGGGCCGGGAGAAATGTGTCGCCTGTTTTCTCTGCGCCGCAGCTTGTCCGTCTGACTGCATTTACATTATTGCCAAAGACGATCCGCGGCTGCCTGAAGAACGCACCGGCGTCGATGAGCGCTATGCGGAGGTCTACAACATCGACTACGGCCGTTGCATCTTCTGCGGCTATTGCGTCGAGGCTTGTCCCAAAGACGCAATCACACACGGCTACAATTTCGAGCTCTCCGTCTACAATCGCGCCGACCTGCTGAAGACGAAAAAAGATTTGCTGATCACCAGCCAGGTGCAGTCGAAGAATTACCGCGTGGCCTCGTCTCACGAGGACGTTGACTCGGAATACAAAGAAGTGTGAAAGACGGTAGACAGTAGACAGTAGACAGTAGACAGTAGACAGTGGTCCGTAGTCAGTGGTCCGTAGTCAGTGGTTCGTGGTCAGTGGTTCGTGGTTCGTTCTAGAGATCTAGGTCTATAAACTACTATTAACGACTACTGACTACTGACTACTGACTACTGTCCACCGTCCACTGTCCACTGTCTTCCCCCTATGCCTTTCCACGAACTTCACTACCGCTGGGAATACGATCTAAAAGCCGACCCTGAGAAGCTCTGGCCGTTTGTCGCTGACACCAATCGGTTCAATCGCGACACCGGCGTGCCCTCCGTTGCTTCCGCTGAAACCACGAAAGGGCGACTGCGGAATGCGCGGCGACGGCTACGACTTTCGATGTACGGCATGGCGGTGGAATGGGAGGAGCAGCCGTTCGAATGGATCAAGCCATCGCGCTTCGGCGTGGCGCGCTCCTACAGCAAAGGGCCGATCATGGAGTTGCGTGCGCTCGCGGAACTCGTCCCGCGCGCGGGCGGCGGCACGAAATTAAGTTACGACCTGCGTTTGAAACCGCGCTCGGCGCTCGGCGCTTTCCTCGTCGCCTGCCAAGTAAAGTTTGCCAACGCGCGCCGCTTTGCGAAGGTGTTTCGTAAGTACGACGAACTCGCCAGCACGCCAACTGAGATCGCCCCCGAACAAAGCTTCGAACTTGCTCCGGCCGGTCACGCTCGCCTGCAATCAATCGGCGAAAAGCTGCTCGCGGAAGGCGCGGACGCCGGCGCAGTCAACCGCCTCATATCTTTTGTCGAAACCGCCGACGACTTTTCGGTCGCACGAATTCGTCCTTACGCGCTTGCCGACCAGTGGCAGATGTCGCGCCGAACAGTGCTGGAAACCTGTTTACGATCCACGCGGTTTGGTCTGCTGGATTTGCGCTGGGAGTTGTTGTGCCCGCTTTGTCGCGGCGCCGGAGAAACGGGCGAGTCGCTTAGCGAGATCAGTTCCGAAGTCCATTGCGAAACCTGCCGCATCGACTTCACTGTTAACTTCGACCGGTTTGTCGAACTTACGTTTCGGCCCAACGCTCTCCTGCGATCCGTCATCGCGCAGGATTTCTGCATGGGTAGTCCGCAGAAAACGCCGCACATCGTTGCGCAACAACTATTGCCGGCACAGTCGGAACGCGCGCTGCAACTGCCGCTTGAATCGGGCAAGTATCGATTGCGCGCGCTTGAGCTTTCGGGTGGGCAGGACGTCGTCGTAAGCGATGGTGTCAACGCTCCGGAAACTGCTGAGGTCAAAATTTCTGAAGCCGGTTGGCCCAGTCATGAACTGAAGCTCGCCAACAACTCATCGTTGCAACTCCAAAACGCGACCAACGCCGAACATCTGCTGATCCTCGAGCGGCTCGCCTGGGGCGATCAGGCAGCGACCGCGGCCGAGGTTACAGCGTTACAGATCTTTCGCGATCTTTTTTCGACGGAAGCGCTGCGCAAGGGCGAACAAATTTCGGTGGGCACGCTGACGGTTCTGTTTACCGATCTGCGCAACTCAACTCAACTGTATCGCGAGATTGGCGACGCGACTGCGTTCGGACGCGTGATGAACCACTTCGACGTGCTCAAGAAAGTGATTGCCGAGTCAGACGGCGCCCTTGTAAAAACAATTGGCGATGCGGTGATGGCTGTGTTTCGCCAGCCCGTCTCGGCGCTCAAGGCGATGCTCCGGGCGCAGGAGTTGCTCGCGACGCCGGCGGACGGTTCGGCGCCGCTAAGGTTGAAAGCCGGAATTCACACCGGGCCGTGCATCGCGGTTACACTAAATGATCGGCTTGACTACTTCGGATCGACAGTCAACATGGCGGCACGACTCGAGGGTCTATCGTCCGCGGATGATGTGATCATTTCAGGCGCGCTCTACGACGATCCGGAGGTGCGGGAGTTTATTGCGAATGAAAATCTTGACGCTGCGGCGTTTGAGATTACCTTGAAAGGATTTCAGGAGGAACAGTTTGCACTGTGGCGAGTGGGCCGCAAAGCAGACCTGGCCGCGGATTTACGCGGATGAAACGCGGATCAGAATTTGAAATCAAGACGGTAACCAACTCATATTTGACTGATGGTGATTCTTCAGTTGTGCGGTTTCTCTAATCCCTCTAATATTTTTTTCTTTTCTGATCCGCGTGTATCCGCGTAAATCCGCGGCAAAAAATCTCCATGTCACTACTTGAAGCGCGCAATGTTTCGAAGGTTTACCAGATGGGCACCACGAGTGTGAAAGCGCTCGATGATGTTTCTTTGACAATGGAAGAGGGCGAGTTTGTCTCGATCCAGGGAACCTCCGGCTCCGGCAAGAGTACCTTGCTGAACATGATTGGTGGACTGGATCATCCGAGCAGTGGCGACGTCTTTTTCAACGCCAAGCCGCTCGCGCCGTTGAGTAAGAAAGCAATGGCGCGTTATCGCCGCTATTCAGTCGGCATGATTTTTCAAAACTTCAACCTGATTCCGACAATGTCCGCGGAAGAAAACGTTGGACTGGCGCTAGCGTTTGGTGGAGTTCGCGGGACGCAAAGGCGGCAACGCGCAGAGGAATTGCTCAGTCGCGTCGGGCTGACGGATCGACTGACGCACCGGCCCTCGGAACTTTCAGGCGGCGAACAACAGCGGGTGGCGATTGCGCGGGCGCTCGCGAATAACCCCAAAGTGTTGCTCGCCGACGAGCCAACCGGAAACGTCGACTCTACCCGCGCGCACGAGCTGCTTGCCCTGTTGCGTGAAATGGTTGATAAGGACTCGTTAACGATTCTGATGGTCACGCACGACCGCGAGCTGGCGACGAGTTTCTCCGATCGCATTATCCTGATGAAAGACGGACGCGTAATAAGAAACGATGAATGATGAGGTCAGTACCACCCCGCGGGTGGGTAGCTCCTCCTGAGAGAAGCCTGTGTGAGGAGTCGGACCCACCAGCTACCGCGTGGTGGTACCGACCTCATGCCTGAGGTTCTGCTTATGTCGAATGAAATGACGCTTGAAGCGCTGCGGTCAGTGCCGCTGTTTGCGTCACTGACTGATGCGGCCGCAACCGAGCTGCGTGAGTTGTTGACGATAAAGAACGTGGCCGCCGGTACCCTTTTGTTCCATAAGGGCGACACCGGCGACGCTATGTATTTGATCGAGACCGGCCGCGTTCGCATCAGTATTATCGACGACGATCAAAAAGAGATCACGCTGGCTGAGTTGGCCCAGGGCGACTTCTTTGGTGAAATGTCGATCATCGACGGACGCCAGCGCTCGGCCGATACCACCGTGATCGAAGACGCGCGTCTCGCCGTGCTTTCGCGGCCGAACTTTTTGTCGTTCGTTCTGTCAAACCCGGATGTGGCGCTCGGTATGTTGGGCGCGTTATCAGATCGGCTCCGGCGCACCGATGAACTGCTGCGCTCGCGTGTTTCGCGGAACGCCAACGAGGAAGAGCGCAAGCGAGCCACCATGGCCGATCGTGCGGCGGATGTGATTGCGGAGTTTGGCGGCAGTTGGAAATTCATCGGCGTCTCCATCGGGCTAATAGTTTTTTGGATAGTCTTCAACTCCTACATTCTTTTTAACGGCTTCGACCCCAAGCCCTATCAAATGCTAAACCTGGTGCTGGCCGTTATCGCGGGGATGCAGGCGCCGATCATCATGATGTCGCAGAACCGGCAGGGGGAAAAAGATCGGCTGCGCGCGGACCTCGACTATCGCGTCAACCTAAAAAACGAGCTTTCGTTGGCGGAGGTTTTGCGGCGGCTGGATGTGCTCGAGAGTGAGCGGCTGCCTAAATTGTTCGAAGATCAAAACACGCGGTTGGGACAAGGACAGAGTCCAATGTCCAATGTCGAACGTCCAACGTCCGGGCAGAGCGCAAGCAGTTCAGAGTTCAAGCTTTAGCTTGTTGGTTTCAGAACCGCAACCTGCTTGTTACTTTCTCGGCCGCAACCTGAAGGTTGAACTCTGAACTTCTTGAATGACGTTGGACTTTCGACATTGGACGTTGGACATTTCTTAAATGATTCAAGCAATCTTTTTCGACTTCAACGGAGTCATCATTGATGACGAACCGCTGCAACTTGCAGCCTATAAAGAGGTGCTCGCGGAGCAGGGAATTACTCTGACCGAAAGCGACTACTACGCCGCGCTGGGCATGGACGATCGCAGGTTCGTGCAAGCGGCCTTTGAACGCGCGAATCAGCCACTTTCGGAAGAGTTGTATGCGCGCATTGCGGAAGGGAAGACGCTGCGTCACCGAAAGTTGATCGAGGAGTTGCCGCTGTTTCCCGGGGTCGTGAACTTTCTGAAGGCCGCAGCGCGAGAGTTTTCGCTTGGGTTGGTTAGCATGGCGAATAAGGACGAGATCGACTACGTGTTGGAACGCGCGCGTCTTTCGTCTTTGTTTCGAGTGATTGTGAGCGCGGAAAATGTCAGCAGCTGCAAACCCTCGCCTGAGTGTTACGCCGCGGCGCTACAAAAGTTGAACGAAAAGAGATCGGAAGAACGGCGCCTGCCGGTGCTGGCGGGCGAGTGTCTGGTAATTGAGGATTCGCCGCCCGGAATTATCTCGGGCAGGGAAGCGGGCATGCACACGCTTGGCCTGACCAATACAGTTTCGGAAGCAGAATTGAGGACCGCCGGCGCGGAGGTGGTTAGCGCGAGTCTGGCGGACTGGACTGTCGACGCGGTTCATCACGTGTTTGGATCGAAAAGATAAGAGGCCGCGGATTTGCGCGGAGGAACGCGGATTAGAATTACGCAATAGTTAGCTTGACCCTCTTAACGGTTCTTATGGCAGTGCCCTTTTCTGATCCGTGTTTATCCGCGTAATTCCGCGGCGCTTTTTTCTATGAGCTTTCTCGATATCTTAAAACTCGCGCTCAGAAATCTGCGGCAGGCACGACTGCGCGCGCTGCTCACGACTATGGGCGTGATTGTCGGCGTCGCGGTTATCGTGACGATGGTCTCCTTCGGCCTGGGACTGCAGCGAAACATGTTGTCGCGGTTCAAGGCGCTGGACTTGTTCAATGAGATTCAAGTCTTCGGACGCAGTCTTGGAAGTTTGGTGTCCAGGCGCGGGCAAAGCCGGCCGGCGCAAGGTGAAAACGATCGCGGCGATCGGCGCTCGCGCATTAAACCCGACGAACAACCGACGCGAACGCTCGATGACGCAGCCATCGCGGAACTCGGGAAGATTCCCGGCGTTGCTTACGTCGAGCCCAGCCTGACGGTGTTCACCTACGTGCGCACCAACGAGCATTCGCAGATTGAGTCGATTGGCGGCGCGGCGGTGCCCAACGCGGGTTCACGCTTCAAAGAGTTCGCCGCCGGGCAGATGATTAGTTCACCGACGGCCGACGAAGCTGTCGTTAATGAAACCTTCGTGCGCGATTTTGGTTTCGAAAAACCGGAGGCCGCTGTGGGCCAGACGATTGAGTTTCTCGCGGCGCCGAATAGTGCGGCGAAGCAGCAGCCGGAAAAGGAAAGCAGTGAAGCAGGTCCGCCCACGTTTTTTGGACTGCCGCTCGAAGAGGATATTTCGTCTGAGAGCGAGAGCGGATCGCTGGTGGCGAAAAGATTTCGGATCGTTGGCGTGTTGAATGCGCGAGTTAAGGAAGGCGCCGGGCAAGGCGGGATGCGCGGGTTGTTTCCCGGCGCGCGCATCTACATTCCGCTGGCCGCGGCGCGCCAGTGGTCCATCGAACATCGCGGCCCGATGAGCCAGGTGGCCCTGGCACTCGCGCGCGAGAGTGGATCGCTGAGCCCGTCGGAGACTGAGGGATACGATTCGGCCGTGGTGAGAGTTGACGATCCGGTAGCGTTGACGGCAGTGCGTAAGAAGATCCAGGAAGCGGGTTTCGCGAGCATTTCGATCGTGGACCAGCTGGAACAGTTTCGCACGGTTTTCCTGATCATTGATTCGGTGCTGGGATTGTTGGGCGGCATTTCTTTGCTGGTGGCTTCTTTCGGAATTGCGAACACCATGATCATGTCGATCCTCGAACGCACGCGCGAGATCGGAATCATGAAAGCCATCGGAGCTGAAGACCGGGAGATCAAACTGATATTTTTTGTCGAGGCGGCGGTGCTGGGACTAACCGGCGGAGTGATTGGCGTGCTGAGCGCGTGGGGCGTGGACGCGATTGCCAACCGGCTCGCGTATCGCTTTATTCTGAAACCGCAAGGCGCGTCGTTTGTTGATTTCTTCTGGCTGCCGCCTTGGCTTTCCGCAGGAGCGATCCTGTTTGCGTTGATCGTCTCCATCCTCGCCGCGCTCTATCCAGCCGCGCGCGCTGCACGCATCGATCCGGTGCGCGCGCTACGGCATGACTAGCAGTAGTTCACACTGTTGTCTGCACTGGCGGGCGTGGCTTAGGATAAGAGTTAGAGAAAGGACTTGAAGCTGTGTCTGCTGAACTAAAAATTAATCTACCTGATGGGTTGGCGCGCGAAGCCGAGGCCAATGGTTTACTCACGCCCGAATCTATTGAACTCTTGCTTCGGGAAGAACTGAAGCGGCGTCGCATTAACAGCTTGTTCGCTGCAGCCGACCGGTTAGCAAGTTCTGAACTTCCGCCACTAACAGACGCCGAAGTGGAGGCGGAAATCCTCGCCGCGCGTCAATCCCGCCGCGCCTAAGATGAGAGTCGTAGCTGACACCAACATCGTGGTGTCGGGACTGCTTTGGCGGGGCAATCCACGCCTGGTATTAGATGCTGCCCGTGACAATCGCATCACTCTATACACGAGCGGCGCCCTACTTAATGAACTGGAAGAGGTGCTGGACAGAAAAAAGTTTGCTTTGCGATTGCGAGCGGCAAGAGTGGAAGCCCACGAATTGGTCCTGGGCTACGGCGCCTTGGCTAAAGTCATTGAGCCAGAAGACATCAAACCGGTAGTCATGGCAGATCCTGATGACGATGCGGTTATTGCCTGCGCTATTTCCTCACAAAGCCACGTTATAGTCTCAGGTGACAGTCATCTATTGGATTTGAAACATCACCAGAGCATTCGGATGCTTACCGCCGCGGAGTTAATCACGGAAATTTCCTAGCCGCATTCAATTGCCGCGAGCATTGGAAGAAGCATTTCTGCACGCGTAGCGCCGGAAATCTATCCGCGGATTTCGCGGATGAACGCAGATCAGATCTGATCCGCGTTTCTCCGCGTAAATCCGCGGCTAGTTTTCGTCTTCGTCTCTAGTCAGTCGGCGGCGGTGGCGCGACTGGCTTGGCCATCCGCTTCTTCGGTTTCGGCTTCGCAACCATCACCGGCTTTGGACTCCAGAACGCCGGGTCCTGCGCCATCATGTCTTTTGAGACATAGCTCATTTGCGGATCAAACGCGTAGACACTCGTCTCGCTGAACATGATGGTTTCGCCTGCCAGCTTGTCCGCTTTCTTTTGCTGGTCCTCGCTCATCGCCGCACGCACCCGCGGGGCTATTTTCAGATCGTACTCCGACAGCGACTTCATCGGCCGGAAGAACATGTAGGTCGTGCTCGGCGAACCGGCAATCACCTGGAAGGCCGCGATATGCAGCTCGGCTTTAGCTTTGTCACGCGCCGCTTTCACCAGGGTGTTGACCAGTTCTCCATACTGTTCTTCCTGGCCGGGGCGAATGCGCACGGTAGTCACTGCCATGTAACGCATCGCCGAAATGTTCACCTCGGAGTTATAGCTAAGTTCCGGACGAAGCACTGCAAACATGTCGCGCATGCCGGCATGAAGCGCGGGAGCTTCTTTATTGAGGCGGTCGAGGTCGGCCTGGGTGTTGCCGCCAACGCCCGACATCCGGCTATCGGTGGTCTTTTGCATGTTTTCCAATTCAGCAAAAGTGCCGGCGCCGGTGATGTAGATAACTTCATTCTCGCTGCCGGCAACCGGCACGAGCGCGATGCGGTAATTCGGCGTTTGCAGTTTGTTGAAGATGCCGGCGAACTCTGCCGAGTGGCGGCTGTGTTGGCCCATCATGCCGGGCTTGATGTCTTCGCGAACAATCAGCAGTACTGGGGGCGGGCCGTGTCTATCTTGAGCCAGCGCGGGGGTGAACATTGAAAGCAGGGTGACAACTACAACGAACAGGAGAGACTTCTTCATGACAAATACCTCCAGGGAGTTTTCGGGTTCAGTTGGACT